>Ga0209396_1003831_pt1 | contig 14903 bp, 11 predicted proteins | sample GOMGulsemesocosm_6_FD_184638 | JGI IMG/M metagenome (GOLD analysis project Ga0209396, IMG submission 184638) | Methane-oxidizing microbial communities from mesocosms in the Gulf of Mexico - GOM8C Gulf of Mexico (SPAdes) (version 2) | ecosystem: Environmental > Aquatic > Marine > Cold seeps...
TATTCGACCTGATCGTAAATTTTTTCGACAAGATAAGAGAAACAAGACAAATAAGTACCCAATGAATTATAAACGTATGTGTTAAATCCTTAAGTTAATGACATTGTGGTGCGCAAAGGAGAAGTAAATTGGCTAATGTTTTTAAGGTCTGCTTCAGGCTTATTATAGTCGTTGATAATCAGGTTATGAACGCTTACTGTTACCACTTTTATAACATGAAATTCGGTAATATTATTCACATTTAAATAACTGCTTAGAATTACCCTCCACTAGAAACAAAAAAACACCAATCATGACAATTGATGTTTCCTAGAGTCTAATATAAAAAGCTAAATTAAGATTGTTTCTTCATTCGACGTGATGCTAAACCAACCAGCCCTAATGCAAATATAGCAAGAGTAGATGGTTCTGGTACTGAAGACGTTATTACTTCAGATGCCACTGAAGTTTTTCCATTCAGTGAATAAACGGTATCTCCGCCGGTCAAGATGTTATAATGTCCTTGACGAAGTGTAGCCTGGCCAACTGTCAAATTACTCACTGAAGCTTGAGTATTATCCCACTCAGTTACCCTTTCCCCTGTATAGGTGATTTTCGATCCAACACCGCTTAAAAAGCTGTTGAAATTAGTAAAATAGTCAATATAAGAGCTATGTGATTCAGCAACTAATAAAAGGTCGCCACCATCGATAAGAAACTGACTTATCGCCGACAATTCAGCACCAGTGTAATTTAGAGCTTTACTGTAATCTCCTGAAAAAACTAGTAAATCAACATTTAAAAGTAGATCTCCTGTGATTGTAGATAAAGTACTCGAAAGGGAATTCAGGCCTTTTGTATTATAATTTTCATATATCCCATCAATAGCATAAAAGTCACTATGTTTATTAAATAGAACATTGTCGGAGGAGCCCAGAACATTATTATAGAAAGTTTGGTTATTTGCCTCGTCAGAGTTAACATCTCCTACAACGGTTATTAATCCTGCAATTGCAGTGTTACTAATAACTGCAAAAATCAAGCTTATAGCAGCAGTACTTATATTATTCATGTGATCTTCCTTTTAATCCCTTTCCATCAATTTTGGTAGGTAATAGTTAAAACAGTAATTTATAAAATATTTTTCACTGTTATACAAAAACCATACCAAACTAAAAAAATATCGCTATTTCAATGTAATGGAAAGTCGATAGGATTTATATATAATAAGGCTGTAAAATACCCTGACACTACTGGTCTCGTCAATCAGTTGGTTTTATAGGATTTCTTGACTCTTTATAAGCTTTGAGTAATAAGTGAAATAAGACAACTTAATTTAGAAGGTTGGGCATGCAAATACCTTGAACTTTGGCCGATAATACACAGGAAAACTAGCCTTTATGTTGATAAATTAGTTAAAATTGTTCTTATTCTTTTTAGATATCTACAGCTCTAATGTGGGGAACTATGAGCTTTAACAAGTCCCAAACAAGAAATTAATACTAGTTAGTAGTGCCCTGAATATGTTCGTGTTTTCACAAAAAATTCGATGACTGCTATAGGCTCATTGTGACTGCTAGATATTATGATTTAGGCTCGCAATTTAGGACCGCTTACCGTCCCACAGTTGTCGTTATGGTATTAAATCCTTAGGTCTTCAATGTGGCAGCTAATGACCTTAGAAAAATGAACACTGGTAGTCTCTCACTAAAAGATAACGTCAAGAAAGTGCACACAGAAGTCATAAAGCTCCTCAAATGTGAAGGTCAACTTTCAGATTATAAAGAAGAAATGATGTTCTTGCTCCTGCGGTATACGATAACGCTGCTATATTCAGTTTGGTAGCTCTCGCCAAATATAATTAGTAACAATGGTTTTATTGTGAGCTTTTTATATGACGCCATAAAAAATATCAAGCTACTATTTTTATTTGAAAAATAGAAGGTTTGATTATTTATACCGTCATACCTCCTGTACTTCCAATATCCAAAGAACCATTAATAACGATAATATCTGTCATCCAATCGAAGAGCTCTCTTGCGAAGGGGTCAACCTTTCCGTTTGCATCTTAGTTGCATCTGGCAGTAATTCTTCTGTTGATTTTTTCCCAATGACAGTGAGTACCGTAAACAGCACGATGACGCCTAAAATTAAACACAACCATTGGGGGACACCAAATCCTACGGGAATTAGGCAAAATATTAACGCAACTATGGCCACTAAAATGGCATAGGGCATTTGAGTTCTTACGTGTTCAATGTGCGAGCATTTACACGCCACGGATGCGAGGATAGTTGTATCTGATATTGGAGAGCAATGATCACCCCAAACGGCACCAGCAATTACAGAAGCTAGGGTCGCATAGAGGATATTCATCTGAGTCATATCTCCGCCAATCACACTCCAGCAAAGAGGTACAACGAGAGGCATCAAAATTGCCATCGTTCCCCAGGCGGAACCCGTGCCTAGCGCAATGAGTGCCGCAACAATAAAAACTGCAGCAGGGAAAAATACGGTAGGTATTACAGCTCCGAGAGTACTCACTAGGTAAGTAGACGTTTGTAATTCTTGCGTTATTTGAGCTAAGGACCAGCTTAAAACCAATATAATGACGGCACCAATTACAGAGTTAACTCCATTGCTCCATGATTCTATAGCGTCTTTAAACGTCAATAGACGTCCAAAAACTGACATTGTTATGGCGGTGATAGAAGCCAAGAAACAGCCAATTAAAAGCGCTTTAAAGGAGTTTGCAGTTTCCAAAATTTCTCTCACTGTGCTGCCTTCACCCGTCGCGTAAATTCCAATAAGTACAGACAATATAAATACAGATATAGGTATTACAGCAAATAAACTAGAAGCAGTTTTTTGATTGGACTCAGGCAGAGGTTCTATTGGTGTCTTCAATGCTCTTTGTTCTGCTTTGAGCATAGGACCGAAATCTTTTTGTAAAAATATAATAAGGAATACAAATATTAGGGCGAGAATAGGATAGAAGCTATAGGCAATTGAGTTTAAATAAAGTAAAAACGGGTTCTCAAGTTCTGGGATGGTTTCAATTGATGTTTTTATTAGGGCTACCTGAAAGCCAACCCATAAGGAAATACCCGATATTGCTGCGAGTGGAGCCGATGTCGAGTCAACTATATAAGCTAGCTTTTCGCGAGATATACGAAGTTTATCAGTCAAAGGACGCATAGTATTGCCAGTGATTAACAAATTAGTATAATCATCGAAAAATATTATAAACCCGACTAAGGTCGTGCTTAATTGTCCTTTTTTACGATTTGTCGCCCACTGTGATATCCATTTAACTAATCCATTCATGCCACCATTGGCGGAAATAACCGCAGCCATTCCCCCGATAAATACGGTTATCAAAATGATAAGTATATTATCCGATTTATTCATAGCGGTTAACGCGTACTTAGTTGGAATATCAAGTAACGAAGTCCCAAGAGCTTGAAAGTCCTGACCATTAATAATCCAAGCACCACTCCAAATCCCCAAAAATAAAGAAGTGATTACTTCACGTATAACAAATGCCGAAACAATGGCGATAAAAGGAGGGAGTATAGACAATATGGAAGGATTGTCGGGCGTGATAGGATCAGTGAATAAAGATAAAAGCACACAAGAAATTATTGATAAAAAGATGAAAGTGAGATTTTTATTCATATACCTTCTCTATAAAACAATTTTAATACTAGCTTAGGATTATGTTAGCCTTTTGTAAATGTTAAACCTTGTCGGTCTTTAAAGTTCATATGAGGCAGTATCGTTTATTTCACTAATCAAGATTACCAAAATACTCTTTAACTTCTTTATATTTTGTACGTCCTATCGGAATTAGTTGGCCGTTACTCAATTTTAAGGAATAACGGCTGCCTTCAATTATTTGTATTTTATCTACATTATCCATATTAACTATGTAAGAACGATGAACTCTTAAAAAGTTTATTGGCAATAATTGCATTATTTTTTCTATGTTTTTATTGTGCAGATAGGCTGTTGAATCGTTTTTATTGACCAATGCACTTTCGTTGTTACATAGATGAAGTAGGCTGTAATGTCCTTCTGCTTGAATATAAGAAACATCTGAAATTGCTATTATTTCAATACATCCTTGCTTTTTTACACTTAAATAACGACAACCATAAAAACTTTTTTGAGAGCTCGCTAACAAACGATTAAATGCTGCTTCTAAGCGATCTCGGTCGAAAGGTTTTGCGATAAAATCAAGCACACCATACTCAAAAGCTACTATCGCTTTATCTGCATAAGCTGAAATAACAATCGTATGATATGCCGCTGAGACTTTCGATTTTAGCAGTTCAAAACCATCTCTTCCCATTAAGTTCAAATCCAATAATAAGAGATCAATCACATTCTCACATAAATAATCATCGGCATCATCAATATCACCAAAACAAACTATTTGGGGCTGATGTTCAGTTAATATCTCTAGAGTGAGTCGTTTTATTCGTTGCACAATTAACGGTTCATCTTCAACTATTACAATACGCATGTTTTACCCTTGTTTGATATTGGGAAAAGAGAATTTAGACAACCAATATTGGTCTTCCTGATAACTTTCAAATGCACTATTTGTTTGACTAACTTCAGTTAACTTTGCCCTAATATATTTTTCACCTGTCCCTGTTCCTTGATGATTAACTTTCTTTTCAATCGGTGTTTTTAACGTTAAGTTAATTTGTTCTTTAGCCTTGTTAATAGTCAGTTCAAATGCTCTATCGGTTGATATGTGATTATGTGTAAAACAATTTTCTATTTGGCTATGTAAAATAGATGATGGAATACTAATGTTGTCAACCTTACCAACTACGGTTAACTTATAGCTTTGCTGATATCGTAATGACATGATTTCCAAGTGTTTTCTGCATAAGCTTATTTCATCATTCAAAGGAACGCATCCTTGCTCGCTTTGATGAGTGAGTTGCCTAAACTCGTCGCTTAATGCAGAAATTAAAACCGTAGCTTCTTTAGGTTTTATTTCAATGAGCTCCATCAACTGTGTCAGGCAATTCATCAGAAAATGCGGTTGCATATTACGCCTTAATAATTCAGTTTTTACTCTTTCTGCTTTCAAAGATTTTTCTTTATGGCTATACATCTCTTTGATTAAAGTTACTAACATCATCATCACAATACAAATAAATACCAGTCCAAAACCTACTTCACTATAATAATCAGGGATAAGCACCACAAAGGTGAGTGCTAACAATATTACGATTGAATTAATTTTACCGCTTCGTTCTTTCTTTAAGTGATAAACATTAATAATCAACGCCCAAATTAACGAGCCAATAAATAGTAAACTACTGGTGATATCGTAAGCAGGATTGAGCACGCTTAACCCTAACAACGACACCATTATTGCTAACCCCCACAACGACCTAGAAGACAATTGATATTGAACTATATAAAAAAACGGTAATAAAAAGCTGGCACAAAGTGTTAAAATATAAATCAATGACAACCTATAAATATGCCAATCATACGTGTAATTCAACCAAAATTTTGCTTGCTCAATACCGAGTAATAATGCCGAAAATAAGCAGAAAACACTAAATAATTGATAAGAAGAGTTACCTTGGTATAACCCATAAATTAACTGGAATATTATCGAAAGTATCAGAAGAATGCCAAAAAATAAGGCACTGATCATACTAACAAGCAAAACAGCTTTATTCAGTTTTTGCTCATCAACCACGCGGATAATATAACCAATAGACTTCAACTGTTTACCTACATGAAATGTCGACATTTCTGCACTCAAAATATGTTTGCCAGTTTGTAAGTTTTTATCAGAAATTCGTATTAACGTTGTTATCGAACCAGGGGTTTCATCCTCAAATGACTTTCCAATAACACCATTATTTATAAGTAATTCACCATCCCAATAAAGCTGTGCTGAAGCTAGCATAGCAATAAGCAAAGTAGGTGTATTTGTGAGGGTGTTTTGATCGATATTTATTGATGCTCTTAAGCAAAAATGCTGATTTTGCGGCAGTTCTTCGAAAGTAATCGTTTGCCATAGAGAGTGGTCAATTGATTGGCTGTGGCATTGCAAGCTAACACTCGATTGTTTTATACCTAGCGGGCGTATTTTAATATCGTAAAATATATTTTTTTTAGGCTTAACATTCGAATTTACTTTAGGGGCAACTTTTTGATTAGCACTCAGTACTTGTTGATTTTGGTTACTGGCTAAGGCAACAGAGGTTTGTATTGCAAATAACGAGGCAAGTAAGATCAATACAAAAGCAAAGAGTGTGGTACGCATAAACGCCTCTATAAATAAATGAAATGATAAATGAGCTTTAATCATTATAAAACTTTATCAGTCATAGTTTACGCGAATATCAGCAAAGTAAAATGTTGTTCATGCGTGCCATGTGCAGTTGATGAAATAATGCGAATACTCTTGTTGTTATTCTTCATAATTTAGTCATCAAAATACTTCACGGGGAATAATATGATTAATTTTTTGAAATGGTTATTAGCAACACTCGCTGTTATCGCTATTTGGTTAATAATTAACATTATAAGTACAAAACAAGGCTGGTTTACACAAGCAATAGCACCTAAAGGTAATAGTACTTCATTCATGTCTAGTGCAGAGGAATCAATTAAAGAAAAGTCTAACGGTAATGCAATACTTATGCTGGTAAAAAACGGCAAGATTTTTGATACATTTTCTAGCTCTAAAGACATTGCTGTGAACAGGTATACCGTTTTTGGTGTCGCCTCTTTAGGTAAATGGGTTGCGGCATTGGGTGTTATGAAACTGGTTGAAGCAGGTAAACTCAACTTAGATGTACCTGTATCAACATATTTAACACGTTGGGAGTTACCCGCAAGCAAATTTGACAATGATGGCGTAACGATAAGACGTTTATTAAGCCATACCGCAGGAATAACGGATGGTTTGGGTCATAACGGCTTTGATAGCAAAGAACAAGTTCAACCCTTAACTGAGCACTTAACACAGGCCTTAGACATTGATGAAGGTACCAGTGGCAAAGTAGAGGTAGGTATGGAGCCTGGTAGTCAATGGAAATACTCGGGAGGCAGCTATAACTTACTGCAATTGATTATAGAAGAAGTCAGCGGTACTTCATTTGAGTCATATATGGAAGTAGAAGTGTTTGCCCCGTTAGGAATGAATAATACCGGTTATAATCATGATGAAGTGAGTTCACTGGCTCAATATTTTGAAATCAATGGTAACGTCAGAGATTACCCTTATTACACTTCGTTGGCAGCAACAGGGTTATATAGCAATGCTGACGATTTACTGAAATTGGTGACATTGCATACACAAGTTGACGAGAACAAATCATCACAAATATTGTCTCAAAAGACATTAAGAACCATGAGAGAACCTGAAGCCAAAATGATGGGATTAGATCTCTGGGGACTAGGACCAATAATATATACTGATAACAATAAAGGTGATTATATTATTGGCCATGGTGGATCATCTCCAGGGTTAAATGCAACGGTACGGTTAAACCCAGATACTGGTAATGCCATTATTATGCTTACTACAGGTAATAGAGCACTAGCGTCAGACACAGCAACACAATGGACTTTATGGGAAACAGGAAATCCAGACATTATCATGCTTAAAAACATGATCCCAGTGATGATTAATAGAGTTTTAATGGGTTGTCTTGTAATTTTCATTCTTAGCTTAGTGATTGTATGGCGAATAAAAAAGCGTAAATAAAATAAATCATTCCTCCTTTAAACTCATGAACCCGTATCTTCAGTACATATAGAAACCTTTATTTATTCAATAAAGGTTTCAAATAAAAAGGTAGTAAAATGAAAGCATTATTAATAACAATCATAGTTTTAGTTTCAATTAATTTTTCAGGTTGTGCCGTTCCTTCTATCGTAAAAAATATTACAGACTCTGTGCTAGAGGGGAAGGCGTTTCATGAAGCACAACAGCAATCAGCAGTAGAGTTTTTGACTAGTTATATTGCTGCAAATAATTCTGAAAACAAGGCATTAATAAAGAGTATGACAACACCTGAATTTGTTTCAGAAAATGAATACTTAGGTCGAATTATAAAGCCAGTAGGAGAGCCAAGGGTACTTGTTGAAGATAATATAGCTGTAGTTTTGTTTTCGTTTACCTCAATGAAAGAACCTAAACATTCCCATTGTGGTACTAGCTCATTTCAATTGGTAAAAAATAATAACGATTGGAAACTGGCTCATGTTACATGGTCTGTCGAGCATACTGATTGTCAATCAAGCTCACTTTAAATTGAAAAGCGTAGAGCCGAATACGCTATTGGGCATTGTTATCGTTTCAAAACTTTACTCGGTATGTAATGGCAGCGGCGATAATTTATTCACCTGTAAGATTGTTAATAAACTTACAGGTGAATCCAGACATGCTGATTTTACTATGCTAATTGAAAGTCGGGTACAGACTAACCGTTATCATTGCTAGTCTATTTTCGGGCCTATTTATTTACATAAATACATAGTGATGATTTTCAAAGTTAAAAGCGCCACAGGTAACTCAACTTTATAATGATATCTTGAGACTCTTTATTAAAGCTATTTGATTCTTGAATATCATTGCCTTTTATATAACCTTGGTTTACTACAAAGTTGAACGAATTGAATGGTGTTCGTTGCCAAACAAACCTTGAATAAACACTTATTTCATCAGAAACATTATTGTATTGAACCCAATTATTCCAAAATAGCTGCGGAGAAAAGGCAATATCAACTTTTAATGATGCTGTTTTTATCGTGAATTGTTGATGAGGAAATGAAATTTTTCTTTCATTGAATTCAGCTGAAACTTTTACAAAGCGATTTATATTAGTGGTTACATCAACGCCTCTGTAGTCCATATCACCTTGGAAGTATTCTCCTTTATGCCATTGAAAACCATACGAAGTTGACTTTGAACGATCGGAAGACGTGGCTAGTTGCCATTGAGTATTATTGTATTTTCCTGCGGGAACAAGTAACTCGTCGACTAAGCTAAAGGGCTCTTGTATGTGCTCAAAAGTATATTGATATGATAGTCTGAAATGTTGTTGTTCAGTGGTCGTTAAATCAATCATATCAAGGGCATAATACTTAGAAGCTACATCTCCTCCGCGCTCTTTTACATAATCAAAATATACATTGTGATAGAGTTTATCTATCCATGGTGCTGTTATTTGGCTGGTATTGCTTAGCCAACCGTCTACTTTTTCAATATTATTTCTGTTAATAAAACCAAGTGCAGGGTCAAATAACGCATCTATATTGGTATATGCTAACTTTGCATTTATACGCTCATTAGGGAGATAAAAGCCGATATTAAAAGCATTGCCTTTAATATCTTTATTAGCTTGCTCATTAACACTTTGTTGATACCAGCCTTTAATTTCAAATACTTCACCATCAAGTAATGATTTATTTCTGTATTGTGAATCGATCCCGACGAGTGAGCTGAAATTTTCATTGTCAGGGTTCCCATAAGTTGAAATTAGTCCAAGTGTATATTGGTCATTAAGTTGAGTATTAATTCGAGCAACAGCTAAGGTGTTGGTTCCGTTAGCTGAATCGGAGTCAGAAGGTATTGTTTCAATATCTTGGTTTACGACCATGGCGCCAAAACGAGTATTTTTTATTTGCCCTGTTACCTTTGTACCCATATTGATATCTAGCGGTAGACCTGATTTAGACAAGCCCATTTTCCTAGAGAAAAATGGCCTAGCATTGGTACCAATATCACCAAATTCGAATATATCAGCCCCCTGTAAAAAGAAGTCACGTTTTTCAGGAGTGAATAATGAGAATCGCGTTAAATTTATTTGTTGTTGGTCTACTTCTGTTGCAGAAAAGTCAGTGTTAAAGGTTAATGATGTTGATATAGCTGGCGTTGGTTTATAGATAATATCTAACGATGGTTCTGCCGTATGCGTGCGCCCGATTGCAGGCGACTCTTGCTGAGCAAAACTGGTTGATAACTTAATATCCACACCGGCACCTTGGCTAATATTCTTAATGGGGGAAATCGTCCCTGCATGCTCAGGTGCCCATGGAGATGAAGTATTACCATGTGACGCCCAATAATATATTTGTTCAGGTTGTTTTACTTCTCTTAAAAAATTAATACCCCATTGATCTTGAGTGACATCAAAAGATAGCGACTTAAATGGAATGGCCATTTCTACGGTCCAAAAGTGACTAAATACGGTGCTTTTTACTTGCCATAAACCATCCCAGTTGCCCATGTAATTACGATTATTAGCTATTAATCCTTCTTCTTTGAAGCCATTGGCATTTGTCGAAAAATAATAGCCATTGGTCCTATCATGGAATGGATCTAAAACGATGGCAAACAAATCGTCTTGCCCAATATCTTGGCCTTTCGACATAATATTTCGACTTATATTAGGCATGTCGTTATCGAATAGTTTAGCTTTGATATAAAGGTTATCTTGATCGTAAGCTATTTTTATTTCACTTTTAAATGCAGTTTCTTGGTATTCGTTAGGAAAGACTTGATGCAAGTTGCCAATTTTATTTACTTGTAACCAAACATCTGCAGGCAAGGTACCGTCACTTAAAGGTGCTGTTTCAATTCGAACTATATCGAGTGTCGCGCCTTTATTATTGAGTGTGAAAACTGGAAAACTTGTCGCTGAGGCTTTAAAAGAACTCATCACCATGAATAAAATCAAAAGCCGAATGATGGTGAATACTGTGTTTTTATTTAATAAATACGTAAATTGAGTAAAGTATGGAGAGTACATAATTATCCCTTTAAATCATTAGTCGTTAAACGCTTTTGATGCTGTATTAGCAAACGTTCAATTTGATGTTTTAAAGGACGTAATATTAATTCAGCTAACATTGCCGCATACAAGGATGTTAATAACGCGACGCCTATGCCAATGGCCAAAGGATACTTTGCGTCTGGTTGGTAGTGGTGTGGGTCAAGTGTCATTAATACTGCAATTATGCCCACTAAAGATGATATTCCACCTGATACATGGCAATAAGTGATCAGTTTATTCAAATCAGGCAAGTATTTTTGCAGACCCGTTTTGTTCCTAGGTAAGATGAAAACCCAACGAACAAGTAACACTGTCGATAGCGTATTATCTATTCCCATCGAAATTGAAGAAATTGCAATAGAAAGTCCGATGACCAGTATCAGACTATATTGATCAAAAAAGCTGCTGTTACCTAAATCAAGTTGAAATATCATCAATAAAATACATAAAAGTATGCCGATGATACCTCCCCAGTTAATACCGCCATTACCAATTTCGACTTTTTCACCATCTAATAATTCACCGGGTGAAATACTAAATGCTGTGGCAATAGCTAACTGAGATTCGAGTGAAGCATTACCACTTGTTTCAATTCTTTGAATAGTTCTTAAGCTTAATCCACTAATTTCTGCAAGGCGTTCTTGTGACCAGCCACTATATTTACGTAATTTTTTTAACTTTTCTATTGAGACACTCATTAATAATTCCAAAGAATGATAATTTCCCAATAGCCTAACGGGTAAGGCTTGACAGCGACACGCCATGTTAACGTCAACCTTACGTCATTGTGATAATAGATAGGTTTATTTCATTCGATTATGAATATTTTAACGTGTCATTGGATTATTTTAATCCGTTTAGGCTAGGAGAGTTTTACTAAAGTTTTAGTACAAATAGTGAGCTGTGATTGTTTTATCTAGAGATAGACATGTTGAGAATACTTTTTGATAAATAGGAAGTTTGTAAATTAGTCTCTACAGCCTTTTTCATAATGCGCTGTCTAAAATTTGTTTGAAGTTGATTTGAATTTTTATATCCATGGCTTAATGAGTAATGCTCACCTTAACTATCATGACAGCAGGAAAAACTCGAAACGTAAGCTGCTCGCCCTTATTATCTTTTAGATCCTCAAAATAAAGCTGAAATCATGAAATTAATTGTTTCTTTACCGGAATAAAGTTTTCATTTAATTTTTAGCTAGAGTAGGGGTAGTAAAAACATATTTTTCCATCAAAGTGCAAGTAGTACAGGAATGCATTTTAGCAAAAACAAACATGGGCTTGTCAGAATTCATCGCTGGAGCTTCTTCGTATTTATTCTATTTAACTTCAGCTGTATATCAAATAGGTGAAATTACCTAGGTAATAAAATAACGGCGACAATTAAAGCGATAAATCTTTTTTCATGGGGGAGTCGAAAGTACAGTAATACGAGTAATAAGCAGCTCCATAAGATCGTTTAATACTTTCAATTTACGTATAAAGGATTTGTCAGGAAAAGTTTTATCACAAAGCGGATATTTATAATATTGAGGTTCTAAGAAGGGGGGATTTAATCTGCATTTTCACCCATCAAATTCATCATGATTTAATGAATTTGATTGGTGAAATATGGAAAAACTACACTTCGGTATATTCATAATGGAATACACGAACCACATTACCCTGCTGTGTAGTTAGTTCTATAGTCGAAGATCTCGGCTTTATTAATTTTGCTTCAAAGACTTCGTCTGCTGAAATACATTCATCATTAATGGTCAATTCTTTAATTAATTTAATTTTCATATCTGACTTCTATTTAAAGTTTACAAGGGAAGTAATGAGCAATTATGCTAATTATTTACATATTTTAATCGTGACATTTGTCAACTCGCTGCATTATAACACAATTTAAAATGATTTTAATTAGCTATAAATCCTCAAATGAGTCGCAAATTTTTTGCATCTTTTAATACTCATTATATTTAGCTTTGTTATCTATAATTTCGAATAACAGAGTTGAAAGTTGATTAACTAACAAAATAAGTCTGTTGTCAAATTACTCGTTGTAAATACTAAAATAGTCGCTGAAAAAAAACAGAACGAAGCTGAATTTTTTCATCGTTGTTTTTTGCTATTTCATGGCTATTTTTTTGCGGTTTGTCGCTGTGCACTTGTTAAAGATAAATAAAAACAGATAAACTGTTCATCATTAAAATATTTCAAAAATACACTGGCTTTAACCTAAGGTAGTGTTTATTTAATATGGTCCTATAAAAATGACAGAAACCAGTGAAAAGACAATAAACATTAAAAATATCGCCCTATTATTGATCTTTATTTGGGTGGGTTTAGCTTTTTATTTATTGCTTTCACAGATATCAAGTTGGCTTACAAGCCATCACTTTAAACTGAATGTATTAGCCAACATAGAGTTTATCACTGTGAGGATATGGTTACCTTGGGTTGCTTTAACACCTGCTACTCTCTGGTTAGCGTTACGATTTCCAATTAAACCTAAAAACTGGTTGAAAGGGTTATTATTACACAGTTTATTTTTACTAAGTTTGTCACTTATTTCTGGATTATTTATTAGTTTACACTATCATTTTTTTGAACACATGGCTGAGGGAATGGAAATGTATCAACCATGGCAACATATTGGCCATTTTCTCTTTGGTGATAATCTATTTTTATTTAATATCATTATTTACACAATTTTAGTCACTAATATAAATATTAAAAACTTCGCTTATATTGCTGACAAAGAAACGCTTATTGCTAGCCAGTTGAATAACCAACTTGTTGAATCACAACTGCAAACACTTAAAATGCAAATCAACCCACATTTTTTATTCAATACGCTCAATGTTATTTCGGTATTAGTGATGAAGTCTGAAAAAGATCAAGCAACCGAAATGATCAACCGACTAAGTCGTTTTTTTAGAAATTCTTTAGATGAGAAAGATCAGCAATTGATCCCTTTGCAAAATGAACTAAATCACGTAGAACAATACCTTGCTATAGAGCAGGTGCGATTTGGTGACAGAATTAGTATTGTGAAAAATTATGATGAAAATGCTTTACCTATACTTGTTCCTTCGATGTTATTACAACCTTTAATCGAGAATGCCATGCAGCATGGCTTAGAAGAAAAAGAAGGCAAAGGAACATTAACCATAAGTTGCACCATTCAAGACGCGTATTTATCGATTGTTATTATGGACAATGGTGCCGGTTGCAACTTTGATGCTCCTAACTTCAAGGAAGGCATAGGGATAAGTAACGTAAAGTCTAGATTAAAACAGTTATACGTCGAAAATCATACATTAGACTTGAGCAGTAATAATCAGGGCGGTGTAACCGTAACAATAACACTGCCAATTAAAGTGGGAGATTTCAATAATGACGATTAGGGTATTAATTGTTGATGATGAACCCTTGGCTAGAGAAGGCGTATCTCTGCATTTACAAGATGAAAAAGAGTTCTCTATTGTTGGGGAGTGTGAAAATGGTAGTGATGCGATTCGGAGTATATTGTCATTAAAGCCTGATTTAGTTTTTCTTGATATTAAAATGCCAAAAGTAAATGGCTTTGACGTAGTTAATGCCGTAGGTAGCGAGCATATGCCACCGGTAATTTTTTTGACGGCTTATGATGAATACGCTATCGAGGCATTTAATACGCATGCCATTGACTACCTACTAAAACCCATAGACAAAATGCGCTTTAAAGAAAGTTTGAACCATGCCCGTGACCAAATTTTAAAAAATGCCATTTCGCAGCGTAGTGAGCAACTCACCCATTTATTAAGCCAAACCCAAGGTCTTACTACATCAACGGACTCAGTAAACCAAACACCAGCAACAGTGCAAAATGAACGTTTAGTGATACGCTCTAATGGCCATGTTTATTTACTTAAGTCTGAAGATATTTACTGGATTGAGGCAGAAGGAGATTATATCACTGTACACACACCACAAAAATCACACCTTGTGCGTGAAACAATGAAAAATATGGAAGTCCGTTTGGATGGACAAGGATTTCAGCGCGTCCATCGTTCTAGTATCGTAAATCTAAACTACGTTAGGGAACTCATCAGCTTGGACAGTGGCG
>Ga0209396_1003832_pt1 | contig 14896 bp, 14 predicted proteins | sample GOMGulsemesocosm_6_FD_184638 | JGI IMG/M metagenome (GOLD analysis project Ga0209396, IMG submission 184638) | Methane-oxidizing microbial communities from mesocosms in the Gulf of Mexico - GOM8C Gulf of Mexico (SPAdes) (version 2) | ecosystem: Environmental > Aquatic > Marine > Cold seeps...
CCTGTTACAGGGCGCTTACCTGTAACCTGACAAACTTTAGACATTGTTACTCGCCCCGAGTCAATAAATATCAGATCTTCGAAACGAAGAATCCAAAAAAATCTTGTTATCAACTGGTCTAATAGGTGCCAGCTGAAACTGTTAGTTCCCTCAATTTTTAAGTGGTATTTGCCAAAGCAGAGCATCGGAAACACAACGACCTTAAAAAAGGGTTGCGCTTTATACCAAAAAATTGGGGTTGTGTGCAAGGTTAATGGAGCAGTTTTTACTCAAACAGCCCTTTTTAACCTTTAATTCGTCATGTTAGTCATACAAAAAGCTTATAACCAGCCTTTTTCAGCAAAAGATGTGAATTCGCCGTCACCAATAATTATATGATCCAAAACCCGAATATCCATCAAAGATAACGCTTTGATTAAACGCTCAGTAATGGCTTTATCGGCTTGGCTCGCTTCCGCGATTCCTGATGGATGATTATGAGCAAAAATGATCGCGGCAGCATTCTTTGCCAGCGCCATTTTTACTACTTCACGCGGATAAACTGCAGCTCCATCGATCGTACCATTGGCTAATTCAACGTATTCAATCACTCGATGCTGACTATCGAGGAAAAGTGCAACAAAAGCTTCACTTTGCTTATCTCTTAAACGCGCCATCAAATAACGCTGCGTAAGCTGCGGACTTGTTAGCGCGCCCTCCTTCTGCAGCGTTTGCTCTAGATGGCGATTGGCCATTTCCAATACAGCCTGTAGTTGAGCGTATTTAGCCGGCCCTAATCCATGCTGCTGGGTAAATGATTGCTGATCAGCAACTAACAGCTGCCTTAAACCGCCAAACCCGGTTAATAGATCCCGCGCCAAATCCACTGCGCTTTTGCCAGTGACGCCTGTGCGAAGAAAAATGGCTAAAAGCTCAGCATCCGATAAATGCTGTGCGCCTTTAGCCAACAGTTTTTCTCGTGGTCTTTCATCCGCCGGCCAATCCGTTATTGCCATCGTTATTCCTCCTATCCCCTTTGCCTTTGCTGGCTGATATACTGCCTACAGACATTTAAAGGGCTTTCTTATGCAGCAGCATTTATCTCAACTCTGTAATAAACGAATTTTACTCGGCGTAACCGGCGGCATTGCTGCGTATAAATCCGCAGAGCTAGTACGTGAGTTACGCAAAGCCAAGGCTGAAGTTCGTGTTGTGATGACGGCCGCCGCGCAAGAATTTATTACACCTTTAACACTACAAGCGTTATCCGGAAATCCGGTCCATTATTCAATGCTAGACCCTGAAGCCGAAGCTGGCATGGGACACATCGAATTAGCACGTTGGGCTGATATTATTTTAGTAGCTCCGGCCAGTGCCGACTTCATTGCCCGCTTAACTCAAGGTATGGGGAATGATCTGTTAACCACCCTTTGTCTCGCCAGCGATGCGCCATTAGCGATTTGCCCGGCAATGAATCAAGCGATGTGGCGTGATGAAATGACCCAAGCTAATATCCAACGCTTGTCGGACCTTAAAGGTAAAAGATTTCACTACTTTGGCCCTGCTGATGGTGAACAAGCCTGTGGAGATGTCGGCCCTGGCCGTATGCTAGAGCCGAGCCTAATAGCGGAGCAGTGCGCAAAACTATTCATCTCTAAATCATTATCTGGTTTGGATGTTGTCATCACAGCAGGCCCAACCCGTGAAGCGATAGACCCTGTACGTTTTATTAGTAATCACAGTTCAGGAAAAATGGGTTATGCCCTTGCGGAAGCGGCTCGCGATGCCGGTGCTCGAGTGACCATTATTAGCGGTCCGGTACGCTTAGACGCACCGGATAAAATAAACGTGATTAATATTAATAGTGCCAGCGAGATGTTAGAAGCTAGCCTACAGCAACAACAAAACTGTGATATTTTCATCGCTGCAGCCGCGGTCGCCGATTATCGCCCCCTACAAATTGCTCAACAAAAGATTAAAAAATCCGGCGAACAGATGCAGATGGCATTAATTAAAAATCCGGATATAGTCGCGACTATTGCTCAATTAGAAAAGAAGCCTTTTGTCGTTGGCTTTGCTGCGGAAACTCAAGATGTTGCAACCTATGCTCGCGGTAAACTGGTGAATAAAAATCTTGATATGATTATTGCTAATGATGTTTCTAATACCGATATTGGATTCAATAGCGATAATAATTCAGTTACCGTTTTCTGGGGAGAAAACCAACAGGATTTCCCCCGCATGGCGAAATCGGCGCTATCTAATGAATTAATCGATTTGATTGCCCATCAGTATTCGGCCGAATAAATTAGAATCACAATTAAACTAATCATTACATTTAAGAAGAAATACATTTCATGAAACAGTTACAAGTTAAAGTACTAGATCCACGCATTGGTAACGAAATTCCTATGCCAGAATATGCCACAGCAGGCTCGGCCGGCTTAGACCTTCGAGCTTGCTTAGATGCACCTTTAACCTTGCACCCAGGTGAGACTCAGTTAATACCAACGGGCCTTTCTATTTACCTAGAAGATCCATCCATCGCCGCGATGATTTTACCGCGCTCAGGCCTTGGTCATAAACATGGCATAGTACTAGGTAATCTTGTAGGGTTAATCGATTCTGATTATCAAGGTGAATTAATGGTTTCATGCTGGAACCGCGGCCAACAAGCCTTTACAATCGAAATCGGCGAAAGGTTAGCCCAATTAATTATTGTTCCAGTGGTGCAAGCCGAATTTAATATCGTTGAAGAATTTAAAGCTACAGACCGTGGTGAAGGAGGGTTTGGCCACTCAGGCCGAGCCTAGCGACAAAAGTAGGAGGCTAAAATAAGGGGGCCAGAAGAGCACCGATATCACAGTCTCCTGCTAACCTATAATAATAAAAGAAGGAAACACAATGGCTGTGGAAATGAAAGCACCTAGGCGAACACTCGCGTTTTATAACCGACTCGGTATTTGGGTGGCGTTATTATTTATTTCTCTTGGCCTTTCTATGCAAAGCTTGCAAGTGAACATGTTTGCACAAGCAACTCTGGATAAAGAGTATGCCGAAGCAATGGCGCAGCAAATGGCAAATGGCTTACGCACTAAACTTGCCGAAACTCAAATGCAGCAAAAAAATGCCGCACGTCATGCCAATACTATCTCCTACTTGGAAGAAAAAGACCTTAGCTGGAAGCGTACGTTAAAGTCCCTTATCACCGGCGCAGAGCAAATATTGATTTTAGATAACTTAAGTGCTCTCGGCCTGCAGGATTCATTAGGCTATGCAGTGCAAGAGCTTGCTACGAGTACACTGAAAGGCAAACAATTTCCTTTAGAAGCTGTTCAGCGAGATGGAAAAATTCATTTTTATCTAGCGACGCCAATCAAAGACTACTCGCAAACAATTAAAGGGATTCTGCTAATCGAATACGGTGCAGATTGGCTCGATCAATTACGCTCAGGTGCTGCAGCAAAACACGGTTTAATTTCGACTCGCCAAGTATTACGAGATGATCCTAACAAGGGCCTGCAAGTATTTGAAATTGGTGCAAGGACTGATAACCGCTTAACGGTAGTGACAGAATCGATTAACGATTATTGGTTTTTAACTTTTATACCCGCAGATACTCGTCCACAACTTGCCACAACGACCATTGTCACCCCCTGGATAGTCGCCCTACTCGGTACCCTGATTTCGCTCTTTGTCATTACTTGGCTGCAGAAGCGGGAAATCGACTACAACCAATTGATCCTATTTAATTATGTGCGCCACCTGTTTCGTAAAGGTGAGAGTGAATGGCCAAAATTCAATATTAAAGTTTTTCATGACCTAGGTAAGGCCATGGAACATTTAGCCAATTCGAAAGGCATAGTTGCCGTTCAGAAAGAGCTGACGGAAGAAAACTCGGATCGCGAGAAGCAGCAAATTGAACTGACGCAACCGATCACTAAAGCCAATTCTCGAGTTAGCGTGAACAATAATAGCAGCGCACCGATTCCCCAAGTTATGGTAGAAGAAGTCGATCATCATAAAGTCGAAGTCTCGAAAGACATTTTCCGTGCCTATGATATTCGCGGCACGGTTGGTCAAGATATTAGTCCAGAAGTCGCAGAACAAGTTGGTCTAGCACTCGGTAGTGAGTTACAAATTCGTGGCGAAAATAAAATCATTGTCGGCTGGGACGGGCGCTTATCCAGTCCTGAGTTCGCCGACGCTTTACAACGAGGTTTATTGGCCACCGGCACGGACGTGATTAATATCGGTTCGGTCACCACCGGCACCTTGTATTATGCCTGCCATGAACTCGATACCAGCAACGGTATCATAGTGACAGGGAGTCATAACCCCGCGAATTATAACGGCTTCAAGATTGTTATTAATCGTCAGACATTATCCAAAGAACAGCTTATGGCGCTTTATCATAGAATCCAACGCCATGATTTCCGACAAGGCCATGGCCAAGCGGAAGAGAAAACAATCAACAATGATTACCTCGATCGTATTCAAGGGGATATCCAACTAAGTCGTCCATTAAAAGTGGTTCTTGATGCGGGTAATGGCATTGCCGGCCCCATAGGTGTTCAACTATTAAAAACCATGGGGCTGGATGTTATTCCGCTATTCTGTGACGTAGACGGAAACTTCCCTAATCATCAGCCAGATCCTAGCAATCCAGATAACTTAAGCGCCTTACAAAATGCAGTTAAAGAGCACAAGGCCGACCTTGGTATTGCTTTTGATGGTGATGGCGACCGTATTGGTGTCATTGATGAACTCGGTAATATTATTCTGCCTGATCGCCTTTTAATGTTTTTAGCGAAAGACATTATTAGCCGTCAACCGGGTTCTGACGTGATTTACGATATCAAGTCTTCACGCCGATTAAATCACTTTATCTCCCAATTTGGTGGACGGCCAACGATGTGGAAAACCGGCCATAGCTTGATGAAAGCTAAAATGGAAGAACTGAATGCCATACTTGGCGGTGAACTTAGTGGCCATATTTATTTCCGTGACCGTTGGTATGGCTTCGACGATAGTTTATATGCCAGCGCACGTTTACTAGAGCTATTGAGTCATCAATTTGAAACGGTGTCGCAGATATTTGCAGAATTCCCTGATGATATTTCGACCGCAGAAATAACCATTAATACCGACGACCAGCGTAAGTTCGCCATTATTCACCAGCTGGCGGCTGAGCCTAGCCTACAACACGATGCTCGAGTTTCCCTTATTGACGGCATTCGCTCTGACTTTAAAGATGGCTGGGGCCTCGTAAGAGCGTCAAATACAACACCTAAATTGACCTTACGCTTTGCTGGTGATAATCAGCAAGCCCTAGATCGTATTCAACAATTATACAAAGTGGCCTTACAACGCCATGCCCCCGAACTGGATATCCCGTTTTAATTAAGCGCCATCAATATTTCTCCTTCATCGTCATTCGATAGATGATTCTCATAGGCGGCCAAGCTATAATGCGCCGCCTAGCGTTTATTTTGTTACTTTTTATTTTAGGAAATCATATTCATGCCATTAACTCGCAAAGAAGCAGTGATCACGACCAAGGTACTCAGTGAAGCTCTGCCTTACCTGCAAAAGTTCAGTGGCAAGACCATCGTGGTTAAATATGGCGGTAATGCCATGACCGATGAAACACTCAAAAATAGCTTTGCCCGTGACATGGTCATGTTAAAACTCATCGGTATTAATCCGATTGTTGTGCATGGTGGTGGTCCGCAAATTGGTGAAGTTCTGGATAAGCTGAACATCAAAAGCGAATTCGTCAATGGCATGCGTGTGACGACGACTGAAGCCATGGACGTGGTTGAAATGGTATTAGGTGGTTTAGTAAATAAAGACATCGTTAACCTAATTAACCAAAATGGTGGTAAAGCGATTGGCCTAACCGGTAAAGACGGTCAGTTATTACACGCTAAAAAACTTCATGTGACGCAACACACACCCGGTATGCAGCAGCCTGAGATTATTGATATCGGTCATGTGGGTGAAGTCACAAGAGTGAATACCCAAGTATTAGATATGCTTTCTCAAAGTGATTTCATTCCTGTTATTGCTCCGATTGGTGTGGGTGCTAATGGTGAGTCTTACAACATTAATGCCGACTTAGTCGCAGGCAAAGTTGCAGAAGTGCTACGCGCCGAGAAATTGATTTTATTAACCAATATTTCTGGTTTACAAGATAAGAGCGGCGAAATTTTAACAGGATTAAGTACAAAAGAAGTCGATGATTTAATCGCCGACGGCACTATTTACGGTGGTATGCTACCAAAAATTCAATGTGCTCTTGATGCCGTTCACGCTGGCGTGACGAGTGCTCACATCATTGATGGCCGCGTCCCGAATTCAACGCTATTGGAATTGTTCACCGATGAAGGTGTGGGCACTTTAATTACCAATAAAAAGGTTTAACAGGGGATTAATGATGAGCGATACGGAAGTTAAAATTTCTCGCCGAGAGCAGATTCTACAAGCGGTTGTGCACATGCTAGAAAGTAACCCTGGTGGCAAAATCACCACGGCGAATATTGCTAAAACGGTAGGTGTATCCGAAGCAGCGCTTTATCGTCACTTCCCTAGTAAAGCTAAGATGTTTGAAGGTTTAATAGAGTTCATCGAGGACGCCATTTTTTCCCGTACCAATCGTATTTTACAGGACTTTCCACAAGCAAATGTTCGCTGTGAAAAAACAATGACTTTAGTTCTGACGTTTGCGGAAAAAAATCCAGGTATGTGTCGCTTGTTAGCGGGTGACGCCTTGGCCGGAGAGAGTGATCGTTTACGACAGCGTATCCACCAGTTTTTTGAGCGCTTAGAAACACAATTCAAACAGATTTTGCGGGAAGCTGAATTACGCGAACAGAAAGTTACCAGCATACCGCTTGCGGCTAGTGCAAATATGCTCAACGCTCTGATTGAAGGGCGTATTCGCCAATACGTACGCACAGAGTTCAGTATAAAGCCGACACAACACTGGCATGAGCAATGGGCCTTGATCGGTTCACAATTGCTGCGTAATGCTGGCTAATAATACAAACAAATAAAAAAAGGAGCCTAGGCTCCTTTTTTGTTTGGGTGCGACAAGTTTTAGCTACTTACCTTTCGCTATCACTAACCGCTGTTTTTTCTTGCTCTAAAGGTATGTCGCTATCCAACGTCCCTGGGGGATATCTCAACAATACCTGCATACGTGCATATTCATCGGCAAAGATTTTAGTGCTCTCAATCTTTTCCGTTTTGCGTATTTTAATGTTGGCATGACTTTCGCGAATTTGATTTTGCAGTTGCGCAATTTCCAAGCGCATATCAACAGGAATATCCATTCCTGAGCGCTCTTGATTCGCCGCCCGGCTTTGGGCGCGCTCAAGCTTCTCGGTTAAATCAACAATACGACGTTGCTGTAAGCTGATATAACCATCGATATTATCAACTTTGCGCTGACGTGCACGCTCAACATCCGCTGGCTTAGAATAAACACGCAATAGCGCTTGATCCGCTTCTCTACGAATACGTATACGCTCGAGTCGGGCTTCTTTAATTGCTTTTTTTGCGGCTATCGCAGCCAGCTCTTCAGTCGTAGGAGCTGGCTGAATATGCTTAACCACTAGGCCTTGATCATTCAAAATGTCATAGCCCATTTGTGCATATTCTGGTGGAATGTGATCCTTAAGAATCAGCTGCCCTTCCACTTTAAAACGATACAATTTAGCTGCAAAAGCCATTGGGCTTAATAAAGCTAATATTAAAGCGCCCGTTACGAGCCTCATACCTATACTCCGTATTTTTTGCGATATGCTTCAATCGATGTAGCATATTGCTTTAATTCTGGCTGATCAGCAACATAGGCTAATACTTGCTCTAGCTTAACAATACTAATCACTGGAATGCCATAGTCACGTTCAACTTCTTGAATCGCTGATTCTTCCGCCTTGCCTTTTTCCTGACGATCTAGTGCGATTAACGTCGCTGCTGGCTGAGCGCCTGGTGCCGCTTCGATCATAGTCATCACTTCGCGGATTGCAGTTCCCGCAGTAATTACATCATCTACGATTAAAACTCGGCCTTCTAGCGCCGATCCTACTAATGTGCCGCCTTCGCCGTGAGCTTTAGCTTCTTTACGATTAAAAACATACGGAACATCTTTTCCATATTTATCAAAAAGGGCTACGCTCAAGGTAGTTGCTAAAGGAATACCTTTATAGGCTGGGCCAAAGATAACATCATAATCAACCCCAGCGTCTTCAAGGGCGGCAGCATAGAACCGGCCAATTTCTGCAAGGGCTTTACCGGTATTAAACAAACCCGCATTGAAGAAATAAGGGCTTACTCGTCCCGATTTGAGAGTGAACTCACCAAACTTCAATACACCTTGTTTAATGGCAAATTCGATAAAGTCACGTTGATAGTTTTGCATAAAAAGCCTTAATAAATATTGCTGTTCTGGTATCAGCAACAGTGAATCCTTACCAGAAGTTACCCAAGATCCCCTAGGATCAGGTATCATACACTCTTCAGTATGCAGGAACCATGTATGAGGATCATCAGCCTACACGTTGACGGCTTAAAAAAAGCCGCCGAACAAGGGCTCTTCGAATGGCTGAATGAAGAGCAAGTGGATGTAGTATGCATCCAGAATACCCTAGATAGAGAATATAAGCTGCCCGACAGCGTATTATACCCAGAGGGTTATAATGGATATTTCTTTGAAGGGGAAACCGACGATTATTCAGGCGTCGCCATTTATACCCGTGAATTGCCAAAAGCAATTATGACTGGGCTAGGCTTCCCCGCATGTGATTTTCAAGGTCGCTATATTCAAGCGGACTTTGAAAATGTCAGCATTGGTAGCATTCTTTTTCCGAAAGAGGATGCCTTCCATAGCTTGGAAGATAAGCTCGCTTTCCAACAAGAATTTCTCAGTCATTTGAAAAAGACCCGTCGTAAACGTCGCGACTTTATTTTCTGTGGGAATTTTGAAGCGGCGCACAAAACCATCGATGTCGCTGATTGGCGTCAGCAACAAGATCAGTCCGGCTTCTTATTAGAAGAACGCGCTTTCTTGGACCAGGCATTTGGCCCTGTGGGTTTTGTCGATGCGTTCCGTGAAGCGAATTTTGGTGAAAACCAGTTCACTTACTGGCCGAATGAAGAAGCTCGACGTCGCAATACCGAAGGCTTTCGCTTTGACTATCAAATCTGCACCCCCGATTTACGTCAGTATGTGGTGGAATCTAAGATATTGAAAAATCAGGTTTTCAGCAGTCATGCACCGGTATTGGTCGAATACGAGTTTGACGACGAATAGTCAATCTCTGTAATGGCAAGCGCGATACAAAAAAGCCCAAACTGGATATCCAGTTTGGGCTTTTTTTATACCGAGCAGATATCAAATCAATCTGCCCTAGTAAATAACTCACTCGCCATTAGCTATTCAAAGCGAGCTGCTGTTTTTCACACAACTCATCAATACCTTCTTTCGCTAGCGCTAACATAGCCGCTAATTCTTCTGGCGAAAACGCTTCTTGCTCAGCAGTGCCCTGAATTTCAACAAAACCACCCGCCGCGGTCATGATCACATTAAGATCCGTTTCAGCTACAGAGTCTTCGGCATAATCCAAATCTAATACCGCAGTACCTTCATAAATGCCCACAGAAACCGCCGCAATAGGGCTCTTAATTGGGTTGGTCTTAATCTTGCCCGCCTCAATCAAGCCATTGATCGCATCCTGTAAAGCAACATAAGCCCCTGTGATCGCTGCAGTACGTGTACCACCATCCGCTTGAATTACATCACAATCCAATTGAATGGTGAATTCACCTAATGCTTTCATATCGACCGCTGCGCGTAAGCAACGAGCGATTAAGCGAGAAATCTCAACCGTACGACCACTTTGCTTACCTTTAGCCGCTTCTCGGATCATACGCTTGCCCGTAGAGCGAGGTAGCATGCCATATTCAGCGCTTACCCAGCCTTTGCCTTCGCCGCGCATAAAGCGAGGTACGCCTTTATCAACACTAGCAGTACAAATTACTTTGGTATCACCAAATTCGACTAATACAGACCCTTCTGCGTGCTTAGTAAAATTTCGCGTGATGCGAACTTCACGTAATTCGTTTACTTGGCGGCCACTAGGTCTCATACAACATTCTCCAAAAGATTCGATAAATCTACGTGCAATAAAAAGCGCGCATTATAACGACATATTCATAAGATAGTTACGATGATTTAGGCTATTTCACCTCAATTTGTAACAACGTATTTGAGCATCGCCTATTACAGGTTAAAATAGCCATAACTGATGTTCGAACAAGATTTGAGATTCCCATGCAAAAGACCTCCACTGGCACACTTTACGTTTTCTCCGCACCCTCTGGCGCAGGTAAAACAACCCTAGTAAAAGCGTTATTAGAACAAACCGCCGCTATCGGTGTGTCGGTTTCCCACACAACTCGTGACCCGCGCGAAGGTGAGGTTAATGGCAAAGACTATAATTTTGTTAGCCAAGACGATTTTAAAAGCTTAATTGAACAAAGTGCTTTTTTAGAACACGCCCAAGTATTTGATAACTTTTATGGCACCTCCCAAATCTGGGTTGAGCAAGAGTTGGAAGCTGGTCGAGATGTAATCTTAGAAATCGACTGGCAAGGCGCACAACAGATTCGTCAACAAATGCCGGAAATGGTGAGCATATTTATTCTGCCTCCGAGTCGTGAAGAATTACTCAAACGCTTAACCGGACGAGGCACTGATTCGCAAGAAGTTATCGATCGTAGAATGCAGGATGCAGTCAGTGAAATGAGCCACTATGGTGAATTCAACTACCTTATTATTAATGATGATTTCGAAACGGCATTGCAAGAATTGCGCTCCGTTGTGGTCGCGCGTCGCCAAAGAATTGCTGTTCAAAGCCAAAAACAGCAAGTTTTATTAGAAAATTTGCTGAATTAGCTAAAAAACAACCAAATAACTGCTTCTTAGTCTTCAATGATGGCCCAGCTTTCGCTAAACTACAGGGTCATCATTGTCGATGAGCTATAAACTCAGACAACGAACCCAAATTTTGTATTACCCGCAGGAAGTTAATTCATGGCTCGCGTAACCGTTGAAGATTGTCTAGAAAACGTTGATAACCGTTTTGAATTGGTCATGTTGGCCACTAAGCGTGCTCGCCAAATCGCTGTTCAGGGCGCTGAACCTTTAGTTGCTCCTGAAGGCGATAAGCCAACAGTAATCGCTTTACGTGAAATTGCTGCAGGTCTTGTATCGACTGCAAGCATGGACGCTCAAGAAGCTGAAGACGCTGAATAATAAAAGCGCTTACCTGCTAATTAGTAGCTAGTAGCGACTTTTAAACCGTTAGACAAGGTACTAGACTAAACATCTGACCTTAGCTATCGCAAGCCGAGCTTGGTATTACCAGCTCGGTTTGAAATTTCACCATTTCAGGGCTCACTCGTGCCAACAATAGACGCCTTATCTGATCGACTCTCCACCTATCTTTCTAACGAACAAATTCAGCAGGTACGCCGCGCATATTTTTATGCCGAACAAGCGCATACCGGCCAACGCCGTCGTAGTGGCGAACCCTACATTATTCATCCGTTAGCCGTAGCCAATATTCTTGCTGACATGCGCCTCGATTACCAAAGCTTAATGGCTGCGATGCTGCATGATGTGATTGAAGATACTGGAATTCCGAAAATTGCTTTAGCTGAGCAATTTGGTGACGTCGTCACGGAACTGGTGGATGGTGTAAGTAAGCTAACGCATATCAAGTTCGAAACAAAAGAAGAACAGCAAGCCGAGAACTTTCAAAAGATGGTTCTGGCGATGGCAAAAGATATTCGAGTGATGCTAGTTAAACTCGCTGACCGCTTGCATAACTTGCGTACATTGGGTGCTCTACGTCCGGATAAACGTCGAAGAATTGGCCGTGAAACCCTCGACATTTATGCCCCAGTGGCACACCGTTTAGGTTTAAACAGCGTTCGGGTTGAAATGGAAGAACTCTGCTTTGATGCCATGTACCCCATGCGCTCAGGTATGATCCGCAAAGCCGTTGCTACCGCTCGCGGCAATCGCAGTGAATTAGTCGATAAAATTTCAACCTCTTTACGCAACCGCCTTAACGAAGAAAATTTGCCGACCCGAGTACTGGGCCGAGAAAAACACATGTTCAGCATCTATACCAAGATGAAAGAACAACGTAAATCTCTCAGCGATATTCTCGATGTTTATGGTTTCCGTATCGTCGTTGAGTCGGTTGATATGTGTTATCGCGTCCTAGGGGCTGTGCACAACCTCTATAAACCGATTCCTGGGCGTTTTAAAGATTACATCGCCATACCCAAAACCAATGGCTATCAATCTCTGCATACAACCCTCATTTCAATTAGCGGCGTGCCCATTGAAATTCAGATTCGTACTGAGGAAATGGATGCGATGGCCAATCACGGCATTGCTTCTCACTGGTTGTATAAAACCGATAACAATGAAGTAACCGGTAGCCAGCACGCCCAACAATGGGTAAAAAATCTGCTTGAATTGCAGAAAAGCGCGGGCAGCCCAATAGAATTTATCGAACACGTTAAAGTCGATTTGTTCCCTGACGAAATCTATGTTTTCACACCGAAAGGTCGAATCATGGAGCTGCCGAAAGGCTCCACAACCGTCGATTTCGCCTACGCAGTCCATACCGATGTGGGTAACTCCTGCATCGCTTGCCGAATTGATCGTCAGTTAGCCCCTTTAAGCTCGAAATTACAAAATGGCCAAACTGTGCAAATCGTCACAGCACCCGGCGCCCAGCCCAACCCTGCCTGGTTAAGTTTTGTGGTTACCGGCAAGGCACGCTCTAACATCCGTCACTTCTTAAAAAGTCAGCGACGCTCTGAGTCGGTTACCTTAGGTGAACGCTTACTCGATAAAGCACTCGCATCATTAGGGAAGTCGATGGATGACATCGACCAAGCTCATATTGACCTAGTGCTAGAAGAAACTGGCCTCGGCTTCTTAGAAGATATTATGGAAGACATTGGCTTAGGCAATAGAATGGCCGCGTTAGTCGCACGCCGCTTATTGGTGGCTAACCGCGATACCGACATTGATCTTGAAGCTTTTAACGACAATACGCCTCTCGCAATTAAAGGTACGGAAGGCTTAGTAGTAACTTTCGCTAAATGCTGCAGCCCTATTCCTGGTGACCCGATTATTGGTAATACCAGTACTGGCCGTGGACTTGTTATCCATACTGAGACGTGTAAAAACGTCAAAGATATTCGCGGTAATTCTGAGAAGTGCGTCATTCTCAGCTGGGATAAGGATATTGATAGTGAGTTCTCTGTTGATCTAAGAGTTTATTTAGAAAACCGCAAAGGCGTTGTCGCTGAACTGGCCTCCGCAATCACTCAAGCGGATGCCAATATTGAAGGGATTAGCGTTGAAGACAGAGATGAAAAGTTGAGTGTGACGCAACTACAGCTAAGCGTTCAGGGACGAAAACACCTTGCTCGAGTCATTCGTCGCTTACGCACCATTCGTGGTGTTAATAAAATAGTCCGAGTGAAAAACTAACTTTTCGAACCCGTATTTATTACCCATATTAAGGATTTATCATGGCTAAAACCATTATCAATACAGACAAAGCACCACAAGCCATCGGCACTTATTCACAGGCCGTTAAAGTTAATAATACAGTATATCTATCTGGCCAGATCCCATTAATTCCAGAAACCATGGAAATGGTCGATGGTGATATCGAAGCTCAGATTCGTCGTGTCTTTGATAACCTAACAGCAGTATGTGAAGCGGCGGGTGGTAGCTTACAAGATATCGCTAAGCTCAATATTTTCTTAACCGACTTAAGTAACTTCGCAACGGTTAACAAGGTAATGGCCGAGTATTTTCAGCAGCCTTACCCAGCACGTGCGGCGATCGGTGTTTCCCAGCTACCAAAAGATGCCGATGTTGAAATGGATGGTGTGCTTGAATTGGATGAAGCTTGCTGCTAATTAGTATTCAGGCGTGCTTAAAACCTGTAGCCTTGCTACAGGTCCATTTCCTTCAATACAAAATCATAGCCTTCTTGGTAATTATTAAACTGAAACTGATAACCTGCCTCAATTAAACGGCGATTGCTGCAACGTCGATTGGCTCGGCGAGTCGCTTCTGGCAATTCATAATCCGGCTCAACGTCACCTATTCTATCTTTCATCCATTCCAGAATTTCGTATAACGTTGCGGGTTCAGAATCACAGGCTAGGTAAATATCATCAATCGCCTCTCCGGCTAATACTTTTTCGATCAGAAACTGCAATACCCCCACACAATCATCACGATGAATACGATTAGTCCACACCTCGGGGGCAGGATCACAATGACCGCCTTGACGCGCTTGTTCAATCATTCGATTACGCCCAGGGCCATAGATGCCAGGAAAACGTACAGAGGTGGCTGGAATATAACCTTCGGCTAAAGCGCCTTCGGCTTGTAATAATTCTTTACCGGCAAAGCTCGAAGGGTTAGTCGGACTATTTTCATCTACCCAAGATGCATCCATCTGATGATAAACACTCGAACTTGAAGTAAAAAAGGCATATTTAGGGCTCTGGCCTTGTGCTTTTAAAGCATGTAAGACATGGCGAATACCACGATAATAATACTTGTGATAGCCCTCTTGCGAGAACTCGGGTGAAGCGACAGTGTAAACCAGAATATCGACATCGGCTGGAATCGCGAGCAAGGTTTCCGGTTCTGACACATCCCCTTGAAAGGTCGTTACGCCCTGACCAATTTTTGTATCAGATCGACGCATAGCCCAAACATCATGACCCGACAGAGCCAGTTTAATCGCTAACTGACCGCCAATATCTCCTGCACCGACGACTAAAATTCGCGCCATTT
>Ga0209396_1003835_pt1 | contig 14893 bp, 11 predicted proteins | sample GOMGulsemesocosm_6_FD_184638 | JGI IMG/M metagenome (GOLD analysis project Ga0209396, IMG submission 184638) | Methane-oxidizing microbial communities from mesocosms in the Gulf of Mexico - GOM8C Gulf of Mexico (SPAdes) (version 2) | ecosystem: Environmental > Aquatic > Marine > Cold seeps...
AGCCACAGCAGATATTAGATGGCATAGCGCGCTCGTTACTTGGCGCTACAGCGGCATTGGGCACCCGTAAATTATCAGTATCGATTGAAAACTTTGGTAGTTGCGAAGTCGTGATTAACAGCGAAGATTAACGATTAAAAAATAGAGAATATCATATGCCAAGGAAAAGGAAGAAATTACCTAAAGATTTCAAGGAACTCATTAAAACGGGAGATCTATCTTTGCTTAAGGAGATTTTTGATAAGTGCGAGCTGGATGCTTATAGTGGATATACAAAAATATCCGCGCTAGGTTTTAGTGATTGTCCGGATGAATTGACACAATGGTTGGTCGAGAACGGCGCTGACATTAATTATAGGGATACGTATGGAAACACCCCGTTGCACCTTCGCGTCACTATCAGACATGCGAACATTAGTATTTTGATTAATCTTGGTGCAGATATCAATATTAAGAATAACAGCGGCAGTACGCCACTGCATTGCTCGCCAGGTTATCAGCAACATAAACACTTAGAAGTGCTATTGGCTGCTGGTGCTAAGGTCGATGTTAAAAATAGGGACGGACTAACACCACTAGAGTATGCATTGCTCGATTGCACTAATATCTGTATTACGAATATGCCGATGATCACGGACGTATTCTTCAGATACGGCGTGAAGGTGTCTCCAAAGATGCAAGCGTTGGTGAAAGAGATTGGTGAAAGGTTTGAGTTCTATCGAGAAAGCTTCAGTGATAACGATGACTATGATGAGGCGCTAACTAAGCTATATTCCGCATATAACGTAACGGCAGTGCCGGCGAGAGTCATTCACGATGGAAAATCTGTCATTGAACTTAACGGAAGTTGTTGGCAGGAAAACTTTGATCTTTTATGGGATAGTCTAATACCATCAAGTGGCCCTTCATTAACTGTTCAAGGGGAAGTTATTCGAATCGCTGGGCGAGTGGCTGATGAAATTCTGAGAAATGGCGGGGGGAATTGGGACTGCGCCTACAAAGCGCTGTGCGATGCTTATTTAGTATTTATCGCTTCTCATAACTCACTAACACAAGAGGATGTTACAAGCATCAAACGCTTACTTTCTGATCCTAATCTACTGATGGATGAAGCCGATAAACTTCAGCACTCTGCCGTGAAGTGGGTAGCTAAAAATACGACTCCCATCGCACTTAAGAAACCGACGTATAATAGGTGAGCCTCCATGACGTCGTGTGTGCGATGCCGCAGTCAATAAAAAACAATTGGTCACCTTTTTTTCGTCTTGATTAGCTGAAGGTTTACACCTTATTCATCGAGTTAATCACACAGTGCAACTAGCGTGATGTCAGTAGGGTACATGATTGCGCGTAATACGTTACCAACCCATCTTTGTGCAAACCTTGTCAGTGCCATTTTTTTAGTGTTAGTATTTCGATACTCATCTCCACTGGCAGAATGTTAAATATGTATTTGTTATATATTGCTTTTAATCAAGTTAGACGCGTTTCGACGTTATGTCGACAACCCCTGTTCATCTTGACCTCATTATTGATACTGCCTAGTTTGTCGATACAAGCCGCTTCGCAACAAAACTCGCTGCAGCAATCCTTAACGGTCGTTGACAGTACGCATCAACAGCAAAAAACGTCACAGAACAATATCAATCAGCTATCCCGTGAAACACAAAAGTTATTAGCCGCCTATCAACAACTCAACCGAAATACGCAATACCAACTTGCTTATCAAGAGCAGCTACAAAAAACTTTAGCCGCCCAAGAAGATAAGAAACAAGATCTGCTTAATCAAATAGATAACGTTAAAACCACTCAGCAACAAATATTACCGCTGATCCAACAGATGACTGAGACATTGAGTCAGTTTGTTAAACTCGACTTACCTTTTAACGTTGAAGAACGAACGCTTGCTGTCGAAGAGCTAAAACAACTCATCGCAGATCCTCAAGTATCAATGCCGGAGAAATTCAGCCGGCTGCTAACCCAATATAAAAAAGAAAAATCGTACAGTCATAGCACCAACGCCTACCAAGGGCAGTTAACTGATAACTCGAATAGGCAGGTCACGTTCTTGCGTATTGGTCGCCTTGCACTTTATTACCAAACCCTAGATGGTATTGAGAGTGGCTATTGGGATGCCACAAACAATGTATGGGGGAAGCTTGCTATCTCGTATAATGTTCATATTAAAAAATCAATAAAAGTAGCGCTAAACAAAGTTGTTCCATCCACGATGCTGCTGCCTATAGTCGTGCCTGAAAAACCAACTACCATGGAGCGCAAACAATGAGAACTAGTATCGTCATTCCCTTAGTGCTGTTCACCTTAGGTTGCGGGGGGATTTTCTCTTATTCTCAAGCACAGGCACAAACACAAACATCACCAGCCGAGTCGATGCATCAATTGCTCGAGCAAGTAAAACTCAAGCAACAGCAAGTGATCACTGAAAATCGCCACCGAGAAGCACGCTTTATTGCTGAAGAATCTAAGCAAAAAAGTATCTTATTTCACGGTGAAAAGAAATTTTCCAAAATTAAGAAACAGAATCAGCCATTGATTGCGCAAAGGGAAGCCAACCAAGCAGAGTTAAAGGCACTAAACGCGCAGCTTGATCGCGAGATTGCGGCCTTAGGTGACATTTATACGGTATTAAATCAATTTAGCGTGGACGTAAATACGCAGTTAACCGAGTCAATGACACATGGTCAGTTTCCGCAAAGACAATCGACGCTAGATGCAATTCAAAATCAAAAACACCTTCCCGATTTATCGCTCATCACTGATTACTGGCTGACAATACAACATGATATGACCATAGCAGGGAGCGTCGACACGTTTACTGCACCGGTTATCGACACTCAAGGTGTTACGCATCAACAGCCAGTGACGCGCATTGGCACCTTTACCGCCTTTAGTGATGGTCATTACTTAACGTGGTTACCTGGCTCTAAGTCTTTTCGCCAATTACAACGGCAGCCGGCAGGGGACTTGGTCTCACTGGCACAAGCTTTTTCGATAGACAACCATGATATTCAACCCGTTGTTATCGATCCTAGCCAAGGGAAACTGTTAGCACTAAACGGTGAAAAAGCCCAAATGAGCGAACATATTCACGCCGCGGGAAATGTCGGCTATATCATACTAACCTTAGGTGCCCTTGGATTAATGCTGTCGTTATACCGCTTTGTGTATCTTTTTGGCGTACAGCGCCAAGTTAACCATCAGCTTTCGCATTTCTCGCAGCCGAACAGTAATAACCCACTCGGTCGAGTCATGTTAGCGGCGCAATCAACCCATATATCGGACAGTCGCTTGGAGTTTGAACTCGATGAGGCGATATTAAAAGAAGTGATGCCGCTAGAGCGTGGCTTAGGCTTTTTAAAAGTACTCACTGGCGTTGCACCATTACTCGGTCTGTTAGGGACAATTACCGGCATGATAGAAACATTTCAGTTAATGAGCCTTTATGGTTCAGGCGATGCAAAACTGATGTCATCGGGTATTTCACAAGCGCTTGTGACGACAGCGTTAGGTTTGATTGTGGCCATACCGCTGCTTTTTTCCCACAATATTATCTCAACACGCAGTAAACGCATAGTTCACTTACTTGACGAGCAAAGTGCGGGCTTGATGGCACGTTTTTTGGAAAAAACACAAAATACTAGTGAAGTGAGGGCATAGCTTGAGCGATTTCACATTGACGGCAATGCTTTATAAATTACAGCACTTTATTGAGCTTGGTGGTCATGTGGTTATCGTTATATTGGCGGTATTATTTTTGCTGTGGTTTCTCATCTTAGAGCGCTATTACTATATATATTTTGCCTATCCTCGTGTCATCAAAGATGTGCACTGGCAGTGGAATCAGCGCAGCGATCATAGCTCATGGCAAGCGCTAAAAATTAGAGATATGCATATTGCGCAAGCAAAGGCTCTATTGATCCAACATGTCCCCACGATTAAAACGCTCGTCTCACTATGCCCGCTGTTAGGCTTGCTAGGTACCGTCATTGGTATGATTGATGTATTCACGGCGCTTGGCAATGCGGATAATACCGATCCAAAGATCATGGCCGCTGGCGTATCAAAGTCAACAATTCCGACGATGGTAGGCTTAGTCGTCTCGTTGTCTGGCATCTATTTTGTTAGCCAACTTAATCGGCTAGTAACCAATAGGGTACGTATTCTCAACGACAAATTACCTATCCTGTCTCAACACAACTTGCGCACTAAACCATGATGAAATATTTATTGGCCAAGCTACTCAAAAATTCTATCCTTGCCACTATGGCGTTAATCATTAGCTATGTGGTGTTTTTATTCATGTATGGCTTTGTTATTCCACAAGTACTTGAAGATGAAGTGGTCACCGCATTTGATGTCGCCCATATCGCCATCCCCAAAGAAAGCCCTCCTGAGCCCAAAGAAGAGCAACAACAGGACGAGATTGAAGAAATGCCTCAGACACCGTCGCTCAAGTTAGATCCGGTGATGATCACCACAAAAATGCCGTCAGTTGAGTTACCTAACGTCGATCCCCATTTAGCGCCTATCGGATTAGCGTTTGACCAAGCGGCGTCATTAAGCGCGTTTTCAACCTCAAGCGGTGCTTTTAATCCCGGCAATAGCAAGGTCCGAACCGGTAAGAAACACGTGCCTTATTCTTCCGTCCAGCCTAATATTCCGGAAATAGCCTGGATAAACCGGCTTAATGGCACAATTGAGGTGTCACTTAGCATCAATCAACAGGGGAAAGTCACCCACGTAGATATTCTCAACTCTTCACCGAAAGGTATTTTTGAAGAGGCGGTAATTGAAGCCGTGTATCGCTGGTCATATTCCCCTTATATGGTTCAAGGGAAGGCTCAGAGCATCAAATTGAGACAAAAAATTGAATTATTTTGGCGGGATTATCCTAACAATGTTACGTTATAAATTACCGACTATTAAGCATCACCGGCCAGGGACTCGCCTTGGCATTTTTGCGATTCAGTTACTCGTTATCACTGGGCTAATGCTCAACTTGATCAATAACATCGCATTGGCAGAACAGTATAAGAGCTTTGTCATTATTGACCAGCCAGACAAACCCAATCATTTGCTGGCCACCCCTGCGTTACTGGCGAAGAATTTAGACAAGGTCAATCAATCGCAACGCGCCATGGCAGAGCGTTTTTTAGCCCGCCACTTTGTTGAAAAGAAACAATACAAGCAAGCGATCAACTTCTATTTACAAGCATTAGCCAATAAAAGCCCTGACAAGAGCACTCAAAATATCACGCCCGGCAGCCCAAGCGACACCGCCAATAGCATAACGAAAACACCATCGTTGTCTGTTCATGCCAAACTACAACTGCTCGAAGAATTAAGTCATATTTATCTACTCGATAAGCAATATCAACAAGTGGTAGACACCCTCAATCAATTTAACAAGGTAACCAAGACGCTAACCTGGTCAGTAAACGACGGTTCAACAGCGACACAGCGCCGCGCATATCAGCGACAAAAAGCGAAACAAGTCATCAAACACAGCTTAATCCGCGCGCAAGCGCAGTTTTACTTAAACCAATATCAACAGGCGACAGTTACTCTAAACAAGGGTTTTAACCAAACAGAGCTCGACACTAACCACTCATTGACAGCCCCAGATGTAGAGCAAGCGTTATATTTGTATTATCACATGCAAGCAAACCGACCGGCTGTGGGTTGTTTAAACCATTTACTGACGTTGTCCCCAGATAATAAAACCTATTGGCAAACACTCACCCATATTTATCAAAAAATGAAACGGCCAGACGCGGCGTTAAACACACTGGTATTAGCGGAAAAGCAATTAACGACCAAGAGAGCACACAACGCGCCATTGATTGACAACGAAACTACGGAGTTATCGCCACAGCCTACAGATTTTGATAAGGCGAATTACGATTGGCTCATTAGCTTATATGTTGAGAACAAGCTGTATTTTCAGGCGGCCACTAAGTTTTCACAACTGATCAAACAACAGTTATACCCTAAGAATGGCGACAGTTATTATCAATTATTTAGTTTGTGGTTTCATGCCAAAGAGTTTGATCTCAGCCTTGATGCATTAAAGAGCAGCGCCAAACGGCAACAAAGCAGTGAGTATTATATTCAGCTAGGCCAATTACATTTACAACAAAACAACTGGATTGAAACGCAACAAGCCGTATTAAGCGCTTGTAGAATTGGACTTGACGATAAGCAGGTCGGGATGGCTAATTTATTATTGGGGGTACAATTTGCCCATCGAGGTGAACGAGCACAAGCTAAGTTAGCCTTTTACAATGCCAATTTAATGGGCGGGACGATAACAGAGTCCGCACAATGGCTACGATATCTCAATAATGGTAAGACCGACGACAATGTTGACCCTTATCGACGTTTCACCGGTCCTTGCCTGCCAAAATCAGAAATCGCCATTTTTAATCTACTCAGTAATATTAGCCTCAATGAGCCAACAGTGGCGGTGCCAACCAAACCGGCGATTGATAAAAATGATGTCACAAACGCGCCAATAAAAGAAACGCTAAAAACAGCTATTAAGGTGACACCAGCAGGCTATTTCTACGGTGCTAACGTTGTAACGACAGCTGATGATATGGAAAGTAAAATATTTAGTTATGCCCTGCGGATCAATAAAGGGTTAATGCGTAAACAGGCAAAGAGTAATGGGCCATTACAAATGCTAATCGATAGTAAAGACTTTTATCAAGATAGTAAAATGCACTTCACATTAGCCATGCCCACTCGCAGTCGAGTGATGCGAACAACTAATATCCTGCCGATTAAAATGCCACGATATCGCGCGTACAGCTATATCTATACCGGCGCGCCAAGCGGCACGATGATTTTTTGGCAAAAACTATATCAACACGCCATCGAACATGGTGAACGACCTTCCGGTAGCAATCGCCTGATATTTTTAGAACGTAATGACAACGGTGACTTGCAATTAGAGCTACAACTTGGTCTTTTATAATAAAAACAATAACCAATATTTAAGCCCAAGCACACAGTGCGATCACACATGATTTTATGATTAATATATCAAACGTATAAATGAATGGATTAACGTGCTCAACCGACTCCGTCCACACTCACTTAATGGTGGGTATTCGCTATTTACCGCGGAGAAATAACAGTTAACAACGGTCAGAACTATTGGATGAAAATATTTGAAAGGCAATAAAAAAGGTGACCGCTTGGTCACCTTTTTTGCGTATTACTAGCTTGGTTTACACCTTGTTAGCAATTAACTCTTCAGGCGCAAAGTCATCAACGTTAATTGATTTTAGACGGCCGATTTCAGTTTTACGCAAGTGCTCTGCTTCTTCTTCATCGATACATCCTAGGGCTAACGCTTTGTCTGCTAACTTATCTAAGAAGATAAGTTGCTCGCGTTCACCTGTTGCTTTACTGATCTTGCGAATGATTTTCTCAGCCGCAATAACATCAAGCAGTGTTTGCTCTTGAATACCAACCACATTGTACTGTGTCGGCGTTAGGTATTGACCTGCACCAAGACGGTCACGCGCCATGTTTGGCGTTTGTAGCAATTGAGCTACTTGATGATCTAATTCATCATAAGGTGCTACTAGCGTGATACCGGTAGGGTACATGACCGCGCGTAATACTTTACCAACCCATTTGATTGGGAAGTTACGCAGTAATTCATCAAGTGCTGTTTGCGCTTTATAAAGAGAATCGCGTGCAGCCCAATGAACTAGTGGTAAATCTGCTTGTTGACGGCCTTCTTCGTCGAAACGTTTTAGTACCGCACTTGTCAGGTATAGTTGACTTAAGATATCCCCTAGACGACCAGAGATACGCTCTTTACGCTTCAATTCGCCACCAAGACACGCCATCGCAATATCAGACAAGAATGCTAAGTTCGCTGAGAAACGGTTCATGTGTTGATAATAGCGCTTAGTATCATCGCTAAACGGTGATATTGAGAAGCGGCTATTGGTCATACCTAACCATAAGCTACGGCAGAAGTTGCTGATCGCAAAACCGATGTGACCGAACACGGCACTATCAAATTGCTCTAATGCTTGACGTTCATCTTCGTTACCGGCAGCATCTAACTCTGCTAATACATACGGGTGACAGCGAATTGCACCTTGGCCGTAAATGATAAGTGAGCGAGTTAGAATGTTTGCACCTTCAACAGTGATCGCAATCGGCGCGCCTTGATAAGCTCGGCCAACGTAGTTGTTATCGCCTAAACAAATGCCTTTACCACCGTGAATATCCATCGAATCGATAACACATTGTTGCATCCGATCGGTTAGGTGATATTTAACGATTGCTGATACAACCGATGGTTTTTCGCCTAAATCGATAGCGCCAGTGGTTAATGTCGTTACAGCATCCATCAAGTAAGCATTACCACCCAAACGTGCTAGAGGCTCTTCAATACCTTCCATCTTACCGATAGGGGTTTTGAATTGGCGACGAATACGGCTGTAAGCACCTGTTGCCAATGCAAGGGTTTTAACACCGCCGGCAGAGTTTGAAGGCAGGGTGATACCACGACCAACAGACAGACATTCAACCAGCATTTGCCAACCACGACCCGCCATTGATGGACCACCAATGATAAAGCTTAATGGGAAGAATACTTCGTCAGCTTTAGTTGGGCCATTTTGAAACATTAAGTTTAATGGGAAATGGCGACGACCAATTTCAACACCTTCAACATCGGTTGGAATAAGTGCACAGGTAATACCTAAGTCTTTCTCTTCACCAAGTAGGCCATCTGGATCTTGCAGTTTGAATGCTAAGCCAAGGACAGTAGCAACAGGTGCCAGCGTGATGTAACGCTTGTTCCAGCTAATACGCATACCTAATACTTCTTCGCCTTCCCACATGCCTTTACACACCACGCCCATATCTGGGATCGCGCCTGCATCTGAGCCAGCTTCTGGGCTGGTTAATGCAAAACATGGGATCTCACGGCCATCGGCTAAGCGAGGTAGGTAATGATCTTTTTGCTCTGTGGTACCGTAATGCTGTAACAGTTCGCCAGGACCAAGAGAATTAGGCACACCAACCGTAGAGGCCAGCACTGAACTAATGCCAGATAGCTTTTGCAAAATACGTGATTGGGCATAAGCTGAAAACTCTAAGCCACCATATTGCTTCTTAATGATCATGGCAAAGAAGCCATTATCTTTTAAGAATTGCCATAACTCTGGTGATAGGTCGGCATTGGTATGACAAATCTCATGCTCATTGGCCATCGCACAAGCTTCCTCAACTGGACCGTCCAAGAATGCTTGCTCTTGTGAGCTTAGGCGCGGTGTTGGGTAATTGTGCAGTTTCTGCCAATTTGGCGCACCTTTAAATAAATCCGCCTCCCACCAAGTCGTTCCAGCGTCGATCGCTTCTTTTTCAGTGCGTGACATTTCAGGCATGATAGAGCGATAGACTTTTAATAAGTGCTTACTGACATATTGCTGTCTAAACGAAGTGAGGTTGAGCGCCGCTGCAACTGCAATAAATGCTAACCAAGTCAGGTTAGAAACATCACCGATAATTGAACACAACACCAACAGTAGTGCAAATGCACCGGTGAAAGTGATTAATGAGGCGCGTTTATAGGCGAGGGCACCAAACCCTGCTACAAGCACCACGAAAAAGAGTAATGTTGACACGTAAATTCTCCTTAAGAACACGACAAAGTTCACTCATCGTACCAGAGTGAATCACTGATAAAAATAGTTAATACGGCTAGCTCTTAAAAAATGAGCTTTGATAATGTTAAACATCGACCCCATTGCTTTCGTGCCGTACACTCAGCAAGGATGGCAATAACTTTTTAATGACCAATACCAGTCAATTATCTCACTGAAATTGGATTTTGCAACCCGCAAACTATCATAACCTAAGTTTACAAACTAGGTGAGTCAAATTACAAATTAGCGCTCAATGCACTAAACTGGTGATAGACTAGGCTATCGCGCATAAAAACTATGGAAAGATCGCATCTTACACGTTATCGATTGAGTCTGTGTTGTAAGTCAGTATGATGCTTTCTTCTTTCTATACCATTGAATTTTTTAATCGGCAATGGTGTTCATTCCTCTCGTTATTGGAGTTGTAGTCTCAGTGAAAAAGTTGTTAACCGCACCATCTAAAATGGCCTTGTCTGTACAAGAAATGGCTATCTATCAAAATATCCTTAAAAATATCGCACCGATAAGTCTAAATCTGTTGGCGATTAAAGTAACCAACCGTCCTGAAGAGTTCAATGGCTGGTGTAAAGAGCTATTTGATGCGTGCAGCAACAGAATAAATTTTGATTTACTTGAGCCTGAGCAACTAAAACCACTGAAAAAACTGAGTGACTTACTGATTAATGGTATTAGCGTTAGTCAGCTGCGCATGGCGACGATTGCGCCATGGCCTTTCTACGTTCAATTCCTACAGAGCCAAGAGACTGTTCACGCGTTCGAAGAGCGTAAGCGACTACTGCAATATATCTCAGTGCTTAAGTCTCAACCGCTTGCTCAAATGTCGGTCGAGGATCGCCTCACATTCTCTGGCAAACATACTAATGCCCACGACACGGCTGTCTACAAGTTTGATGTTCAGTGGTTTGGTAGCACTAAAGGCGCTAAAGCATTCCATCAAGTGCTATTAGATTGCCCGGCGCTGGTTGATCAAGCGTTAGAAAACATTCCACTAACCGGTGATATTAGTGATGAGCAATATCACGCGTTTGTGACAGATTTTGCCGCGGCGTTTGCAGCCATTGATGAAAAAGCTAACTTAGCACCAGCAACAAGATTGTTAGCGATGCGTCGTCCAGATTACTTTGTGGCGTTAAGTTCAAGCACCACTAGTGCGTATTCACATGGCCTAGAGCTTAGCTTGTCGGGGAATAATGACTTTGCAGGTTATTGGAAATGGCTCAAAAAAGCGGTTCACCAAACACATTGGTGGCGCAGCAGCGAGCCTGAAGATCAATCGGAAGTATTCTTTTGGCAGCATCGTGCACTTTGCCTTGATTTACTATTATTTGCTGATGAACATACCGCTGGCAAATCGAATTACTTACGTTTATTAAACAAACCACCGAAAAAAGTAGCGGCAGCTGGTACTAAACGCGTTAAGCGTAGCAAAGAAACGGCTCAAGAGTTAGTTGACCGCGCACTAAGCGATGACAGCCTAGAAGAGTTCATTGTCGCCCAACGTGAGTCGATCGTCGCCCAAGTACAAGCTGGCAAGCCCATTGCTGAAGTGATTAGTTTAATTCGAAAGATATTTGGTTAAAGAAGCTGGCTGGAATTGACTATCTTATGCAATATCAACTGTCATAAATGATTGATATATTATTGCCACATTGGTCTTCGGGCTGCTAAAATAGTCATATTATCGCGGTTGTATTAGAAGGCTGTACTCACTTAATATAAATCGCATTGTAGTTATTACTATTGTACTTTTATTTAAAGGATTTAATTTATGGTAGCTCGTCAGTCCAGCACAAGAAAACATAATACCGCAAACAAAGTTTATATTTCTAATCATGCGCGTGATAATCAGTATTTGATTGCGAAATTTGAATTAACTGATTCGCTTATCAAGCATATCGACAGCGACTTTGACAGCACGAAGCCAGAGCCTTATAAAAATTTCTACAAACGTATTCGTAATACTATCTTTGCATTGTGTGAACAGCACAATGTAACCACGGCTCACTTCATCGGTAATGATAAGTTACCGATGGTACGTTTTAGCGGTGAACCAGATGCGATTGAAACGGATGATAAAATCTTTTTCTTTTACAATCCTAAGTATCATCAAGGTCACAAATATTTTTATGATTTCGATGTCCGTTCGCGTCGCCTATCGGTGTTGTTTCTTGCTAATGGTGATGAAATCCGTGTTAACGCCGCTGAATTCCATCAAAAGATTGCTACGCTTACTAAAGAACTTAGTACTACGCTCGGCTTGAACGAAGGTGATATTCGTCTGCGCGATCATCAGCACATCACTTACGATCTGTTCGGTCAGCAAAAAGAAAAAACAGACAGTCAGTCCCATAAATTCAGACCAATGGCCGTGCGTTACGCTGCCCATGATGTTGAATTACCAACATACCGCGGTTTAACATACGTTGTGGCTGATATTTACTTGAACGCAAAAATCAGAAAACTTGCACAAGTGGATTACGATGCGCCATCACCATACCAACCATTGTACACCATGATTAACGATGCATTTGTTAGCGGAATGGACAAAGCGGGTCTTAAAAACGGTGCGATGATCGCTAATGGTCTTACGCCTTTAGTGCGCTTTGGTAGCCTTGCGGATAACAAAGTGAACAAAGGCTTTCAAATGATTGGATTTGATCCTGCAAACGCGGCTGATCAAATCATCAGCGAATGGCAGGGTGATGTTTACACCGACAAAGTACGTTTGGTATTTTTGGCATCAGAGCAACATCGTAGCGACCGTGGTTATGGCAAGTACGTTAACCAAGTAATCAAAGTGCTTGAGTCTGTTGCATCGCGCATAGAAGTTGAGCCAAGCACTGAGCAGTTAATGGTTCGCTTCCATCAACATATCGCTTACGATAGTTAATTCAGAGCCACTAAATTAACGCGAAGCCGCGACACATCGTTAAGATTTGTTGCGGCTTTTTTGTTTATCGATTGCGTTAACGGAGCTGGGCGTTTATCCTTTGCAAAAATTGCAACGGTAGGTCAGCGTCATGTCATCATCAACTCCATATTCAATCGGCACCAATGGCACGCCATGGAATCGCCAACATAAACAACAATGGTTAGCAGGCCAACAAACAAAGCGTTCGTACTTTGAATTGGTATTGCCACTGATAAAAGAGATTGAATGCCAAGATGGCCTAAGCCTGGTGGAATATGGCCAGCTTCAATACAGTGATATTGGCCAAACCGCTAATTCCTTCCCACTGCTTGCGTTTAAATCAACAGATTGGCAAAACAACAAGCCTACAATACTCGTCACCGGCGGTGTTCACGGCTATGAAACCAGTGGCGTTTTTGGTGCCTTGGCATTTGCACAGCGTTTTGGCGCGCAGTACAGCCGCCAATTTAACGTTGTGGTTGTACCGTGTGTTAGCCCTTGGGGATTTGAAACGATTAATCGCTGGAATCCACAAGCGATAGATCCAAATCGCTCATTCGTTGAAAATAGCCCAGCCCCAGAGTCGGCAGCATTAATGAGTCTTGTTAAATCACTGGCAAGTGATGTCTTTGCTCACATCGACTTGCACGAAACAACCGATACCGACAATAGCGAATTTCGTCCAGCCTTAGCGGCACGTGATGGCGTTATTAATACCAACTGGAACATTCCTGACGGCTTCTACTTAGTCGGCGATACCATAGCGCCGCAAGCTGATTTTCAGCGTGCGGTTATCAAGTCGGTGGCACAAGTGACGCATATCGCCCCTGCTGATGACAGCGGCAAACTAATAGGGGTTGCTACTGAGCAATTTGGCGTGATTAACTACGCCACCAAAGCACTAGGTTTATGCGCTGGCATGACAGACAGCGAGTATTGCACCACCACCGAGGTTTATCCAGACTCGCCAACATCAAGCGAACAAAATTGTGTTGACGCTCAAGTGGCTGCAATCACCGGTGCCCTCGATTATCTCGCGGCGTTAGCTAAGTAAACAGTGGATCTATTCGCGCCCGCCGGACAACCGCACAATCTGCTACATTGTGATGGCACGGTATTCTATTACGGCCCCGTTATCAGCATGAACAGGGCTAACGACTATTTCGAGCAACTGTTTGATAGCATCGCATGGCAACATGATCGCGCGATGATTAACGGCGCCGTGATTGAGACTAACCGAAAAATTGCCTGGTATGGCAGCGAACCCTATCAATACACTTATTCTGGTATCACCAAAGTCGCATTGCCTTGGACGCCCTTGCTAATGGAACTAAAATCGATTGCCGAGCAAGAGAGCGGTGAACGGTATAATGCCTGCCTTCTCAATCTCTACCACAACGGCAGTGAAGGTATGGCGTGGCATAGTGATGGTGAAAAAGACTTAAAGCGAAACGGTGCAATTGCCTCAATGAGCCTAGGCGCAGAGCGAAAATTTTCGTTCAAACACAAAGTGAGCCAACAAAACGTGTCACTGTACCTACAAAATGGCAGCTTACTCGTCATGACTGGCACCACCCAAACCCATTGGCTTCACCGCCTACCGCCAACCAAAGAGCCCGTTGGCGCAAGAATTAACCTGACGTTTAGGACAATTGACCCTACTGATTTTTAGTTTTTGGTCAGCTCTTGAATAACGGGTTGTTTCGCCATATACAATCCTGTGTGATCTATCAAACCCTTTATAGACCGCTCTAAGCGCGATCTGCTATTATGTTGGGCATCTAACGGCTAGTTGCTGTATTGATTAACATTGCTGCTGTAATTGTTTATCTATCTGTTTGTTATTAAAGGAAAGAAAGAGTTTGTGTGAATTACTGGGCATGAGTGCCAATGTACCAACTGATATTGTTTTTAGTTTTACTGGGTTAGTTGAACGCGGTGGCGTTACTGGACCGCATAAAGACGGTTGGGGTATTACTTTTTATGATGGTAAAGGTTGTCGCTCGTTTAAAGATCCACTGCCAAGTTGTGAGTCTGAAGTCGCCAAGCTGATTAAAAATTACCCGATTAAGAGTAAGGCAGTTATCAGTCATATTCGTCAGGCGAATAGCGGCGGTGTTTGTCTTGAAAATACCCATCCGTTTACCCGCGAAATGTGGGGCACTAATTGGTGTTATGCCCACAATGGTCAGCTCAGCGAATATAAAGACGTGTTGCAAACAACGCGCTATCAACCGATTGGTCAAACGGACAGTGAATT
>Ga0209396_1003838_pt1 | contig 14883 bp, 11 predicted proteins | sample GOMGulsemesocosm_6_FD_184638 | JGI IMG/M metagenome (GOLD analysis project Ga0209396, IMG submission 184638) | Methane-oxidizing microbial communities from mesocosms in the Gulf of Mexico - GOM8C Gulf of Mexico (SPAdes) (version 2) | ecosystem: Environmental > Aquatic > Marine > Cold seeps...
CAATAGCTCTATTTTTTTCCGCCAGACTTTCGACGGGTAATTCTTTCAAGTCTAAGGCGTTGATGCTTAGCGTCTTGCCTGGCCATAACCGAATAGACTCGATGACTTTATCGTTCCACATTTGTCCGCCTTCAAGCCAGGCGCTGGTACAGAAAAATGTGGCGTGAAAGCCAAACTCTTTCAAAATGGGTAGCGCTTCAGATGCATTGTCCAGATAACCGTCATCAAAGGTGATGGCGAGGCTGCGACGCTTGAGAGTGCCGTTTTTCAGTTGCTCGACGGCTTTGGACAGAGGGATGACATTAAATACCCTTGATATCCACTGCATGTGTTGCCGGAACTGCTGCTGGTCTATTTCCCAGGGGCGCAATGGGTCGGGCTCAGGCATGACCCGGTGATACATCAGGATATTGAGTCTGGGCTCAAATGTTTGCAGTAGGTTAGCGGCGAGACGAAACAGGAATTTTGGCATGGTTTGTTAAGTGCTTCTTGTATCGTGGTGAGTGCTGATCCAAAGCTCCAGCATCATCATGACCCAGATAAGTTCTCCGTAATAACCCGCATGCGCACTTTCGTGCATACGAAGCGCTTTATCAATAAAGTCAGGATTGAAAAAGTGGCGTGATTTCAATTTGTCTAAACTGTCATGTGCTAGGTCATGCAGAGGTTTGTAGTCTTTCATCCAAACACCAAAAGGTAGGCCAAAGCCGTGTTTTGACTTTGTTAGTGTTGATTGGGGCAAAAACTCTTTCATGGCATAGCGGAAGAAATAGCGTAATTGGCCCTTTTTCAGTTTCAAATCTGAAGGAATACCACAAGAGAAGTTCATCAAACTGTCTGTTAACAGCGGGTAGGCAACCTTAACGCCAGCCAATTCGCACATTGAACTGACTTTACGCAAATCATTGTCGGCGAGTGTAAACTGCCAATCCAAGTAGAGCATACGGTTAAGTTCTGAGGCCTGCTCAGGTCGGTTATATTGACTGCGTTGTAGGCCGATTGGTATTTGAGTGTTAATTGTTTCCAGGTACCCCTTATCGAAAATTTCCAGCGGGTCGTGGCGGTGTAGAAAGTTATATATCTGTAAACGATCGGGTAATGGGATATCGGCTTGTTTTATATAATTTTGGGCTTTAGTCGCGAGCGGGAATTTAGCAGGTAAGGCGTTGATAAGGTGGTCAAACAATCCTTTTCTTAATGCTTTAGGTAATGCTAGGTAATGTTGGTAATGGCGTTGGCTGGCGTAACGTGTGTTACCCGCGAAAAGCTCATCCCCCCCGTCTCCGGCTAGCATAAGTTTGACGCCATTATCAGCCGCTACCTTGGCACAATAGTAGGTTGGTATTGCCGAGGAGTTTCCAAAAGGCTCGTCGTAGGCGGCTGCAATTTTAGGTATGGCGTTAACAATATCCTCTGGAGTAACAAAATATTCGTGGTGTTTGGTTCCGAAGTGCTTGGCTGTTTCCCTTGCGAAGGGTGTTTCATCGTATTCCTTCGCATTAAAACCAATGGAGTAGGAATGTACGGTTTCACCTGAGAGTTTGCTGGCAACTCCCGTGACGGTTGAGCTGTCCAAGCCACCACTGAGAAAGGTGGCGTAATTAGTTTCGTCGCCAAGAGATTCAGTGACTGATTGTCTCAGGGTGTCATGCAGGTTGTCGGATAATGACTCAATGCTTTGCTCATTGGATTCCGAAAATTGAGGAACCCAATAAGGTTCGATGCGGGTATTTCCATTTTCATTGATCAGGCTGTGCCCAGGTGGTAGTTTTTCAATATCCGAGTAAATTGAGAATGGCGTGGGCACCATATGAAAATACATGTAGGAATAAAGGGCCGTTGGTGAAAGCTCAGGTGATGGCCCTAGCGTTGTGCGTAATTTTGCAAGAGAGGCACTGACCAGTAACTCGTTGTCTGCTGTTTTGCACCAGTAAAGTCTGTGTACACCAATCCTGTCGCTGGCGGTTAAACTATTGCTATTTTTTGTATTGGTTAGTTGAAGAGAAAAGTGTCCGTGAAGACAGTTTAAAAACTGGCTTTTGCTACGATTGTAAAGTTGAGATATTTCTTCAAAAGCTTCGGCTGTGTGTGGGCGCAACACTTGCCCATTAATATGCCAAACAGGCTTTCCGGTGTATGTTAAACAAAAGTTTCGGTTACGGATAACGTGGAGATTTTCGCCTAAAAAAGCTGAGGGTGCGATTGCTTCATTTGAGGAGGTGACGCCGCTGATATCGGTTGGCATCCTGCTACTGTCCGTGCTCAATTATAAGAGTCCAGTTTAAGCCTATGAGACATAGGTTATGAATAAGAGTGTGGCGGTTTTTATAGTTGGGAGGCGTTATTGTATTGGCCAGCGATTGATTTTTTTAAGTTTACTTGCCAGCTTGGATTTTTTTACGCCGCCATCGTAGGCAATTTTAGCTTGTTTTACGGCATCATCAAATTTCTTTAAGTTGAAATAAAGTAAACCCAAAGAATAATTTATTTCTGGAGGGGTGTCTTTTATGGAGAGTGCACGTGTATATATTTTTATCGCCATCTTCGATTGATTTTTTTTTGTGAGGTAGTTTGCATAGAGTTGCATCACCCGAAAATCATTTGGTTTGAATATCATAGCTCTTTGGAAATAGCATTCAACAGCTGGATAATGTTCCGAGCGGTTAGTGACTCTTAGCTGGTACCGCATCATTGCGTAGAGGGCGCGATGGTGGTTAGGGAAGGCCCTAAGTGTATAGTCAATATCAACCCCGATGGGGCCGCTTTTCCCTGAGGATAGAGTTTCTACCTCCCTGGTGAAATGGTAGGCCTCAACTACCTTGAGGTGTTTGGAGCGGTGAGAAGAATTTGTATAATCAAATGGACCGTAACCTTGTCCCGTTCCAGCGCACGGGGTGCCGGTCAAGTCAATGCCAGACCAACCTATGGCATATGCTGACGGCGTGAGCAGAGTAACAAGCAGGATAAGAAAAGGCTGAAGATACCAAGGTTTTGATTGCTTGGGGTTGCTTGATAGTCTATCGGCCTTACTCATGACGGTGAGATCCATTTTGAGGGGGTTAAAAAATAATCGCTCTCAACATTTTATGATTACTATAAATTAGCACTGGTAGGTTATAACTTTTTCTACGGCGAGTATATTTTTCCATTAGTCGTTCTTTGGTCAGAGCCTTCGCCAATACAAGTTTTTATCAGAGCTTGTATTCGGGAACAACATTTTCTTTGCAGGATAGATGGAAATATGGGGAGGTAGAACTCAGTGATACCTGTATTCTACCTGCTTTTATATATATAGCTTTAGCCATAACTTCAGCACCTAACTTTTTGTGCGAGTTGATGGAGTGAATGTTAAAGCCCGTAATTCTACTGTCAGTCGCTTCGAAGCCGAATTCTTTTAAATAAGTATTGGTTTGGTCCCATAGTTTTGGAAATAGATAGCTAAGCCTTTGGGTTGGGTTAATGTATACGTCAAAGTCCCATGCAACTTTTCCTAGAGGTTGCGGGGAAAAAATGGCACGTGCTTCGTCCTCAATATAACTATCTAATGCTAGCCAAATACAACCTACAAATTTATCGTCTTTCGTGGCAGCTATACACTTATATCCTCGGTCAAATCTTTCTTTTATTACAGTATTTGGTCTAGGTAGTGACTCAAGTAATCTGCAGTTTTTTTCTAGTACCTGGAATTTGAACTTGGAACCCTTGTGAGGAGGAAGCAGTGGAGTTTGATGTACTTTTTGGCGGACAAGTACGTAATAGTATAGGTGGCTCTTGCTACTTATTTTTTTTATTAATTTAGATAAAAGGTATAAGAGCGAGGTGAAGACACCCATTTCCTTAAAGAGATTAGTAGTTTTTTTTATTAATGACGGCATTGGTAATCGTTTAGTATGAATAAAGTGTATGGATATTTCTAGCTCAAGGTCACTTGGAAGTCTAAGTAAGTAATAAGACGAGAGCAGCCCCCAAGGTTTTTATTACATTTGTGAGGAGTAATGAGTTCGTAATACATTTTCAATTTTATCTGATTTTAGCTTTATAATAGCGCCTTCATGTAGGTAGTGTTTATTTTAATTTGATTAAACCTAGGTTGTTTTATGGCGTTAACTAATAAAATTGTTGTTCTTCTGCAAGACGTTTTACAAATTAGCCAGCCCTTAACGGAAGACTCCACGCTATTGGGGGGGGTTCCTGAATTTGATTCTATGGCCGTTGTTTCAATATTAACTGAGCTTGAAGAAAGCTTTGGCATTATGGTCGATGATGATGAAATTGATGCATCAATATTTGAAACAGTAGGGGCTTTAGTAAGCTTCGTAGAAGGAAAAATTTGAGAATACGTGGTTGTGACTTTTCTTTCAGGTACTCCTTTTTTTCTGGAACATTCTTCTAGGCGCTTATTTGTACTTCTGGTGGATGCTAATCTTGATGTGGCGTTCAAAGGAGCTATATTACATTTGCCTGCTTTTGGTGAGGAGATGAATAAATCCCGAGCTATGGTGGTTTCACAGGCGCGCGCCTTGGCGCATGAAGGCTATACTGTCCTAGTGCCGGATTATTTTGGCACGGGTGACAGTGCGGGTGATTTTTCTGAGGCGAGCTGGGATGTTTGGCTTGAGGATATGCGTTATTGCCTAAGTTGGCTCCAAGGCAAGGCCGAAGGGACCGTGACTCTGTGGGGACTAAGGTTAGGGGCCCTGATGGCGCTTGAGCTGGCATCTGAAGCAGCCGCTAATATTTCTAAGCTTGTACTGTGGAACCCGGTATTGCATGGGGAGCGGTATATGTTGCAGTTTTTACGTCTCAGATTAGTCAATAGTATGATGTATGGAGAAACCAAGGAAAAGGTTGCTGATTTAAAGGAGCGTCTTAATCAGGAAAGTATGCTTGAAGTTGCTGGTTACGAGCTTTCTTCAGTAATGTTTCAAGAGATTGCTTCCCTCAAAGCCAAAACGTTTGAGTCGAAGTCGGTAAAGCAGGTGCTTTGGATGGACGTTGCGCCTACGATCAAGTCTTTAGCAATTCCTGCGCAAAGTCTTATTGATCAGTGGCTGGCCAAAGGTATTAATGTTGATGTGGCACAGGTGGCCGGACCACAGTTTTGGGCCACTCAAGAGGTTAGTCGTGCTGAAGAGCTGATCGAAGCGACAACTCATTGGCTCAATGCAGCTTGTTCGGAAGATGTTGAATCTGTGGGCTGCTAGTATGGACAGTATTATTGAGCAGCCAATTGTTTTCCTGAGTGCCGAAGAATCTTTGTATGGTTTGCTGCATTTTCCCAGTCAAATTGAGGTCGATACCGGCGTAGTAATCCTGGTCGGTGGGCCGCAGTATCGAGTAGGTAGTCACCGTCAGTTTATTGAATTGGCGCGGGGATTGGCTGCTGCCGGGATTCCTGCTTTTCGTTTTGACTTTAGCGGAATGGGAGACAGTACTGGGACTTTTCCTGGATTTGAACACCTTAACGAGGATATTAGAAGTGCTATTAATGCCTTTGTACAACATCGCCCCGAGTTAAGACGGATTATCTTATGGGGACTTTGTGACGGCGCTTCGGCAGCTTGTTTTTATGCTGCACAGGATGAACGTGTAGTTGGTCTGTGTCTCGCTAACCCTTGGGTTCGTACGGAGCAAGGTGAAGCCGAAGCTTTTTTGAAACACTATTATTTATCCCGGCTACTGAGTAGAGAATTTTGGGGCAAACTATTTTCAGGGAAGCTAAAAGTTTTACAGTCGGTAGTTGATCTGCTCGCTAATGTAGAACGTTCCACCAGTTTGGATCAAGAGAGTGGACAGGCTAATAATGATCTTACTCCTAACCTTCAGCAGCCCAGTCTTCCTGCAAGGGTGTTCCGGGCAATAGATCACTTCTCTGGTAAGGTGATGTTTTTGATTAGTGGTAATGATTTAACTGCCGCTGAGTTTATGGATTCGATTAACAAAGACCGTAAACGACAGAAGCTGATGGGTTCAAATAAGGTTAATATAGCTCGTTTTCCCGATGCTGATCATACCTTTTCTCGTCGTGAATGGATGCATGAAGTGATTCGTCAGACGGCTATCTGGATAAAATCATTATGAAAAAAGCCTTATTAATCGCTTATCATTTTCCGCCAATTCGGGTGAGCAGTGGTATCCAGCGTACCTTGTCACTTACGCGTTATTTGAATGAGCATGATTGGCAGCCTTCTGTCTTGAGCATTGCACCTCGTGCCTACGAGAAGGTCAGTGATGATCAGTTAGCTGATGTGCCAGCTCATATCGAAGTGAAGCGGGCCGCCGGTTGGGATACAGCAAGGCATTTGTCGATTTCCGGGCGTTACTTGAGGTTTATGGCAATGCCGGATCGGTGGATTTCCTGGTTGTTTGGGGGGATTGCCTATGGCCTTTCCATGATACGTAAAAACAAGCCTGATGTTATTTGGTCGACCTACCCTATTGCGACGGCTCATTTGATCGGGCTGGTTCTGCATCGTTTGACTGGGATACCCTGGGTAGCCGATTGTCGGGATTCCATGACGGAAGAGGATTATCCTACTAATCCAAGCCAACGAAAAATTTATCAATGGATTGAAAAGCAAGCGGTAAAACGTGCTTCGCGTATTATTTTTACAACCCAAGGTACGCGACAGATGTATATGACGCGTTATCCTCAGGTCGAACCTAGCCGCTTTGTTGTTATTCCCAATGGCTATGATGAAGAGATTTTCCTGGCTGCTGAACAACAGCTTGTTAAAAAGTCTGCTGAAGGAGGCAAGTTAACACTGGTGCACAGTGGCGTGCTGTACCCTTCAGAGCGAGACCCGACGGCATTTTTTGATGCGCTGTCGGAATTAAAACAGGAAGGAAAAATTTCAGCGGATAGATTGAATATTGTCTTAAGAGCGACCGGTCACGATAACATTTTTCAACCCATGCTGAAGGAGCTTTCAATTGACGATCTAGTGAGTTTAGCCCCCGGGGTTGCTTATATAGAGGCTCTGCAAGAAATGTTAAGTGTTGATGGTTTGCTTCTTTTTCAGGCGGCTAATTGTAATCATCAGGTTCCAGCAAAATTGTACGAGTACCTCCGTTCTGGGAAACCGATTTTTTCCTTAACAGACAAAGACGGAAATACTGCTGAAACGATACGAGAGTCAGGAATCGACGATATTGTTGACCTGACGAATAAAGATGAAATAAAAAAAGGGCTTATTGGTTTTATTGATCAGCTTGACAAGGGGACTGCTCAGGTGGCCGATGTTGATATTACGGCGAGCTATTCGAGACAAGCGCTGGTTGCTAAGTTTGCTAAAGTTTTCGATGATGGTGTTTACTTGTGAATAAAAGACGCTGAGGAGGCTCTGAAAAAACCTACTTTCTGTTGGTTTTCAGCCCTTTTGTCAAAGGGATTTTTATAGCGTACTGATAAGCTTATTTAGGAGCGCTGCTGCAACGGTTATTAATGCGCACACTCCTCTCTACGAGTCATTAAAATGAGTGGAGGTTCTGCTTTATATGAATAGGAAGAAGAGATTAACATCCGCTCCCTATTCCAGTTAAAGTCGCTCCAGATACAATGGGTGCAGTCCCATTACAAAACTCATATGTAGAGGAGCCACTCTTGTGGAGGGTGAAAATGTAAGGAGCAGAACCATAATTATAAGTAACCACACTTCCTGTAGCTTCCCAGCTACCTAGATCTTCACTTGGGTCAATTGGGTCAGAAGGCCCTTTTTTATAGTCCCAGAGGTCCCCATTTGAGTAGTGCTCTTCTTGATGCTCCCAGTTTGGGGATGAGCCAACACAGACGGTTGTATTTGAAAGCTCTGCAGTTGCATTGGAAACGGGGTTGTCACAGGCAGCGAAAGCATTTTGTGTAAAGAAAACACTTAGGGTAAGGGGGATAACAGCATAGGACTTCATGACTTTGACTCCTGTTAAATAAAGTTAAATATCCTTCTTCTTTGATAAAGTATATCGGATGCTTGCTTTATCTATTTACCCGAAGATACTACACAACTGTCTGATTGGTAAACCTTTCAGTCATAACAAATTCGAGCTTGGGCTCATAATTTTGGTAAACAGGGATGGTCCAGAATAATCATTTATTAGAGAAGCGTTTTCAAAAGCTGCTGTTGGTTTTGGCCTGCGCTTTCACGCTGTTTGTGGTGTACGGTAGCCTGGTGCCCTTTACTGGTCGTGAGTACAGTCTGGCAAAGGCTCTGGAAATGTTTGCCGGTATTGCTTACCTGGAGTTGGGTGTGGCTTCGCGAGCTGACTGGGTTGCCAATGGAGTTATCTATCTGCCTGTCGGTTTTTTCTTGTACGGCTATTTGCATGCCCGAAAAGCAGGGCCGCTGAGTTATATACTGTCATTGGTCTGCTTATCCTTTCTTTCAGTTGCGGTAGAGTTCTTTCAGATTTTTGTCACGCCGCGTACCGTCTCCCTCAATGACCTGATAGCAGAAAATATTGGTCTGGTGTTGGGAGCAGGCCTGTGGATTGCTAGTGGTCGAAGGTTGTTGAGCATGCTTGCACCGGTTTTTGACCAGAGGCGTATTGACCTTAACCATTTACTGGTGCTGTATTGTTTTGTTTATCTGTTTTTTTCTTTTTTCCCCTTTGACTTTTATATTTCCTGGCAGGAACTGAAAGAAGGATTGGCCGGTAAGTCGATATCCCTTTTCTGGTTTTCAATCGATGATCTTGATCTGCGCTACCTTTTGTTGAGGGTTATAGATTTTTCCATTGCCTTGCCGGTTGGTTTGCTGGCTTGTCAGTCTGGCATTTTTAAGCGAGTAAGCGCATTGCTGGTCGTAGCCATTCCTTTGCTGCTGTTGATTGAGTTAGTCCAGGTCATGCTGGCCTCAGGCAGTGTATTGCTGTTTTCGGTTTTATTAAAAACGGCAGGTATTTTTATTGGCTGGCAGCTTGCAAATAGCAAGCGGGTTGATCGCTGGCTGGCTTCGCCGGATAAGATAATCAAGGTGATGAACCTGCTGGTTATTCCTTATCTTGTCTTGCTATGTCTTATTAAAGGTTGGCGTTTTCCGGGTGATATTTCTGGCGCCGGGATTGCGTCGACCCTCTCCGAGCTTAATTTTATTCCCTTTTATTACCACTATTTTGTGACGGAAATGTGGGCACTGAAAAGTCTGTTGGGTCAACTGGCAATGATGGCTCCGCTGGGTTGCTATTTTTATTTTTTATGTGATGCTCGGGGTTATCCGCGCCCCATTGCTTATTTGACCCTAATAGCGATTATTGTTTCCTTTGTACTTGAAGTTGGTGTGTTACTGTTGTCTGGTCGACCTGACCCGACCAATGTGCTGATTGGTGTGTTTGCTGCCTGGGCAGCCTATTACCTGACGGGGCTGATTTATCGAAGTTTGATTGCGGGGAATCAACCTATAATTCTGTCTCCTGAGCAGGAGATTGTAGTTCAGCAAATATCACAGCCCATAGGTGGCGAAGGGCGTAGAGAGCTGTCGCCTCTGCAAGCAGCTTGGTGGGCGAAACCATTGGCGGTGATCCTGTTAGGCGGGTTGCTTTTATATTTGTTTAATCACCCGCTGCTTGGCTTAGGGCTGCTGGGCTTAGCCGGAATCGTAATAGTATTTCTATGGCGCTGGCCACAAAACTGGCTACTACTGTTGCCAGCCGCTTTACCGCTACTGGATTTATACGTTATTTCCGGTCGATTTTTTATGACTGAGCTGGATGCTTTGATTCTGTTGATTGCTGCTGTTGGCTATTGGCGGGGATATTATCTCTTGCCGGTTTTAAACAGAAATTCCTGGTTATTATGGTTGTTGGTCGGGCTTGCCTTGAGTTACCTGATCAGTGTGGCACAGGTTCTGTTGCCTTGGCCTGGGTTGGATGTCTCTAGCTTTTCATCTTATTACAGCCCTTTTAATGCTTTGCGAATCAGCAAAAGTTTGTTGTGGGCGCTGTTGCTTATACCCCTGATAAACTTCGAAATTGCTCAAGGAGATGCAGCCTTGAAACGGTTTGGTTTGGGCATGATCGTTGGCTTTTTGATTGTGTTTTGTGCGGTATTTCTTGAGCGGCTGTTATTTCCCGGATTACTGGATTTTGCTAACAGCGATTATCGGGTAAAAGGTACTTTTGCCACCATGCATTCGGGCGGTGCGCACATTGATGCTTATTTGATGATGGCGTTGCCTTTTCTTGCCATGCCACTCTTGGGGCGAATAAATTGCCCAAAAGTTCTTTCTGTGGTGCTGCTTTTTACGCTGATGCTGTATGCCGTCTTTGTAACCTATTCAAGGGCGCCTTATGCTGTTGCTGCCGCACTTATTCTTCTGGTTTCAGCGGGCTTTTTGTTTATTGGAAACAAGAAGCTAGGGAAGAGGTGGGTGGCGCCCATTTCATTGCTGGCTGTTAGTTTGTCGGTTTTTTGGTTATCTACGCCATTTTTATATACCAGTGTACTAAGTCAACGGCTTGAACACGCTGAGCAGGACAGAGATGCACGCTTGGAATATTGGCGTGATACGATTGGACTGGTGAGCAAGGAAGGGAATTATTTGTGGGGTAATGGCCCAGGAAGTTTCCCCTACCAGCTACTTTTTCAGCGTGGTTTGACAGGTGATAAACAGGCTGTACATGAATTGGTTGAGCTGCAGGACGAGCGTTTTCTTAGACTAACCACTGGCGATAATATTTATACAACCCAGTATGTCCACCTTAATCCAGAACAGACCTATCGTCTTAAACTTAATGCACGAGCGCCGGAAGCATCGGGACATTTGGTGATCCCCCTTTGTGAAATCTGGATTATTGATAGTGCTCGTTGTGTTTGGCAAAGGGCCGAAATTTCGGCCGCTGACACTTGGCAGGAATACGAATTTCCAGTTTCACTGGAAGAGTTTCGACCAAAGATACGGTTAATTCATCGACTTATTAGTCGGCCTATTGCCTTGAGCCTCTTCAGTTCGAAGACTGGTTCGTATCTGGATATTAATAATATCCAACTGATTGATTCAGACGGTCGTAATCTGCTCGATAACGGGGGTTTTGAGCAGGGTAAGGATTACTGGTTCTTTACCGCAGACAACCATAGTTCGTGGCATTCATTTAATGTGTTTGTTAATTTCTACCACGATTATGGTTTGGTAGGGCTTAGTTTGTTGTTGGCCTTGATGGTTCTGGTTGTATCCCGGTTGATTAGGATGATTCGAAACGGACAGAAAATTGCAGTGATCTTGCTGGCGTCGCTCTGTGGGTTTTTAGGCATTGGGTTAGTTGGCAGTCTGTTTGACGTGCCACAGCTTTCCCTGCTGTTTTATTTGCTGCTCTTTATATCAGCTCTGTTGTGGCACAACAGGGCTGATATAAAGGTAGAAGATGAAAAGTTAGCTACCGAGCGACATTAAAAGCAGACAAATTAAACAAAAATTTCTTTCACTTGTGGATGGCTCAAAAATCTATGTGGGCTGGCTGAATAACCATAGGCGCCGGATTGATAAACTGCTACGAGATCACCTATTTCAGCTTTTGGCAGCGCCATATTGTTACCGAGAATATCTAACGGCGTACAAAGAGGCCCAACTACGGATACTTCCTCCGTCTCCGCACTCTCCACATGGTTAGCTACGGCAACTGGGTAGTTTTTACGGATCACTTGGCCGAAATTTCCGGAGGCTGCTAAGTGATGATGCAGACCACCATCGACGATTAGAAAAGTGTGCCCACGGGATATCTTCTTATCGATTACTTTGCTGACATATAAGCCGGCTTCGCCGATCAGGTAACGTCCCAGTTCCATGACAATTTCCGCTTCGGGTAACTGCGCGCAGACAGAGGGCAGTTTTCCTCGCAGGTTAGCGGCGATCGGTGCGAGGTCCATACGTGATTCGCCGGGGAAGTAGGGGATTCCTAAACCACCACCGATATTTAGCATCTCGACCGGGCCTGGGGCGTCCTTAGCTAATCGTATGGCTAATTCAAAGGTATTATCATGGGCTTCGATAATAGCTTCTGGTTTGAGGTTCTGTGAGCCACAGAAAATATGAAAACCGCGAAAGTGTAGACCATTGGTCTCCCCGATTTCTTTTAACACATCCGGCACACGTTCAGCATCAATGCCAAACTGCTTGGGGCCGCCCGCCATCTTCATGCCGGAGGCCTTGAGTTCAAAGTCCGGGTTGACGCGAATGGCGACGTTGGCGAAGGTGGATTGTTCTGCGCTGATACGGGCGATGCGACGTAACTCGTTTTCTGATTCAACGTTGAGTGTGATGCCCGCTTTAACGGCGGCTTCTAATTCCCAATCACTTTTCCCTGGGCCAGCAAAGCTAATGGTGCCGGGCTTTGTTCCTGAGGCTAAAGCGACTTCCAATTCGCCGCCAGAGGCGACATCAAGACCGTCCACAAGGCCTGCCATGTGGTTCACTACAGCAGGCATAGGGTTGGCCTTCATGGCGTAATGCAGGTGGATCTGCTCAGGCAGCGTGCTGCGAAGTTCCTCAACCCGTTGAGTCATCAGATTGCTGTCGTAAACGTAAAAGGGTGTGGAGCCAATTTCGACAGCAATGTCAGCGATAGAACGGCCAGCAACAGTCAGGCAGTTATCGACCACGGGGAATTGGTTCATGGGAGCGTGTTGTGGCGCTGGTTTAGTGGTGCTCATGAACTTTTTTCCTCAAATAAATCCTGCGGTAGGGCATTTTTCAGGCTGTTACGATCAATTTTCCCGTTGGGGTTACGGGGCAGGGCGTCATGCCATTCGATATGGTGGGGCACCATGAAATTGGGTAGATTTTGCTGGCAGTAGCGAAGTAAGGCTTTGCTGTCAGGCTCGCCGCTTGTTTCAGGGTTGGCTTCTGCAATGACGACGATACCTTGTCCCAGCAGTGGGTGAGGCAGGCCAAACACGGCGAGGTCGGTCACCAAACCGCTGCTTTGGATTTCCTCTTCGACTTCACCAGGGCTGACGCGATAACCGGAGGTTTTAATCATGTCATCCTGACGGGTTATGAAATAGAGATAATCGTCCTTGTCGCGTTTGACCTGGTCGCCAGACCAGACGGCAATTTCTGGTAGCGGCAAAGCACTGTTTTTGCTGGGCGCGGGTTTAAAACGTTTAGCGGTTTTGGCCGCATCATTCCAGTAACCTAGAGCGACTAATGCGCCGCGGTGTACCAATTCCCCGGGTTCGTCGGGATCGCACTCTGTGCCGTCCGGGCGGACCACCATGACTTCTGCATTGGGGATAGCTTTGCCGATAGAGCCGGGCCGTTGATCAATTTCGTTTGATGGCAGATAGGTTGAGCGGAAGGCTTCAGTGAGGCCATACATCAGGAAAATTTCAGTATTCGATAAGGTGTTTTGCAGCGATTTAACAATAGTGGCGGGCATATGACCACCGGAGTTGGTGATGTATCGCAGGCTGCTTTTTGCTTCGTCTGGCCACTCCAGGTTGGCCAGCTGTTTCCATAGTGGCGGCACGGCGGCCAGCCCGGTGATCTGGTATTTGATGATGGCTTTAAGCACATCGCGAGGCAAGAGGTAATCCATCAATACAGCCTGCGCTCCTACCAAAAAGGCAGTGGTGAGCTGGTTGAGGCCATAGTCAAAGCTGAGTGGTAATACGGCCAGGAGTTTATCGCTGGCGGTGTTATTTAAATAGCCGGCAACGCTTTCGGCCCCGGCAACGATATTACGGTGTGACAACACAACGCCCTTGGGCTTGCCGGTGCTGCCGGAAGTGTAGAGGATGGCGGCGACATCGGCATCAATACAGGTTTTCTTTGGTGTCAGTGAATCCGAATAGCTTTCCAGCAGCGACTGCCAATCATGAATTTGTATATCACTCAGCTCGATTTCCGTTTTTGGAGTATTGCTGAAAATGACATGTTTGATGTCTGGGCATTCGGCAAGCGTGTCGCTGAGTAGCTTGGCACGTTCTGCCGAGGTGACCAGTACCTTGGCATTACAGTCTTTGAGAATATGCCCCACCTGCTTGGCTTTCAGAACGGGGTTAACGGGTACAAATACACAATCAGCAAGGCTGCTTCCAAACAGGGTGATGACGGTTTCAAATTGTTTGGGCAAATAAACAGCAATACGATCGCCGCGCTGACAGTCCAGAGATTTCAGCGCGGATGAAAAACGACTCAATTGTTGCCACAGCGCTTGATAGCCTATGGCTTCGGATTTGAACGTTATCGCTGTTTGTTCCGGCGTGGAATGAGCGTGTTGTTGAATGCCACTGTGTACAAAGCTCGTCATTGAAAAATCATCAATCCTGAAGTGGGGCGAAGTGTGAGAATGCTGTAATTTTAGGTGTTGGCAGCGTGATTACAACTCAATATGTAGGCTTTTATTGAGAGTTGTGTTTTGTCCTTGTATTTCGGTGATAGCATTATGCTGATGACGTAGAGCTATGAGGCTAGTCGTCGGTAGGATAGCTGATGTTGACAAAAGGGTGCGTGGAGATTGTGCTTTAATTTTACAGTCCAAAGTGGTTTTTTAGTGTTGTGGAAATGAGTGGGCTAAAGGGCTTGATTGAAAGGGAGCGTGCGTAGATTTTGTTGTCTTATCAAACGTCAAGAGAACGCCAAAACAGAGTGCCAGTGCGCAGTAAATTAAATAGTATTTAGACTTATTTTTTAGCATGATGTAATAGTGGTTTTTGGCGCCGTTTTTTATCTGTCTTGCAGTCGATGATGCGTCATTTTATTGAACATTAAGGAATAACTTAGCGGGAAGCTATGGTGCAAAAAAATAAAGGTTTTGATCGTATTATAAAGGCCTGTGGTTACTCACTGGCTGGCTTAAGGGCGGCTTGGAAAGAAGAAGCTGCGTTTCGCCAGGAAAGTCTGTTGATGCTGGTGATGTTGCCCTGTGCTTTTTGGCTGGGCCGGAGTCTGTTGA
>Ga0209396_1003840_pt1 | contig 14881 bp, 15 predicted proteins | sample GOMGulsemesocosm_6_FD_184638 | JGI IMG/M metagenome (GOLD analysis project Ga0209396, IMG submission 184638) | Methane-oxidizing microbial communities from mesocosms in the Gulf of Mexico - GOM8C Gulf of Mexico (SPAdes) (version 2) | ecosystem: Environmental > Aquatic > Marine > Cold seeps...
GCTCTATCTGACCGGTTTTCTCCGCCAGGCCGATAAACTCCAGCGGCGATATAATCTGGCCGTTGTGTATCCAGCGGATCAGTGCTTCGCAGCCGGCGATACGATCGGTCTTGAAGTCGATGATGGGCTGGTAGAAGAGTTGAAATTCACGCTGGTCGAGTGCGCTTTGTAGCTTGCGCTCGTCGTCGAGACGCGTCGCGGTGAGGCGGGTCTGGTGCGTGAGCAGTGCGGCGGTGGATGCGCAAATGGTGTCTTCTGTCTGGGTATGCTCACCACGGGAGAACTGCTCGAGGCGAATGCGCATGTTGCGGTAGCGCTCCAGCGCCAGCTTCACCAGCAGCACCATAGTGGGGTCGGCCTCGGTGAACACGCGTTTGATAAAATCCTTGGGAATCACCAGCAGCTCGACGTCTTTCAGTACTTTGGCGGTCGCCAGGCGAGTGCCGTCGTCGATCAGCGCCATTTCGCCGATCAGATCGCCGGAGCGAGCCACGGTGAACTCCACGTTGCAGTCGTTTATGTTGGTGGATAGGCCTATCTCACCCTCGTGGATGATATAAGCACAATCGCCGATCTGTCCTTCGCTGAAAATGATGGAGCCAACGGGGAGAGTTAATCGGTATCCTTCTGAGTCCAAGGCGGCGCCTTCCCTGTGATGGAGACGCCACTAAGCATAGTTCATTCGCTCGAAAGCGTGGGCCGGGAGCGGTGGGAAACACATTCTTTTTTGAATGACGATCATCAGTGATTAATCAGAGGATCCCCGGCTACCCGTGATTAGAACACCGGCGGCTTGGGCGCCTCACCAAATTTTTCGGTATAGGCTTTGATCAGTGCGGCGCCAGTGCTGTGATCGTCGTGGCCATTGGCGTGTTCACGCTCCAGTAGCTCAAATATCCATTGAGTTTCCGGATGCTTAAATTCCTGCGCCAGCTGCTTGTCGAACAGCTCTCTAAGTGAAACCTTGCCGCCGAACGATCCAAAACCACAGCCTTTGCGATACAGGAAGGGTTTGTCACTTTGCTTTGGGTCGTAACACAGAAGCTTGGGGAATTCGCCGTCGTGGCCGTCTTCCCAATCCTCTACAATACGGGCAATTTCCAAAAAAGGGTTGTTCGTCATGGCGTCGCTCTGGCTGGTTAACCGATTGGGTTAGCGTAAATGGCCGCTGAAGTTTATAGGATGTTAGTACATCTTACGCTAAGGCTTAATGCTCAACTTGGTTCATATTGAGGATGGCTGGTCTTGGTGTTCTTGTGCTCGCTAAACGATATACAGGTAAGTAATTGATATGACTCGAGTCGCTTTTGAGTTGGCCGATTTATTGAGTGAATGCCGTGTGCAGGAGGCTTGCCACCGCTTGGATGGTCGGGCCTTGGGTCTGAAAGTCTTTGTGCCGCCTGAGCTGCAGAGTAGGTATCCATTTAATGCCAGCGCCTATGTGTTCCTACAACAGTTACGAGCAGCTATCTGGGAATATGGGACGCTTGAATTCCCAGGCCTGGCACTCAATAAGGTTAACCACACCTTATGTCAGCGTGCGCCCAAGCAGCATGGTTACAGTACAAACCCTTATATGACTGGGAGCTGTCAGCATTTACACCAAGACACACCACCTTACCCCACGGCTTTTTGGCTGGCAGAGGTACGCCGCTATTACGCGACCTGGGTAACCTCGCAGCAGGGAGCGAGGCGTTATTTTGAATACCTTAATGATACCCTCAGCGAAGGCCATCAGACGGAGTTTGATGGCGAACAGCTTGATGATGTCCACCGTGCACTGGTGCCAGAAAGCATGAACAACGGCACGGGTTTGTTGCTTAATCAACAGCCGGGGTTGCTGTTGATTGATAACAGCGATAGGCATCAGCTATACCATGCGCGTAGCTGCCAGTTCTCTGCTGTGGATCGAGACCCGGATTACAGCGGTGATGCGCCTATGTACGCCTACAACGAACAGGGTTTACTGCATTATATTGATCAGCTGGACAGCCGCAGAGGCGCTGATGACCGCTGTGCGGAAGACTTGCAACAGGTGAAGATTTTCCTCGCCGCAGAACAGCAAGTGAACTGAGCGAACTGCGATTTAGGGCCGTTTTTAATATCCCCTTACACAGGCTTGTTAATTGATCAGCCGTAGCGCGATATAGGGGGAGAGGTTAAAGACAAAAATAGACAGTTTAAACCCTGCCATGGCGCCATAGTGTAATTGTGAGAAGCCTTCGAGGTTAATGGGGAACCAGCGCTTATGGAGCCTGTAGAGCCGATCGTGAAAAGCCGCCAAGACAATAAACCACCAGCACAGCAACCCTGTGTTGATTACGGTGCACCAGCCCAGTAGGGCTTGAAGTTGTTCAATATCCATCATGCTGAGACTCGTATCCGTTTGCTGGTTGTAACCTTTAGGGTAGTCGCTTGTTGAGCGCTGCCGCTGGTTAGCGCTCTGGTGGCTGTCGCATTAAATCGACTACGGCATTAAATTGAGTATCGCCGTCAATAAAGAGGCGCCGGCGCCCAAAGGCCAATTAAGTACTCCAGTTGATTAATATTACAAAACCTTGGCCGATAGCGGTGTATTGATACGCTCTCGGAGGGACGGACTTGTTATCTCGTACGCTGGCACGCCTAGGTGCTAAGCTCTCTTTTCTTGTTCTGTGCTTTTCTGCCGCTCCAGTATGGGCGCTATGTTCTGATGTGGATGCCAAGGCAGCAGCCGATGCAATAGCGCTTGGTCTCTATAAGAAAGGCAGTGTCTTTCGCGGTGCGGTTGTCCATACTCGTCACCACCCCTCCGGCAATAAAGAGGTTGTCAGCTATGTGAAAGTTGGCGACAAACACTACACGCTGGTCAGCCTAGTGTTTGAGGATTGTAGGGCTGAATTTCGAAAGCGTACACGCCGCGCACGCTAGCGTGTGTTACGAATAAGGTGAGCGTTTTCTATATTGACGCGAGGCCAGAGCCTGTTAACAAAGGTTAAGCTGCTCTGTTAGCTCGCTGCCTGAGTTATGGTTCTAATTACAGAGAAATTCCTCGTATGCTCGCTGGCGTAGTGCAAGGTGAATGTCAGCAGCAAGTGACACATGACTAGAGTGTGAGTAAGTAAATATGGCGGAACTGGATCAGTTGGCAAGGGCGCTGGAGGACAAATCGGCCTCGCGTCAAACATTGTTGGAAACGATTTGCCGATCGGCGGGTAAGTTGATACCCAATGCTAACCTGATCAGCTTGTGGGTATTTGAAGAGGGTGCGACACAAATTAGAAGTTTGATCAATTTTGATGCCGCAGCCGATAGCTTCAGTGACAATATTGTATTGACCAAAGCGGATTTCCCTCCGTATTTTGAAGCGATTTTAGAGGAACAACTGGTTGTAGCCTCCGACGCTAGGCGTGCGCGGGCTACGGCCTGCTTTACTGAGTCCTATTTTGAACCGAATGATATCCATTCACTGCTCGACTTCATTTTACATAAAGACTTTAAGCCGGTTGGCGTGGTTTGCTGTGAAAGCAAAGGTGAAAAGGTGCATTGGAACACCAAAGATATTGAGTCGATTGGTGCATTGTCGACGATGATTTCTTTTTTCTTCGATATCTAGCAGGCTGTTGAAATTCTCTGAATTTCGACGCCTGATCACAAAACACGGATGTTTTGTCAAAATTGGCGACTGCTAAGTCGTTGATTTTGTGAGAAAAGAGAAAATCGCATTTTTCTCTTTTCGTGTTTTGAAACAGGCAGGATGCCTTTTTCAACAACCTGCTAGGGCCGCGCCGACTCTGATGAATATGCAGTGTATAATGCGGCCCTAGATAAGCAGTCCGTTAAAGGTGGTCGTGTATGAGTTTTGCAGAGGTAGTGGCGAGCGTTCTCGAGCAGAGGCCAGACTTTAAAAAGGCCGCGGGTGTTGCGCCGGGTAAATCTTGCGACGACGTGCCGTCGCCATTGGCGTCCATCTATGGTTCAGTTGACGGTACTGAGCAGGGGACAGAGTTTCAAACCGCCGTCGACATTGTGCCGGGTTTTCGATTGATACATCGCCGGGAACTCCAAGAAGAGATTGCTCTGTTTCATCAAACCTACACTGGCATCGAAAATTTCATACCTTTTCTAGCCGATGGCTCGTCCTGTTATATCGCCCTCAACGACAGCGATGGCAGCGTGGTGCGGGTAGCCCAGGAGTATGGGCTGAGTCGTGTTGCGGCCAACCTCGAAGATTTCTGGGCGACGGTCTTGGCGTGTTATCAAGAGGGTGCCTACTTTCTTGATGACGAAGGCTTTCTCGATTACGACTTTGAAGGCGAGGGTGATATTGGCTTGAGAATTAATCCCGATTGTAGCTACTGGTCAGAATAGTGCTTTTCAGTATCGCTCGCCCCTAGCCGGTTGTTGCTAGCAGGCGTAATGCGATGTCGGTATGACGCTCAGGGTTTCGAAATCAATAAAGCGTGCGCAGCTATTGAGCATCACTGAGCCTCGTTCATTAAGTAGTTCGTCGTCTTTCTCACCCGCCTCGGTAAAGGCATCAAAAAAGGTATGAGCGCAGTTCATAGCCTCTGGTGGGAAGTGTTCTTCCACCACGGCGTCGAAAGCCGGTGCCTTGTCCGTGAGCGCTTTAACGATTAAGTTTTGGGTATAAGCGAAGGTGGACTGTGTGTCTATGGCTATTTGTGTATGGCTGTGGTGCCAAATGTTCAGCCATTCCTCGCGGCTTTGTGTGTCTGGTTTTTTGAAGAAGGCTATCTGATTCATACCATAGCTACGCTGACCGGTAACACTGGGGTGTTGTGTGTTAACGATGGGCACTGACTCACTGACGAGGTAGGCGTGGCACTTTGCCACACCGTCTTCGATGATGGCTTGCTGCTTATCTCGGTAGATATGGCTGTCGAGCCACAGGCTAATGACGCCATCCATCATCGGCTGGGTATTTTCCTGACGTAGGTTACTCGCTGCCGCGACCGCCTCATCACTGAGTGAAACCTGAAGTTGCTGTGCGCCACTGCTGAGCAAGGCTCGGCTCATCTCGCCAAGCAATAAGCTCTTGAAGTCAGCCGTTGACTGCTCAGCTGGCTTCCAGATGGCGTAGAGTAACTTTTCCATGTTGCTGTCCTATGACCCTATCGAAGTTCTATGCGTATTGATTATTTATCCAGCGAGGATAAATAGGTTCTGATCTCTTCAATGCGTTGGCGGTTAGCGCCTAGGTCTGAATGGCCAATTCGCGAGGCGGACCTGACGGCAATGAGATTGTCAGCGGGGCGCTTCTCAAATTCCACATCATCGGTAAAGCGCATGATGAGGGTCGTGGCTTCGGCCTTGAGGTAGTTATCCTGCTGCTCGATCAAGGCAAAGCGCGGTGTCTGCTGGATGTAGGCTTTGAGGGCGGCCCAGCTTTCGTCTAGGGACGTTTTAGGCTGTATGGCGTCAATCTGGTGCTGCTCGGTTTGGCTGTCGCTGCTGACGCAGTTGGGGGAGGTGGGGCAGTCCGCTAGATTACTGGCGAGGCTCAAAGACGATGCTAATGCGAGTGGCAGAAGTGACCCCAATAATAAGCCAAGCTGTAGTTTCCGTGTCTGCATGGTGGTTCTATCCTTGTGATGGTAAGTCATGATGTTGGGTTGAGAGGCACAAGCTTGCATGGCGAGCTCGCACGTTAAAACGTCTAAGGTAGCGACTTTCACTCAGTCTGGGAAGTACCTTGCTCGGTAGGCTGCTGGTCTTTACGCAGATTTACCTAAGCTCTGACTGGAATCGCTTGAAAATACTCTCAGTGCCCGCATAACTCTATATTCTGTTGCCAGTCTAACTGGTGGCCCCACCGCTGAAGTGACCTCCTATGTCGAACGCCCCGCAAACCCCCGCTGCTGTGATCGAAAAGGATCCGCATAAGCGTGATAGCGATATCAACCCCGCAGAAGAGACTGCTGCAGAGGTGAGCGCTAAAGGCCTGTCGGTGCTAATGGCGCTTTGGCAATTTATGAAACCCTATAAAAAAACCTTAGTCGGCGCCAGTATTGCCCTGGTGTTTACGGCGGGTATTACCCTGTCTATTGGTCAGGGTGTCAGACTGCTTATCGATGATGGTTTTGTCGCTCAGTCAAGTGAGGCCTTAGCCAATGCCGTGCTGGTGATTATGGGTTTGTCGCTGTTAATGGCGCTGGGTACCTACACGCGTTTTTACCTGGTTTCTTGGCTGGGTGAACGGGTGGTCGCCGACCTGCGAAAATCAGTGTTTGATCATATTATCACCCTGCACCCCAGCTACTTTGAGACCAACCGCAGCGGCGAAATCATGTCGCGCCTGACCACGGACACCACGCTGCTGCAGAATATCATCGGCTCCTCTTTTTCGATGGCGTTGCGCAGCTCGCTTACGTTTGTCGGTGCCTTGATTTTATTGCTGGTGACCAATCTAAAACTCAGCCTTATTGTACTGGTGGGTGTGCCCTTGGTGTTGCTGCCGATTCTTTTATACGGGCGCCGTGTGCGCAAGCTTTCCAAGGCGAGCCAAGACTCTATTGCCGACGTGGGCAGTTACGCCGGTGAGATTATTCAGCACATTAAAACCGTGCAGAGCTATACCCGTGAGCCGCACGAGAGTGCGGCCTTTGGCGGCGAGGTCGAGAAGGCGTTTCAAGTGGCCAAAAAGCGCGTGCGTCAACGCGCGCTGTTAATCGCCATCGTCATTCTACTGATGTTCGGTGCGGTCAGTGGTTTGCTCTGGGTTGGTGGCAACGACATGTTGGCCGGGCGCATGAGTGGCGGAGATCTAGCGGCGTTTGTGTTTTACGCCATCATGATGGCCTCGGCGGTCGCGACCATTTCTGAGGTCTATGGTGAGCTACAGCGAGCCACAGGTGCAACGGAGCGCTTAGTGGACCTGCTGAATGTCGAATCGTTGATTCCTATGCTAGCGGCGTCAAAAACTCAGGCCGCCCCTGCGGCTCAATCACAACTGAGCTTTGAGGCGGTTGATTTTCACTACCCGTCGCGACCCGATCAGCCTGCCCTTAAAGGGTTAGATTTGTCGGTTGCGCAGGGTAAGAGCCTGGCGCTGGTTGGCCCATCGGGGGCGGGTAAGTCAACGGTACTGGAATTGCTGCAGCGTTTTTATGATCCCAGCGCTGGGCGCATCGTGCTGAACGGGGTGGATATTCGCCAGTTGGACACGGCAACTCTGCGTACCCAGCTGGCCGTGGTGCCTCAGCAGCCAGCGTTGTTCACCAATGATGTCTGGTACAACATTCGTTACGGCAAGCCGGAGGCGACCGATGCACAGGTTATCGAGGCTGCCAAGGCGGCCCACGCGCACGAGTTTATTATGCAGCTGCCGGAGGGCTATAGCAGCTACTTGGGCGAGCAGGGCACACGTTTATCCGGTGGCCAAAAACAGCGTTTGGCTATTGCCCGTGCGATTCTTAAAGATCCGAAAATACTCTTGCTGGATGAGGCAACCAGCGCTCTGGACGCTGAGAGCGAATACCATGTGCAGCAGGCGCTGGAAGCTTTAATGAAAAACCGCACGACGATTATTATCGCCCATCGCCTAGCCACCATCCTGCACGCCGACTCTATTGCCGTGTTGGATCAGGGGCAGCTGGTGGCGCAGGGTAAACACGCTGAATTACTGCAGAGCTCGACGCTCTACAAACGCCTAGCCGACCTGCAGTTCCAGTCGCTGAGCTAGGCGCAGGCGCTGTTTGTTACTGAGTGACGAACAGCACCATCACGCTGATCACCACCGCGCCCATGAGGTTAATGACAAAGCCCTCGCGGGCCATGCGCGCGACGGTGACCTGACCGGTACCAAAGACGATGGCGTTGGGGGCGGTGGCCATAGAGATTGCCAGCATAAAAGCATGCGTTACTGGGTAACCAGCATAACCACCACCGAGATTACAACAGCGCCCATGAGGTTGATGACAAAACCCTCGCGGGCCATGCGCGCCACGGTGACCCGACCGGTACCAAAGACGATAGCGTTGGGGGCGGTGGCCACCGGCAGCATGAATGCACAGCTGGCCGACCACGCCGCGGGCAACATCAGCAGCATGGGGTCGACCTTGGCGCCGAGAGCCGCCGCCGCAAGGATGGGCATCAGCAAGGTGGTGGTGGCTGTGTTGCTGGTGATTTCGGTGAGAAAGGTAACGCCCAGCGAAATCCCCAGTACCAACAGCCAAGGCGGCAGTTCTGCCAGCGCGCCCAGCTGCTCGCCGAGCGCCTGCGACAGGCCCGTACTGGCAAATGCCTTCGCCAGCGCGATACCTCCAGCAAACAAAATCAACACGCCCCAGTGAATTTGGCTGGCTTCGTGCCATGTCAGCAGTCGGCCGCCTTTCGCATCGGATGTCATGGCCAGGGCGATGACGGCACAGAAGGCCACCGAGGCGTAGTTGGCCGTGGTCAAATTCAGCCAGCTCTTCCAGCCGCCAAACGGTTCGCTCAGGGTCATCCACGCCAGAGCGGTGAGCACAAAAATAAACAGCACGCGCATTTCTTCCGCTCGCCACGGGCCACTGCACGGCAGGTCAATGGCCGTGCGACTGTCGAGCTTACGAGTTAGCCACCAAGCGCCCAGAGGCAGCAGTAGCGCGACCACCGGCAGGGCCTTGATCATCCAGTCAACAAAGCTGATGGTGTGGCCCGTGGCGTCGCTATAAACCTGTAAAAAAATGATATTCGGTGGCGTGCCAATCGGCGTACCTAGGCCGCCGATACTGCCCGCGTAGGCAATACCCAGCAACAGTGGCACGGCAAGCGGGTTGCTGTGATCGGTTGGGTTACGGGTTTTTTCCAGTACCGCCAGCGCCACCGGTAGCAGCATCAGCACAGTGGCGGTGTTAGAGATCCACATGGACAACAGCGCTGAGGCCAGCATAAAACCGATGACCAAGCGCCGCTGACTGGTACCTCCACAGAGGTTGACCATGGCCAGAGCCAAACGGCGATGCGCGCCGCTTTTTTCCATGGCCTTGGAGAGCATGGCGCCACCGGCGAGTAGGAGTATCAGGGGGGAGCCATAGGCCTGCGCCACCTGTTGGCCATCCAGTATGCCCAGCAGGGGAAACACACCGAGGGGTATCAGTGAGGTGATCGGAATGGGGACCGGTTCGAACACCCACCAGAGTGTGCACACCACCGTCAGGCCTGCGGTGAGACAGGCTGGGTTTTGCCAACCCTCTAGATGCATGGCGTAGCCGAGTATGAATCCCAGTAACGGAGCCAGCCAGAGCAGTTGCTGGGTGTAGCGTTGGTAGGGGTTGCTTGCGGCGTGTACATCGGTGATGAGGGTGTCTGACAAAATTGCGTCCAATCTTAGGGTTAAGGCGTGCTGCCCAATATTTTTGATCACAAAGGTTACTGCAAGACCTTAACGGGGGAAAGCCCGCGTCATAAACCTTTGAAGCGCTTGAGTATGATGTTGTTATGGGCGCTGAAGAATTTCGAACGCTTGGTCTAATGCCCAGAGGATTGTAATGAATATGCCATGGGTTGCCGCTTCTATTAGCAGGGTTATGGTTTTGTATGAGTTTTTATTACTCGTTTTTTTAAATGTGTGACGATTATTTATGCAATGCTAAATGACCCTACTTTGGGTGGTGACTTATGATCTAAGTTGTATCAGTATGCGCGGACATGGAATGCAATAGGACTGTGCACGGGTGGTTGAAACGCCGCTTCGAGTGCTTAGTCCTATTACATTCTGAGGCTAGTACCATGACTAAAACCATTCCTAATATTGTTATTGTCGGCGGCGGCGCCGGCGGCCTAGAGTTAGCAACACAGTTAGGACACAAACTGGGAAGAAAAAAACGCGCCAATATTTTATTAATAGATAAAAACCGCAGCCACATCTGGAAGCCGCTCTTGCATGAAGTGGCCACCGGTTCACTCGATGCCAATCTCGATGGCGTTGTCTACTCAGCCCATGCGGCAAAACACGGCTATCAGTTTCAGCTGGGGTGTTTTTGTGGGCTGGATACTGAGAGTAAAACACTGACACTCGACGCTCAGACCGATGACGCTGGACAGTTGATGCTGCCTGAGCGCCAGGTCCGTTACGATCGGCTGGTCATTGCCGTGGGCAGCGTCAGTAATGACTTTAATACCGAGGGTGTACAGGATCACTGTTTCTTCCTCGATTCGCACAAGCAGGCGGAGCGTTTTCATCACTCGCTGCTGAACAACTTTACCCAGGTACACCAATCGGGAGGCGACACTTCACTCAAAATTTCGATTGTTGGCGCGGGTGCAACGGGCGTTGAGTTATCGGCCGAGTTGTATCATGTGGCTGACCTGTTAAAAGTTTATGGTTTAAGTAACATGACGGCTAATCAATTGACGATTAACCTGCTTGAGGCGGGGCCGACCATTTTGCCCGCGCTGCCGAGCCGTATTTCTGTTGCTGCCAGACGCGAATTGAATGAATTAGGTGTGAAGGTTTGTGAAAATACACGCATTAAACAGGCGACGACCGATGGATTTATTAACGCCGACGATGAGTTGATCGAATCGGACTTAATGGTTTGGGCCGCCGGTGTCAAAGCGCCTGATTTTATTAAGAGTCTCGATATTTTTGAGCTTAATCGCGCCAATCAAATAATCGTCAAACCGAACTTGCTGAGCACCGTGGACGACGATATTTTTGTGCTCGGTGATTGCTGTGCCTGCCGTCTCGGCGATGACAAGTGGGTGCCGCCGCGTGCTCAGTCGGCACACCAGATGGCGGAGTCTGTGGAGAAAAACATTATCCGCCAGCTTGATGGCCAGCCGCTAGAGGATTACCAGTACGTGGACTATGGCTCGCTGGTAAACTTGGCGCGCTTCAGTACCGTGGGCAGCTTGATGGGCAACCTGTCGAAAAACAGCATGTTTATAGAAGGGCGCATTGCCAAGCTCGTTTATATCATGCTCTACCGCATGCATCAGCGGGCTATTCACGGCACTGTGCGAACCATTGGTTTGTGGTGTGCCGAGAAAGTCATGCGCATTGTTAGACCGCGTATGAAGCTGCACTAGGTAGCGATCTTGTAGGCATTTAAAAGCCGCGCCTCCTTTTGTATGGGGCGCGGCTTTTTTATGTCGGGAGCATACAGCTGAGCTTCGCGCCCAGCTTCGTATTAATCGTTGTCGTCGGCGAGTTCGGCCACCAGCATACTGGCGATAATTAACAGCGCGCCGAGCCACGCCATGGTGGTCAATACTTCGCTGAGTAACCAGTAGCCACCGAGGGCAGCGAACAGGGGTTCGGTGGCAAAAATCAATGCGACTCGCCAGGCCGCCATGGTCTGCTGGCCGATGGTTTGTGCAACGTAGGCGAGCCCTGTACCAAGTATTCCGCCGACTAATATGGCCAGCCATGCGGTGGCACTCGCGGGGTGACCACCCAGTAAGACAGGCATCACACTCGACATCGAGTCGGCTTCCCACAAACACGCCGCCACTGCGCTGAGAAGAGTAACCGTAATGAATTGAATCTGCGTCAGTGCCAGCGGGTTAACCGTGCGCGCGTAGACACCTGTGTAGACTATGTGAATCGCAAAGGCGAAGGCGCAGCACAATACCCACAGCTCACCGCGACCAAAGCCATCAATGCCGCCGGTTAACAGCAGTGTGCCTACGGTTGCCATGGCGACGCCCAACCACACATACCAATGCTGGGGTTGCTTGAGCCATAACCACGCCGTAACGGGCACCAGCACGACATTGAGGCCGGTAATAAAGCCGCCGTTGCTGGCACTGGTGTATTGCAGGCCCACCGACTGGGTGGCAAAACCTGCGAACAGGAGTAATCCCAGCACCATGCCGTGGTGCAGGGTTGCGCGGTTCATGTGTGGCTTTAGGCTCTGACGACTGAGCAAGCAGTAGACGCTCAGGGTGATTATGGCGATGAAAAAGCGCAGACCATTAAAGGTATTGGGCCCTAGCGAATCCAATGCCTGGTGAACCAGAGCAAATTCAATACCCCAGACAAAGCTGACGAACAGCAGTACCCAGCCCCAAGTGTGAGATGACTTGAACATAATTGATGCAATCCGTGTTTATGGCGTGGGGCAGGTTAAATCAAGACTGTTTGATATTTTTTAATTAGTGTAAATGTTTTTTTACAAATAACAATCGGTGCCTGCGTTAGGCGAGACAGTAGGGGGCCGCGAAGGCAATAAACGCCCTTGCAGTAACCCCCATAGCAGCAATCGAGCTGTGCGGCGAGGCGAGGAGGCCCCGGGCTCTATAGGCCCGGATATAGGTCCACATATAGGAGGTGAATGGCAAGAGCAGGCTGTCAGGGCTCAGAATAAAGCGCACCTTAATGATTACAGTTCAGGTAAGCGCTTCGGCGCGGACTTTCAGCGCTGAAGCAATGGCATCAAAGCCGTCGTTGATCCATTGCCCCTGTGATTTCATCACCAAACCGGTCATTAACCCCTTAAAGCTATCGGTGGTGTAATAGCGGCAGCGCTGCTCATCAATGACCTCGATGTACTGATCACGCCTGGCTTCGAGCAACCAGCGATGCCCCATAGCCATGCCCCAAGATAGCTGCTGCTCTGGCTCGATCAGTTTGAGGTACTCGCGCTGCAGCATCAGTTCGCCCGCTTGTTTTGGTTTGGGCTTGGGCAGGTAGAGGTCGACGGGGGCGCCCAGGGTGAGGTCCGATTCGACCTTAACGGTGAAGGGGTTCCATTCAGGGTAGCTCGACAGATCGGTGAGTACCTGCCAGACCAGCGAAGCGGGGGCTTCGATGGTGACCGTGTGTGAGGTAACGACGGCTTTCGGGTTTTGCATGCCTAGGCTCCATGTGATTAATAGTGAGTTATGACGTTACGCTAACAGGCGGTTGTGGGCGGGCACTAGCGGCATTACCTTTCTTTGGTTTGTTCAGTCTGCTTGGCAACTGGCTTGACAGAGTTCTCGGCCTGCTGCGTCATCGGTCATGCTCTGGTTAAGCCCAGCTCGGCTATGGCAGTGGCCACGCAGGGCTTATCGCACAGGTAATAGCCACTATTCCTGCACCGGCAATCGATGCAGGCCAGCATCGCTAAACCAGTGCTTGTCGCTCGCACACAAGCGGCGATGCATCATTTCTTGTTTTAAAAGGTAAACCCTCGGCGCCCTTGGCCGATAGCCAGCTATTAGTCTTCATTGCGCCCTGGGAGAACGCCCGCGGCTGTCGATGGTCTATGCTTTAAGGCGTCTTGCCTTAGCTATCCAATAAGGAGTACCTGTGCGCAGAACTCAACTCTACACGCTGGTCGGCAGCGTGGTGTTGGTCGCCGATCTGGCACTGCATCAATTTTTCGACAATCTATGGCTGTTGCTGCTGCGCGATGCGCTGTTGATAGGTGCTTTGTATATGGGGGCCTGTAAGGTCGCCGCGGTACGCATTGGCTTACTGCATGAGAAAGTTGACCAAATATTACAGGGTGGAAAGATCAATCTAACCGCTACATTTGGCGCCGACGTACCCCCTGAAATTACCTCCCTAGCACGTGAGCTCAACCGTCTGTTGGCGCGGGTTGAGGAGGCGGCTGAACAATCAATGTCCGCTGCCTCACGCCTGATTCCGATGTCTGAGGAATTGGCCGACAGCTATAATGACATCACCCAGAACGCTCTAATGCAGAGCAACTACTCCCAGAGTGTGATGGCCGGCATGACGGTGATGAGTGAAAAGTCCGATGCCGTGGCCACGCGAACGCAAGTGATTGCCAAGCAGTTAACGGAGGGTACGCAGGCGGTTGGTAATTGCCAAACCTCGATGAGCAATGCCAATAAAGTGGTGACAGAGCTTAATGGACACATGCTCGAAGCCGAGTCGGCACTGGCGCAACTGCAGCAGGAAAGTGATCAAATAGGCTCCATTGTTGAGGTGATTAACAGTGTCGCCGAGCAGACCAATCTACTGGCGCTCAATGCCGCGATCGAGGCTGCAAGAGCCGGTGAGCAGGGGCGAGGTTTTGCCGTGGTCGCCGATGAGGTGCGCTCACTGGCGACACGCACACGGGAGTCCACCGATGAAGTGAGGGCCATGTTAGAGCGTGTGCAAGCGCGTACTAAAACCATGACCGGTGTCATGGAAAAAAGTGGTGAAGCTTCACAGGCAACGTTGGAGCAAGTTTCCTCTGTGACCGAGCGCTTGGGTGAGTTGGCCAGTATCATGGGACAGGTCAGTGAGTCCGGAGAAGTGATAGGCTGCTTGGCATCCGAGCAGCACCAAGCATCGGCCGCTGCGCAGAGCTCCGTCGATGCACTCAATACCATGAGCGCCGATGGACTGGAGAGCTCGCGCATGCGCCCGCTCACCAAAGAGGATCTAGAGAATGTTGCCTTGCAGCTGCAGGAGCGCCTCTCCATTATGGTGACGGCGAATAATCCATGGCATACGGGGCGTCGTGAAAAGGCGCGCCTAAAGTCCGTGAACCAAAGCTCAGCTGCGAGTACCGAAGCGGAACTCTTCTAGTCACGGGTAAACCAACAAGACTTGTCTGTGTTAAAGCGGCGTCCATCCTTGTTGTTGTGAAGCACCGATTCTTCCTGTCTGCTGCCTCGTATTATCCGCGAGGCATCACTGGTCGCCGTTAATTTGATTGGCGCTTATGTTGATGGGGGGAGCCACCCACCCTTGTTAACAAGCCTAAGCCTTCGACGATTATCGGTCTCCACCCAACCACCAGAGCACCACTATCCGTCGGCCCGCGTGGTGCTATGAGGACTCTAGAGTCACTCTCAGCACAGGTCACTCTGTGACTCACCTTTTAGCTTCGCCCCGCCCAGTTTTCCAAGAATCCACAATTTCTGTGGATAAGTGTGTGCATGACATCCGCAAAGGGCCCTCTAGGCAGCGTTATTAGGGGGGGTATGTCAGGTTGGTTAAAAAACAGGC
>Ga0209396_1003851_pt1 | contig 14843 bp, 8 predicted proteins | sample GOMGulsemesocosm_6_FD_184638 | JGI IMG/M metagenome (GOLD analysis project Ga0209396, IMG submission 184638) | Methane-oxidizing microbial communities from mesocosms in the Gulf of Mexico - GOM8C Gulf of Mexico (SPAdes) (version 2) | ecosystem: Environmental > Aquatic > Marine > Cold seeps...
GGACGACCATTTACTAAGACAACAATAACCGGCTTGCCTGCAGCTTCAATCGCTTGAATTAACTCCAGTTGGCGACCGTATAAGTCAAGCTCTGCTCTTGCTACATTTTCGCCAGAAGTTTTACCTTTACTGTCCCAGCGAAGCGGATTTTCGCCAACAATTACTATACTTAAATCAGCCTTTTCTGCTCGTTTTTCGGCTTCAACAATATGTTTGTCGCTTAGCACTTTCACTTGATTACCAACATCAAGGTAATCTATCTCCATGTTACCTTGATTTTGTGATTTCAAACCTTCAATTATCGTTGTCACATTGTCTTCGGGTTGTGGCAAAGACCAATCACCTAAAATAGCATGGCTATTGGCATTGGGGCCGGTAACAAAAATCTTTTTTGCTTTGTTTAATGGTAATATGTTTTTATTATTTTGAAGTAAAACAATACCTTCTCTCGCCATAGCAAGTGAAGTTTGTTGATGCTGAGGATGAAAATTAAGATTTCCTGCTAGGCTCTCATCAACATAAGGATTATCAAAAAGGCCCAACCTAAACTTTGCTAACAAAATAGGCCGAACCGATTCATTTATGCGCTCTTGGGTTAAGCGCCTCTCTGCAACTAATTCAACAATAGGCTCTAAGAAGTTTGGTCCGTGCATATGCATATCCATGCCAGAGTCAACAGTAAGATGAACAGCGTCTTTTTGGGTAGATACCACTTTATGTAGCGTTTTTAATCGTTCAATGTCTAACCAGTCGCTGACCACAAAGCCAGGGAAATTCCATTCACCACGTAATACCTCATCCATTAAATACTTATTACCATGTGCTGGCACGCCATTAACTTCATTATGGGCAGCCATAAAGGTAAAAACACCTGCGTCAACTGCACGTTTAAACGGAGGGAAATAGTCTTGTCGTAACGTGCGGTCAGAAACATCAAGTGGCGCTATGTTTAAGCCATTTAAAGAGTCACCTCCACCGGCAAAATGTTTTGCGTTGGCGATGACTTTTTCATAGCCATTGAAGTCTCCTTGCTGTAATCCTTCAATGGTAGCAACACCCATTTCACCCACTAAAAACGTGTCTTCTCCAAAGGTTTCGCCCACGCGTCCCCAACGTGGGTCACGGACAATATCTACATTAGGCGTAAAAGACCAATGTGAACCATTAGCACGCATTTCTTTGGCCGTTTCAACGCTTGATTGACGCACTAAATCCAGATTGAAAGAGCTTGCTTGAGTAATGGGTGAAGGGTAAACCGTCGCTCCTTTTACTAAAGCATTGCCATGAATGGCATCAATACCAATAATAAGGGGAATACCTAGGCGAGATTTCATTGCATGGCCTTGCAACTCATTCGCTTCTTTGGCATCAACTACATGTAAAAAAGAACCTATTTCTCCTTTTTCAATAAGCGTTAATAACTCATCGGTACTTAAGTTAGGGTAAAAGCCTTTTTGATCACTGTTAATCAAGTTTTGCTCTGAAATGGATTGCTCTGCTTCTTTTATGTGTTCAATACCAACATATTGACTCATTTGGCCTGCTTTTTCGCGCAAAGTCATACGGGAAATTAAGTCTTCAACACGTTTTTCTGGTGACAAACTAGCGTTTTGATAAGGCAGTTGTATTGCGTACGAGGGCAAGACAACTAATAAAAAAAGTGCGCTAAAAGCTACTTTAAATTTCATAATAAATTCCAATGGTCTTATTTTTCAAGATGTTTTTAGGTCATTGTTCTAAAGGTAAGAACTATTCAGTGTCTAATTGAGGCTGCGAGCCTTTAAGACCATAAAAAACGATAAATAGATAACAAAAAATAGGCATAACAAATGAAAGTTGAATGCCAATACTGTCCGCTAGAGCTCCTTGTAACAAAGGTAAAATAGCACCTCCAACAATGGCTAGGCACAATATACTAGAGGCCTGACTGGTACTTTCTTTCAACCCAACTATCGCAAGAGAAAAAATAGTTGGAAACATGATTGAGTTAAATAAACCTACGGATAGAATTGACCACATAGCGAGCTGGCCGGAAGTCAAAATAGCGAGAGATACCAGCACAATAACGGCAATCGCACTGGCGCATAAAACCCAACCAGCTTGAATTTTTTGCATCACCAAAGCGCCGATAAAACGTCCTATCATTGCGCCTCCCCAATAATAAGCAATGTAATTTGCAGCTTCAGCTTCAGCTAATCCGGCAATATTTTCCTCTGCTAAAAAATTAATGAGCAAGCTTCCTATTGAAACCTCTGCCCCTACGTAGACAAAAATACCCACCGCACCTAAAACAAGGTGTTTATATGACCATGCTGATTTGACGTCTCTTGGCTCGTTGTTATCTGAACATGGTTTTACGTCAAGTACTGGTAATTTTAATTTGGCAAATATCGCCGCAAGAAATAACAATGACCCTGCGAGGAGTAAATATGGGAATTGCACACTTTGCGCTTCATGAGCCTTTAATTGCTCAGCACTCATTGCATCTAGCCCAGCAGTAGTCGCACCAAGAATCAACATAGCACCAAAAAATGGTGCAATTGTTGTCCCCAATGAATTAAATGCTTGGGTCATCGTTAACCTGCTTGATGCCGTTTTTACTGGCCCTAAAGCAGAAACATAAGGATTTGCTGATACTTGTAAGACTGTAATACCTGCGGCTAAAATAAATAACGCAGTTAAAAACACAGGATAACTTTGCACTTCAGCAGCAGGGTAAAACATCAAACAACCTATACTTGCGATAATTAGCCCTATGACAATGCCGTTTTTGTATCCTATTTTTTTGATTAACTTACCTGCCGGTAATGAGACAATAAAATAGGCACTAAAAAAGCAAAATTGAATTAACATTGCTTGGGTATAGTTTAAAGAAAACACCCCTTTTAAATGAGGAATTAAAATGTCATTTAGTGCTGTGATAAAACCCCATATGAAAAATAGAAAGGTGAGTGATACTAACGAAAATATATTGTCACTATCATTGGCTGAGGTTTGGGCTTCATTAGAGCTAAGGCTTATACTACTCATAATTGTTCTCCTGAATAAGCATTGTTAAGTTGGAAATTGATGACTGATGTAAAAGGTAACTAATCGTTTTAAATAGACTTGGCAACGTTTTATATAAAAGGGGCCTTCCGTGGCAATATCAGAAACCTAAAAATATAAGTATGATTAATGATTTTTAATTATATCGGCATCTGATTTCATAAATTGACGAAGGTCATTATCGTTCCCTTTACGTAGCCAGTTACTGGGAAATTCAGAGGCTTTAGAACGGTCAGTTTCTCTAAATACGGCTCCATGACTAAATTTCTCGGTGAATGGCACAACATGTTCATTGCGGTTATTGGCTAACATCTCAAATAACTTCTTACGTAATAACACTCTCACCTCTAAGTAGTTATCATCGTCAATCAAGTTCACCATTTCTTGTGGATCATTTTTGATGTCGTATAGTTCTTCGGTATCCCAAACGCCGTGATATTGAATGAGTTTAAAATTGTCGGTTCGAAGAGCAAACGTAGTGGGCGTTTGCGGATAATTAAATTCCCAATAATATTCGTACAGTAATTCAGTACGCCAATTAGCTGGTTCTTTACCATTGACCAACAACATCATGCTCTCACCTTCGAAATGTTCAGGACTTTTCACGCCAGCTATATCAAGAATAGTAGGTGCAATATCAATATTGGCAACAACTTCTTCAACCACTTGCCCAGCATCTAAATATCCTGGCGCATAAGCTAAAAGAGGAACACGCATAGACTCTTCATAAGCATTCCTTTTATCAATCAAACCATGCTCACCAAACATAAAACCGTTATCACCCATTAAAATCACCGTGGTCGTTTCAGTTAAATTATGATCATCTAGGTACTGCAAAATTCGCCCTAAACTATCATCCACGGCTGAAAGCGCACGATGATATTGCTTTTTATAAGATTGGACATCTAACGCGCTATGATAAGGGAAGTCGACACCATGCCAGCTATTGCGCTGGTTTTTAACCCACATAGGTTTGCCCTTATAATTTTCATCTGAATCAGCTTGGCTTATTGGAACTGGAATTGTCTTATCTGCATATTGATCTTTATGGCGTTGCGCTGGTGCAAAGTTTGAGTGAACAGCTTTATGTGATAAATACAACATAAACGGCTTATTTTTATCTCGACTCTCTAACCAAGCCATTGAATAGTCAGTTAATTCATCGGTGATATAGCCTTTTTGTGGTATACGTTTACCATTAACATTAAGTGTGTATGGTTTGCCATTCGGTAAAGTTTTAGGATAGTAAATACCTTGACCGGGAAAACTTATCCAGTGGTCAAATCCCGGTTGTTTGGCATCGCTTGTACCATGACCTGCCGCTTCACCCATATGCCATTTACCAATAAAGGCAGTTTCATAACCCGCGTCTTGCAAATAAGATGGGAAAAATACTGTCCCTTCTCGAGGCGGCTTATTATTGTCAACAACACCGTGATTGTGCATGTATTGGCCTGTCAAAATAGATGCTCTACTCGGCGAACATAATGCGGTAGTTACAAAAGCATTTTTAAAATGAACACCACCGCTCGCTAGTTTATCCATATTAGGTGTATTAAGAATTGGGTTTAAAAAACCGAGTTCATCGTATCGCTGATCATCAGTAAGAACATAAATAATATTACGTTCGGTCTGAGTAGTTTTATCACCATCGCTTCCCCAAGAGTTGCTCAAGGGGGATAAGATTGAAATTAGTAATACTAAGGAGATACATTTTATAAAAAAGGCGTGACTAAATAAGGAAAAACTCATGATTTTTGCTCCAGAAAATCCTGTTATTTTTAATAAGTAATGCTGTAATTTGAAAAAAGATGGTGCCTCTGTTACCAAAGAACACCATTTAAAATTGACGTTATAAAAAATTATAACGAACAGACAGACCGAAATGACGTCCTGTACTGTGATACGCAATCAAACGTTCTTCTGAACCTGCATAGTCATGCGTTTCTTCATCAGTGATGTTCGTCGCAGCAAAGATAAAGGCTAAGCTTGAATTGGGTACTTTGTATGTCACCGACATATCAAGTTTAGAGACATCATTTCGATAAATAGGTAAGCCACCTAACCCGTCAGCAAACGTGACAAATTTATCCCGATAGTTATAGGCTATCCGTGAAGAGAAATTTTCATATTGATAGAATATAATTGCATTAATAGTGTGCTCTGAAAGCCCTGGCATCGGTAAGTTACGATCCATGCCATCAGCATCTTTCAAGTTGGTATCACTAGCAGTATAGGTGTAGTTAACTAAGGTTCCTAAACCACTTAACAAGCCGGGCAAAAATGTATAGTTTTGTTGATGTGACAATTCAAGACCTGTAACGGTAGCTCCGTCACCATTTTCAAGACTAGTGACTAAAAACATTCTGTCGCCGTTTTCACCAGTTTCAGGATCTGGTTCTCCTGAAACGACAACGTCGTATTGAGTGCCGGTAACAAATGATTCAATATCTTTATGAAATAAAGCGGCTGAAATTAAACCTCCTTCTTCAAAGTACCATTCAGCAGAAAGATCAAACTGATCCGCCCTAAATGGGTCAAGCTCTGCATTGCCTTTTTTAATCGTACCGGCACCTTCATTAATGGTTGCACCATTATTCAAGTCTGCCATTGAAGGGCGTGCCATCGTTTTAGCATAACCAGCTCTGATTATGAAATCATCGTTAACATCGTATGTTATGTTGGCACTTGGTAGGGTGTCACTATAAGTGCGAGAGAAAGGTGCCTCTGTACCATCGGCATTGTGACCATTATTTGCTTGACCTGTTTCAACGTACCGTACGCCAAAATTAGCTCGGTAGTTTTCCCCTTCTAAATCTACGAGAATATAAGCTGCGGTTGTCTTTTCTTCGATGCTCCAGTTTTCTGTCCATTTACCTTCTTCAGATAAATCAGATATTAATCCTCCAGGGCCATCCATAATTAGTTGCGTACTAAAGTCAGGAATATTAGACGTAGCACCACCATCGATCGCATGTTCAAAATCAGTATACGGATCAACTAAGAATTGGTCCATGGTAAACCCACTTCTATCCGCAGGAGCTAGTTTACCAATCAGCGATGAAGTTGCGTTGATACGATTACGATATTTAGCGCCCATTTGTACCGCAGTAAAAAGAGAATTATCTATAAAATAAGTAAAATCAATTTGAGCAAAGTCTTCATCATCAGTAATGGATTTATCAGCAATCGACAATACTGATAATTTCATTGTTGAGGGATCTGAATAAAGTTCATCACCTGACATTGATGAGGTATTTAATAACGGTAAGGTGCCTTGACTATAATCATAACTCAAATCAACATTTTGTTGAAATTGCGTAAAAACTGATGGGTTTTGACGCCAATCACCCGCGGTTTTACCTAACGCTCCTGATAAATTCCAACTATCATCAACCCATTCAGCGTCAATAAAAGTAGTCGATGTTTCAGTTTTATAGGCTCTATCAAAATAAGCGATTTTATTCCAACCAGTCCAACCGCGATGGTCTGATATCGCTGCAGCAATAAAGTTACCATTGTCATCTAATGATGCTTCGTCAATAGTTTTTGCTCGCCTAAACTTTAGGATTGGTTGTGAAGAACGCTGATGTGTATCAAGCGCAGAAAATATATGATTGACACTAAGATTTAGTTCATCTTGAGGTTGCCATTCGAGTACAACATTTCCGCCTTGGCGGTCTTGTTCTTCTTCTCGAATATGCCAACGAATATCTTCAGGCATAAAAGCTGTTTGACCTTCAAATGTTTTTTCACCCCAGCCAAAGTTTTCATAACGATCGCGTCGTTTGTCATCACTTGAGCTATAGAAACTAGCTAAAAGACCTAAGGTGCCATCAGCAAAAACATTACTATATAAACCAGAAAATTTAGTACCATCATTACTACCTAATTCATGTTGAGTATATTTAACTGAACCAACAAGCTTTTGCTTACCTATTTCTAGAGGACTATGGGTAACTAAGTTGACTGCGCCACCGATAGCACCCTCGGTCATATCTGCCGTAGGTGTTTTAAACACTTCAATACGAGAAACTAATTCGGGCGCTAGTGCGTTAAAATCAAAGCTTCGACCACCAGTCGTTGTTCCCATAGAATGACCATTAACGGTTGCTTTGTTCATATCAGGACGAATACCACGAATAGAGACAGATGAGCCTTCCCCCATGCCAGTTGCATCACCAGGGCTAACATCTTGTCCATTAGTGACTTGCACCCCCGTTACACGAGATAATGACTCAGCAACGTTTAAATCAGGTAATTTGCCAATATCGTCGGCATTGATAACATCAGATACCTGATCTGCATTTCGTTTATCATCAATTGAGCGAATTAAACCACTGCGTTGACCAACAACTTCAATGACTTCTAGCTCTTTATCTACATTTTTGGTATTTGTTTCTTGAGCAAACACTGCACTTGATACAGCTAAGTTAGCAATAATAGTCGCAATGATTGTTTTGTTAAATGGTGTTTTTATTAATCTGTTCATTCATCCCCCTTAATGGATTTAACCCGCGTATATCTAATAATTATTTAATTACCGTCGGATTGACTAGCTAAAGTTAATTAATGATTGCTAGTTGCCATTATAATAAAATCAAATTGATAACGTTGTCAACAATGAATTATATATAAAGTGATAGCCACCATTACTTATGTAAATCTGAGCAGTTGTTTATTTAATTAAAAAATCACGCAAAGACCGACACCTCAAGCAATACATTGAATTTATCACTTTACACATAAATCACTTTAGTGTTTTGCGGTTTTGCCAGTAATTTATTTATTATTACTTAAACAATGAAATAACTGACATCGTTGTCAATCAAAAAAGGTAACAAAATAGTTCAATAATATAAAGTCAGCAAAAACAATAACTGTAATTTCCTTTGCCGTGATTTAAATAGCCAATAGTGATAACAACAATATTAAACTTTTACATTGTTCACAAAAATTAAGACATTATTCTTCGACCAAAACTGCTTTGATCTGATCATAAACAGGTTTGGCTTGTAGTTTATCCGTCCATAACCCTAATATAAGCTTTCGCTTATCTTCAAACTGAGGTTGGTCATTGATATTCCATAAGTTCCACGTAACTACCCCCGTTGACTTATTATTCAATAAGGTTTTAACAATATTCACGAACGCTAAATAAATCGCTGGATCTTGTTTTTTATACTTAGGGTAATGAAGGTTATTTTCTGTCACGTGAAAGTCTAGGTCATTTTGATGAGCCCACTTAATGACGTTATCAAATGTTTTTAACGCCCCGCTACCTTTAGACATAAAAGCAGGCAATTCACTTTTTATATGAGCCTGCCAACCTAGCCCATCGACTTTCAGCCCTCTATAGCGTAGATACATTACAAGTTCTTTAACCATAGCAATGGATTTTGGTGATGTCATACGATGTTGATTGAGTACTTGGCTGATATTCGGTGCGTATTTATTGGAAAGTTCAAACGCTTTAATAATATAAAGGGGAACACCTTTTTTTTGTAGCAATGGAAATTGCGCGGGAATATTCGTTTCGAACCCTAAAATAGTCCACGGATTTTCCCATTCACTAGTTCCTTTTACAGGGCCAAACCAGTTACCTTGCTCATCAATAGTTTCATTTACTACATCCATCCACTTAACAACAGGTTCATTATTATAACGTTTTGACAATGCAGTCATAAATTCTATTAATATTTGTTCTAACTCTGCTGACGTTCGGTGATCTTCTTTAACCCACTTTGAACTTTGCGGGCTAATAGGACCATGCAAACGAACAATTTGGTTATTTTGTTTAGCTTTTTCAATCCATTGATCTGACACCTTCCAATTCCATTTTCCCGGCCTAGGGTGAATTCTGGTTTGCTTAAAGTCGTTTTTGGGTGTGATGTAACTAAACTCTTTATTTAAAATGCTTTCAATTGGGCTTCCCCAATTTTTATGACCAGCCGTTGCCCCGATATAGACATTGTTAGGGTGATATAGAGTGACCAATTGTCTGATAGTTTTTTCAGCACTCTCTTGTGCTAACGCGCTATTGGTACTTTTTAGATCAGTATTTGGCAAATTTGCTCTTTGGCAACTGCTTAATAAAATAAGTAAAAATAACCCTATTAATTTATTCATAACATAGACTCCACAGTATTAATGGCTATTATTGCAACATCGCTTTCTTGCCAACCGTACTTAACAGCTTTCACTTTAATTTCATCCCCATGTGATGCCATAAAAGGCTGAGAATATAATTGCCATTGACCATCATTGATTTTAAAACCAATAGACGCGCCTTCAGTAATATTTTTGATTTTTATTCGATTATTTTTTAACTCTATTACGGGAGCAGACGTTGATGGCTGTAATTTATTGGGCCAATTTTTCTGAGCAAGAGTCAACTCAGTAATATCACTTAAATCGATAACCCTCTCTTTAAATTTTGCCAATTGTGCTCTCATTTCATTGAGAGTTTTGAGATGTGAAGCTGAGCCTGCAAGGTTGTTAAGTTCAAACGGATCATCTGCAATGCTATAAAGCTCCTCTTCAGGTCGTGGCAGATACCAAGCCAATTGTTGTTTGGTAAGAGTCTCATTCTCAATTGCTTGCCAAATATCTACCATCAAAGGTAATTGTTCTCGATATTTTAGTTTTATGCCGCCAGGCTTATTAGGTAAATAGTTTTTTATGTATTTATATTGCTTGGTTCTGACTGCTCGCTCTTTAAAGAGGACTTCATCAATGCGATCTTTAGATGCAAAAACAGCCTGACGTGGTGCTAAGCTAGCGACAGCCAATAGTGCTTGGCCGTGCATAAACTTAGGAGTCTTAATGTCGGCCATCGCCAAAATGGAAGGTGCGATATCAACAAAACTAATGAGTTGCTTATCAGTGCTTTTGGCTTTTAGGTGCTTAGGCCGATATTTTTCTGGCCAATAGACCACCAAAGGCACCTTGATTCCGGAGTCATATAACTCCCTTTTAGCTCTAGGCAAGCCATCACCATGGTCAGTCGTCCATATAATGATGGTGTTATCCATTAATTTATCATTCCGTAGGTCGTTTAGAATTTTTCCTACCTGTTTATCCATGACATGAACATTGTTGTACAACTGGGCAATACTCTCTCTTACTTTGATTGTGTCGGGTAAAAAGTCGGGTACAGATACCTGTTCAGGCATCGTAACTGTCTTAACGCTTTTATCCGTCAAATTTTTACTGATTTTAGCCGGAAACAATTGGCTTTCGTGCGTAATATCTAAATGGTACATACCAAAGAAAGGTTTGTTTTTGTCGCGTTGTTGCCAAGTTGGTGCTTTACTCTGTTGGTCCCATATTGTAAAAGGCCCCGTATTTTTAGTAATGTTACTAAATTGATAATCAAGTTTATTAGACACATAAGTATAGTATCCATGCTGTCTTAATATTTCAGGAAAAGCCTTTATATTATTAGCTGGTACGGCTCTATAAGGATGAGGAGAAAAATTTCTTGTTCTCATGTGTTGCCCGCCGACAGTAATTTGATGAACTCCCGTAATTAACGATGTGCGACTTGGCGCACAAACACCAGCGGTAGTGAATGTATTAGGATAACGAATACCTAATTCTGACAAAGAGTCAATATTAGGTGTTTTGGCTAAGCTATCACCAAAACTGTTTACGTGGCCGCTCATATCCTCTGCGACAATTAGCAAAATATTAGGTAATGAATTAGCGTAAGTTATTTTCCACGGAAATAAATACCAAGAGAAGAGAAGGAGTACAAAAACATATTTAAAGTAACTAAATGAGCGCACTATTTCTCTCCTAAAAGAAGTGAGGTTGCAATTCGAGAAATAACGGCATTAATGTGAGCTTATTGTAGAGGATGCGCGATGTATAATTTGACAATCTAATTGGCTTTGAATTTCTTCAAAATCTTTTTTCTCAATATGTAAAATGAGCTTTTTGACAATATTAGCGCCTAACTGTTTAATTGGTTGCTTAACCGTAGTAAGTGATGGCCAAATTTGATGCGAAACGGGTGAGTCATCATAACCAACAATTGAAAGTTCAGAGGGTACATTGATTCTTAATTGTGTTGCCACTTTAAGTACTGCGGCGGCCATGTAATCATTGCTCGCAAAAATAGCACTGGGTTTATGCTCTTGATTTAATAGCTCGCGTGCACAAAATTCGCCACTTTCATAGGTAAAAAGTCCCTGTTTAACGAAACTTGGATCAACGGTTATCGAATATTCCTTACAAGCCCTAACAAAGCCGTTATATCGCTTGTAAGTTGCACCAAAGTCAGGGTGACCTTTTATAAAACCTATCTCTTTATGCCCTAAGGAGATGATATATTTAGTCATTTGGTAGGCAGCCTCTTCGTCATCAGAAAAGACACAAGGTGAAGGGTGTTCTTTGCCAAAAGGTGAAATTCTAGCAAAAGGAATACCTTTTTTGTCTAGCATTTCAAGTAACTCTTTGTTATCACATAAAGGGTGGGTCAAGATCAGTCCATCTTGAGCAGTATGGGTGATTAACGCTTTTATTTCTTCAATCACATTCTCAGAGTTATGGTTAATTGGATGCAACTGCAAGTTGTACCCTTCTGATATTGCTTGGCTTAATGCTCCATTTTGCAATTCAAGTATATAAGCTGGATTTGGATTTGAGTAGATTAGGGTTAATATATAAGCATGCTGTCCTCGTAATCCTCGTGCTAATTGGTTCCGTTTGAAACCTAACTCATCAACCGCATTGCGTACTCGTTCTTGCAAGGCAGGTCTAACATTGGGCTCATTATTAATTACCCGAGAAACGGTTTTAATTGAAACTTCAGCTTTCAACGCGACATCTTTAATTGTTATTTTTTGCATAAATCACTTCTTTATAGCCAATAAAACAGCCATTAATAATAGTCTGTTTTATACATAATCAAGGTGATTCTACATGAATTGACAACGATATCAATCACTATATAATAAACACTAATACTGATTTAAATTGGATTGTGATGTACCACATTTTTTTTCAACTCGGTGGTACTTAATGTCTCACCAACTTGTACCTAATAAAAACTCAGATGATCATTTATATTTTTTCACTCTGAGCATTTTAACCACAACCTTTTTTACTTGGGGATTTTTAGCTAGCTTTAATGATATTTTAATACCTCATTTAAAAAATATATTCAATTTAAGTTATAGCAAAGCAATGCTTATACAATTTTGTTTTTTTATTGCTTACTTTTTTGTTTCGATTCCTGCGGGAAAAATAGTCAAAAGAATAGGTTATAAAAATGGCATAGTTACTGGATTAATCATAGCCGCTTGTGGCTGTTTATGCTTTTATCCAGCAGCAGAATTTGAACTCTATTTTTTATTTTTATTAGCGTTATTTATTTTAGCTTCTGGCATTACTTTTTTACAAGTGTCAGCAAACCCTTATGCTACAACTATTGGCAAACCTGCCACCGCATCTAGTAGACTTACGTTAATGCAAGGTTTTAATTCTTTAGGCACAACTACCGGGCCGATAGTCGGCTCAATAGTCATCTTTACTTCTTTAGACATGAGCCAAAGTGCAGATGCAAGTGTAGTTCAGTTACCTTATTTAACATTGAGTTTTGTGCTGTTTTGTTTAGCACTCATATTTAAACGATTAAAACTAAAAGAAATGCGTTCTGACACGATAAATCTGGAAAAAATCATCAGAGAGAATCGACAGAAAATTCCACCTCATACATATTATGCTGTACTGGGAATATTTTGTTATGTAGGTGCTGAAATTACTATTGCCAGTTTACTTATAAGTTACTTGGCAGAGCCTTTTATCTTAGATGTTTCACATTCTGTTGCCGCGCGTTATTTGTCTATTTATTTTGCCGGAGCGATGATTGGAAGGTTTTTTGGAGCCTATATAATGAGATATGTTCAACCTCATCTCATGCTCATTATTAATGCTCTACTTGCTATCATGCTAATTGCTACCTCAATAAGTTTTTCAGGTCAAATATCTGCAATGACCATGCTAGCGGTTGGCATATGTAATTCAATTATGTTTCCAACTATTTTCTCGTTAGGCTTAAAAGGCTTGAAATCTTCAACTAGCCAGGGTTCTGGGCTGTTATGTTTAGGCATTGTAGGTGGTGGAATCATACCGCTAATACAGGGGATGTTTGCCGACAAGTACGGGTTGCAATTAAGCTTTATTGTGCCGCTGTGTTGTTATATTTATATTGGTTATTTCGCGATTTTATGTAAAAAGCTCCAACACATCGAGTGAATGAATTTCAACACTAATAAACAAAATCCCCCTAGTTTCCTATTTTGCAATGCTCACTTTATTGATAAATGAGGCAAAGGGAAATGGTTAAATAAATATAATGTCCTATGGTTGTGAACTTAAACATTTAATCCTAAAATATAATACTCATACGTATAAGCACTTATGGCAAATGAAAAGTATCCTCTTATCCCTTTGCATCTTAATTTATTCATTAAATAGCATAGCTTGTGAAACGACTCTAACCTTAGGATTAGGAAACGAGTGGAAGCCGTATTATTTTGAGGAGCAAGGTAAGCCTACCGGAGCCGATATTCAATATATTAAAAACATATTGGCTGAGGCAAACATTTGTTTGGCTTATTTAAAAATCGCGGATAGTCTGCGCTCACATGTTGAGCTTGAAAAAGGCAACATTGATTTCCTCGCTGGTGCAACCTACAACTTAGATAGAGATAGTTACGCCCAATTTTCGAGCCCTTACAGGTCAGAAAGCATAAGAATATTCTGGCTAAAAAACAAATATCAACACCTTACTAATGCGACATTAAGTGATTTAGTCAAAGCAGGTTTAACGGGAGTGAGTAACCGAGGTAGTTATTTAGGTAGCCATTATCTTGATATAATGAAACATACTACCTCTATTCATTTAGTTTCAACGATTAAACAACGTATGAAAATGTTAGAGCATGGCCGTGTCGATTTTGCTATTGAAGATGAGATGGCTGGTCTCAAATATTTGAGTCAGCATTATCTGGAAAATATTGAATTACACCCTTTTGTCGTATTTCAAAATGATGTGTCATTTATGTTTAGCCGTAAAACGGTCCCTGAACGAGTCATTGATAAAATCAATTTAATCATAAAAGAAAATAAAACTAAATATAATCAAATACTACTATTTTACATGGCCCCTTAAAATCGGCTTTCGAGGAAATAATGAGGTGAAACATTCAATGTAACACTGAACTTTGTTGCTTGGTGACTAAATTCTATAGCAGTTCTGATGTTTCAAACTCAACCGTTGGTTCTTGTCAAAAGCGTCTATTCAGAGATCGTTTTTAGCAATAGAAATAGTCCTCAAAGTGGCCAGTTCATGTGAAAAATAATTTACTCAGGTAACATTGGTTAATATCAACAAAAAAAGTACGAGATTAAATTCCCACTAATTTTTACCTAAGCTATTCATTAGTAATTATCATCAAAAATTTCAACATTAAACTTAAGTCTAGCTTTATATTACTTACCTATAAACCTATAAACCTATAAACCTATAAACGATAAATCCTGTTTCTTCGCATCACATATTTCAAACTGATACAAAACTTTAATATCTTCAAGTGCAAGAATTTATATTATTTTACCTCTATGTATTCTAATTTTGAGTGGCGGTGATCATTAGTGACAAATGAGCGACCAGTCAATTTAAAAGAATAAAAGGCTAACTTGATAAAACGATTACAAAAAAGTATGAAACTCTTCTATATTTAAATGTAGATTATTTGATCAGCGTCAGCCGAAGGAATATTGCG
>Ga0209396_1003852_pt1 | contig 14843 bp, 12 predicted proteins | sample GOMGulsemesocosm_6_FD_184638 | JGI IMG/M metagenome (GOLD analysis project Ga0209396, IMG submission 184638) | Methane-oxidizing microbial communities from mesocosms in the Gulf of Mexico - GOM8C Gulf of Mexico (SPAdes) (version 2) | ecosystem: Environmental > Aquatic > Marine > Cold seeps...
TGGTAATAGCTACACACCAAGTGAGAAATATTATGTCTGAATTTGACAACATCGATTGGGCAGCCCTGGCAGCCAAGGCCAACTACCCACACCAGGCCTTCATTAACGGTAAAAACGTAGACTCGGTCAGTGGTAAAACCGAAGCCACCATTAACCCAGCCACAGGCGAAGTAATTGCTAACATCGCCGATTGCTCCCCAGAAGACGCTGACATTGCGGTACAAAATGCCCGCGACACCTTCGAAAGCGGCGTTTGGTCACAAATGGCACCCGGTGAGCGTAAAGAGATTTTATTGCGTTGGGCCCAGCTAATTGAAGACAACCTGGAAGAAATGGCCCTGTTTGAATGTGTAGACGCCGGCAAGCCCATCTCGGATACCTACGGCATAGATGTACCCGGTGCCATTAAGACCATTCGCTGGACCGCCGAAGCCATCGACAAGGTATACGAAGAGATCGCCCCCACCTCTCACGACACCATTGCTCTAGTAACCCGTTTGCCATTGGGCGTGGTGCTGGCCATTGTGCCTTGGAACTTCCCGCTATCTACCACCGCCTGGAAACTGGCCCCGGCCCTGGCCACCGGTAACTCGGTGATCTTAAAGCCCGACCCTAAAACCCCATTAACCGCCCTGCGCATTGCCCAACTGGCCACAGAGGCCGGCCTGCCCGACGGCGTATTAAACGTATTACCCGGCGACGGCATAAACCTGGGCAAGCACCTGTCGTTACACAACGACATTGATGGCCAAACCTTCACTGGCTCTACCAACGTGGGTAAGTTGTTGCAGCAGTATTCTGGCCAATCAAACCTTAAACGCACCTTCTTAGAATTAGGCGGCAAGAGCGCCAACATCGTCTTTAACGATGCCAACCTGGAAGAAGCCGCCGAGATGGCCGCCGTGGCCGGATTTTATAACTCGGGCCAAACCTGTACCGCCGGTACCCGCTTATTAATTCAAGAAGACATTTACGACCAATTTTTAGAAATGGTAATTGAGCACGCCAAGAGCTGGAAAGAAGGCCACACCTTTGGTGGCTGCTCTATGGGTGCCATTATTAACCAGGGCCAGTTGGACACCATTCAACGCTACGTGAAAATTGGTAAAGAAGAAGGCGCACGTTTGGTATTGGGCGGTAACGTTACTCAAACTGAGACAGGCGGTTTCTTCCACGAAGCCACTATCTTTGCCGATGTGGATAACAACATGCGCATCGCCCAAGAAGAAATTTTTGGCCCGGTAATGTCGGTAATAAAGTTTAAAGACGCCGACGATGCCATTCGCATTGCCAACGACTCGCCATACGGCTTGGCCGGTGCGGTGTGGAGCCAAAATATTAATACCGCGCTTAAAGTAGCGGCTGGCGTTCGCACCGGAACCATGGGTGTGAATAACTATTTTGGTGGTGACATTACGGTGCCATTTGGCGGCTTTAAAGAGTCGGGCAACGGCCGTGATAAATCTCTGCATGCCATGGATGATTATACCGAGTTGAAAACTACCTGGATTCAGTTGGGCTAAACCTCCGTTCATATTTCATCCTTGTACATATAGGCGCTCCCCTAAAGGTGAGCGCCTTTTTTATTGCAATTCCCCCCCTCTGCCAATCCCCTCTGCCAATCCCCTCTCCAGCCCATCTCTAGCCCCCGTGAACTTTATGTTCTTTATTCATTTAATGGATAAATTGCCCCTTATTTCCTCTTTATATACTCAGAGCCCCATAAATTTAATGATGTTGGCAACCTGATTTGGATCCATAAACCAGCAACACCCGCAGATCAGGTTAGACAACATAAAACAGATAATTCTAAAAATAATACCGGGAGCAGGTTTCATGATTTCAAGTAAGTTCAAGGGCAAACGCGCTGCGTTTTCCGCCATATCCATGTGTGCCACCATGGCATTTTCCGCTGGCACCATGGCCAGCAGTAGCGAAGTTAGCGACCTTCAGAGCCAACTGGATGCCTTAAGTGCCAAGCTGGATCAGGTGAGCAACATCAAAACCAAGGGCGGTGGTGGTCTTGGTTTTGCCGATGCCTCTGGTACTAAGACATTTAAAATGGGTGGTCGCTTTCAACTGGACTACAACAAATTTAACGGTAACTACAATGCCGATAACAACGGCGCAGACGGTTCTGAAATATTCCCACGCCGTGTGCGTACCTATGTATCGGGGAAAGCCGATGCCTGGGATTACAAGTTATTGCTGGATTTCTCTGAAGACCAGGGCGAGATCACCATGGCCCGTTTGCGCTACAAGGGTTTTGCCGGTGGTCCAACGGTTAAGCTAGGTAAGATTCGCGAAGACATCAGCCTCTCAGCGCTTACCAGCAGCAAGCACATCACGGCTATTTCTCGCCCCATGCTAGCCAACGTCATGTCTCCCTATTTTAAATACGGTGCTTCCGCTAACCAGTACTTCAAAGATACCGGCTTAAGATATGCCGTGGGCATGTACAAGGGCGCAGGTTTTGGCTCGGACGGTAAAGATGAAACCGACGACCTTGGCATTTCCTACACGGGTCGTTTTACCTGGTCTCCAGTGCACGCTGGCGACAAGGTAATACACTTGGGTTTATGGGCGTCGCGTCGTGACTTTGGTGGCAACGAGCTATCCGACAGGTTTGCCCGTGGTGAAGTGCGTTCAACCAATGTACGCCTGGTTGACTATGCGGCAGGCGGTACCCCGTACGCGGTGGATACCCTAGACCAGGTAGGTGTTGAATTTGCCGGTGTCTACGGTCCCGTTTCGCTGGTAGCAGAATACGGCCAGCGTGATGTGAAAGCGCAAGACAGTGCCAACGACGCTACTTTCGATGGTTACTACGCCACGGTGAGTTACTTCCTAACCGGCGAACATCGCTCCTATAAAAAACGCGGTGTGTTCAATTCGCCTAAGCCAAACTCTAGCAGCGGCGCATGGGAAGTGTATGCCCGTACCAGTAACTTTGATGCCACCTCTGACACTCAAGGTACCGAAGCCGATACTCTCACTCTTGGTGTGAACTTCTACGTCAACAAGAAAGTAAAATTCATGGCCAACTACCTGAAGTCTGACGTGAGTGGTCCAGGAGCCGTCGCCCTAGTTGGTACCAATACAAGCGGTGAAGCCGTTACCTTGCGTACCCAGTACCTTTTCTAAACCCATTCATCATCACCGGCCATGACCCCTCATGGCCACCAATAACTTTTAATAACTCAAAATATTGGAGCACATTATGAAACTCAAAAATTTTCTTCCAGGCCTAGCCGCCGTGGCGTTAGGCACTATCATGCTGGCGTCTGAAGTTTATGCCAGCGACAAAAACGACGTTCATTTCTTAATTCCCGGCGGCCCGGGTGGCGGCTGGGATGGCACCGCCCGTGGTACCGGTGAGGCGTTGATGAAAGCCGGAAAGATTGAGCATGCTTCTTATCAAAACATGTCGGGCGGTGGTGGTGGTAAAGCCATAGCCTACCTGATTGAAACCGCCGAAAAACAGAAAAGCACCCTGATGGTGAATTCCACACCTATCATTATTCGTTCATTAACCGGTGTGTTCCCCCAATCGTTCCGTGACTTAAAACCTGTGGCCGGCACCATCGCCGACTACGGCGCTTTTGTGGTGAGAAAAGATTCCAAATACACCAGCTGGCAGCAAGTGGAAAAAGACTTTAAAAATAACCCAAGACGCGTGAAGTTTTCCGGTGGCTCTGCCCGCGGCAGTCTCGACCATCTGGTGGCAGCCATGGCATTAAGAGCGTCTAACGCCGACATTAAACGCCTCACCTACATTGCCTACGATGCCGGCGGCAAGGCCATGGCGGCTTTGTTATCCGGTGAAACTGCGGTGTTGTCCACGGGTGTGGGTGAAGCCTTGAGCATGGCCCAGGCCGGTGAAGTACGCATTTTGGCCGTCACCGCCAAGGAACGTATTGCCGCGGCACCCACAGTACCCACCCTAATGGAACTGGGTTACGACATGGAATTTGCCAACTGGCGTGGATTCTTTGCGGCACCAAGCATGCCGGACAGCAAGGTAGCAGAATACTCCAAGTTGTTGGGTGATGTGCAAGGCACCCAGCAGTGGGATGAGATCAAACAAAGGAATGCCTGGGTCAACCTCTACAACAACGACCAACAATTTTATGCCTTTCTGGAGCGCCAGGAAAAAGAAATCGGCTCACTTATGCGTGAGTTGGGTTTCCTAAAGTAGGCACTCCTTAAAAATAAATGGAGCAATAATAAAAGGCCCAGGAAAAAACCTACGGTCTTTTATTGTCAGTATTTGTTACACATTATTTTTAATTTTAATAAATTGAGAGTTTCCTCATGACACTAACTAAAGACAAGGCAGGCGCGCTGATATTTTTAATGTTCAGCATCTGCTACGGCTATCAAGCCTATTACATTCCCCTGTATCCGGGAGAAGAATACGAAGTCTTCACCTCACAAACCATGCCCAAAGTGTACGCACTTTTAGCAATATTAATTTCAGTGCTGGCATTGATGATGGCGGTATTAAAAGATAGCGAGCAAGCGCCTTCAGAAAAAAATGAACCCTTCAATATTAAGGGCTGGGGACAATGCGCGGCATTATTGCTATTGATGTTGTTTTATGGCGCCACACTTGAACCGTTGGGCTTCGTGTTGTCGACCATTATATTTTTAAACATCGGTTACCTGATCATGGGAGAGCGTCGCATTAAAAGACTGCTGCTTGCTTCTGTGCCTGTGGTGGTGGTTTTTTGGTTGGTCATTACCAAGTTGCTGGGGATCTATTTAGCAGCAGGTAATATTTGGGACTTTCTGGGGTAACTCATTATGAATGCAGATATTTTAATCGGTTTACAAACCGCGTTGTCGTTTGACAATTTATTAATCGTGACCATGGGTTGTTTCGTGGGTACCTTCATCGGCATGTTGCCGGGCCTGGGGCCCATCACGGCCATCGCCCTGATGATACCCATCACCTATGGCATTGATCCTTCTTCGGGCATGATCTTAATGGCCGGTGTGTATTATGGTGCCATCTTTGGTGGCTCCACCTCGTCCATATTAATTAACGCCCCCGGGGTGGCGGGCACGGTGGCCACCTCCTTCGATGGTTACCCCATGGCACAAAAAGGTCAGGCCGGTAAGGCATTGGCCCTGGCGGCTTATGCTTCTTTCGCCGGTGGCACCATAGCGGCGGTATTTTTGTTGGTGGCTGCCCCCATATTGTCTACGGTGTCGTTAAGTTTTCAGTCGCCAGATTATTTTGCCTTGTTAGTATTGGGCCTAACCGCAGTGGCGGCTTTTTCCAGCCAGGGTAACTTCTTAAAATCCATCATGATGACCTTGTTTGGTTTGATGTTATCCACTGTGGGTACCGACGAGGCATCCGGTGTGGAGCGTTTCACCTTTGGTTCCATTGACCTACTGGATGGCATCAGCTTCTTGCTCATTGCCATGTCCATGTTTGCCCTGTCCGAAGCCCTGATTCAAGTGGTGGCCGCGGCTAAAGAGAAAGGTAAGGCTGCTCAAGCCTCAACCAACGTGGGTTCACTAAAATTAAGCATGGCAGAAGTAAAAGAGGTGGCGCCCACGGTGGCACGCTCTTCGGTATTGGGATTCTTTGTGGGTGTATTACCCGGTGCCGGTGCCACTATCGCTTCCTTTTTGGCTTATGGTTTCGAGCGCAACATCGCCTCGGCCAAGGAAAAACTCAAGTTTGGTAAAGGTAGCCTGCGCGGTCTGGCCGCTCCGGAAACCGCTAACAACGCTGCCTGCAGTGGCTCGTTTGTGCCCTTGCTGACCTTGGGTATTCCAGGTTCCGGCACCACAGCCGTGATGTTGGGCGCCCTGTTAACCTACGGCATTCAGCCAGGGCCAAGACTGTTCATCGATAACCCGGAAGTATTCTGGTCGGTGATCATTTCTATGTATGTGGGTAACATAGTGCTGCTGTTTATTAACCTGCCGTTGATTCCCTACATAGCGCGCCTGCTTAACCTGCCAAAACAGCTGTTAACACCATTGATTTTGTTCTTCTCCTTAATCGGTGTTTATCTGGTGTCCTTCAATACCTTCGACATATTCATGATGGCGGGATTTGCAGTGATTGCCATAGGGTTGCGCCTGCTGAATTTCAGCATGTCGCCGCTGATTTTGGGCTTTATTTTGGGGGGCATGCTGGAGCAAAACCTGCGCCGCGCCATGACCCTTAACGATGGCGACGTGTCATTTTTGTGGGACCGCCCCATCACCCTAAGCATATTGGTGATTACTGTGATGGTATTGCTGTTACCGCTTATTAGCGCCCTTAAGAAACCCAAGAACACAGAAAAGGATACTCCTCAAGTTTCAGAAATTTAAACGAGTTATCGTTGTACGTTTACGCGGCCCATCGATAGTAAAGGATCGATGGCTCGCGTCTTTTTAATTACAAATATAATAAATCTAGCCATTAACTGCCCCATGATTATCCAGACAGGGCGGCTATCGTTAATGAGAGTGAACCATGTGACGGTTTTTTTAGAAAATAAGTTAATAAAAATTCAAGTTTTAACAACATTTAGGATACTTGGGCGCCATAACCCCCTGGTATTTTACTCCCTGACCCTATAGTGGTGAAAACCCTGGTAATGAAGGTGGTGAACCTCTTCTATTTGGAGAGCGAACGGAAACCCAAGAACACTGAATCGGATACTCCACAAGTTTCAGAAATTTAAACGAGTTAGTCGTTGACCGTTTTCGCGGCCGTTGATTGTGGAGATCACGGCTGCGTCTTTTTAATAATAAATATAATAAATCTAGCCATTAACTGCCCCATGATTATCCACACAGGGCGGCTATAGTTAATGAGAGTGAACCATGTGACGTATTTTTTAGAAGATAAGTTAATAAAAATGCAAGTTTTAAAAACATTTAAAATGCTTGGGCTGCATAACCGCCTGGCATTTTACTCCCTGGCCTTAATAGTGGTGCAAACCCTGGTGATGGGGGTGGTGAGCCTCTTCTATTTAGAGAGCGAACTGGAATCACAAATTGGCAAGCGCGCCATGGCGGTGGCCGTGTCTGTGTCTCATTCTGCCATTATCAAAAACGGCTTGCTGCAGCAAGACAGCAATAGCATTCAAAAATATGTAGAGAGTGTTCGCAGCGAGATTGGTGCGCGTTTTATTGTGGTGGGAGATGTGAACGGTGTCAGGTACTCCCACCCGGACAGCCACAAGATTGGCAAGGTGATGGTGGGTGGCGATAGCTCCAGGGCCCTGTTACAGGGTGAGTCTTATATCTCCAGGGCCTTTGGTACCTTGGGCATGTCGCTGCGCGCCAAACACCCTGTATTTTCAGATACCGGTAACATCATCGGCATAGTGTCTGTGGGTTATCTCGAAGAAGATATTGGCCAGGTTATTCAAGGGTATGAGGCCACCCTGTTATCGATTTTTTTGGTGATTTTATCCGGAGGAATATTTTTGACCATTTACAGTGCCAAACGTTACAACGATGACATCTTTGGCATGGCCCCCGAAGAGATCGCCCGCACCTACACTGAACGCAATGCGGTATTGGAATCCATAGCGGAGGGGGTGCTGGTGTTAAATGAACAAGGTGTGGTGAGCAGTGTGAATCCGGTGGCCTTGGATGTTCTGGGTGTTAAAGATGAGTCTGAAATACTCGACAAGGCATTTTCTGATTTTTTGCCCAATCATAACTTTTTGTTTGCCATAAATACTCAGGATTCGTGGCGCGACATAGAGGTGGAGACCAATAACAAGACCCTTATCATGAGCAAGACTCCCTTGCTCATTAAAGGTGAAAGAAGTGGTGTGGTGCTAAGCTTCCATTTAAAAGATGAAATTGTGGTATTGAGCAGAAAACTGTCACAGATCGAGCAATTTTCAACCATGCTGCGGGTGCAGACCCATGAGTACTCCAACAAACTCAATACCATAGGTGGCCTGATTCAAATTGGTTCGGTAGATGAGGCGCTGGATCTTATTTTCAAAGAGAGTTCAGGTTACCAGAGCCTCATTGAATTTTTAATCAAGGCGGTGCCCGATCCCATCCTGGCCGGATTGATACTGGGTAAATACAATGTGGCCAGTGAATCCGGGGTGGAGTTTGTTATCGACCGGGAAGGATCGTTGAGTACCGTACCCGAACATATTCCCCAGGAAAGGGTGGTGACCATATTGGGCAACCTGATCGATAACGCATTTGATGCAAGCATTGCCAATACGCAGCGAGCCCCCAGAGTCACCCTGTCCATGACCGACATAGGCCAGGATATTATTTTTGAAATAACCGACTCCGGCACAGGCATATCGGATGAGGTAAAAGAAAACATGTTTACCCTGGGAGAAACCAGCAAGTCTAGCCCGGGTCACGGCATTGGCATGTATTTAGTAAAGAACAACATAGAACAATTGGGTGCGTCGTTATCCATAACGGAGGAAAAGACCGGGGGCAGTGTATTTACCGTTTACATTCCTAAGACAGATGGAGCTAAGGGCAGTAAACATAACGCGGGGGTAGCAGATGAATAAAAAAAGCGTACTCATAGTGGAAGACGATGCCAAGATTGCCGGCATACTGGCCAAGATCATCGAAAAGTATGATGAGTTTGAGGTCATCGGCATAGCCTCCACCGCCCAGGAAGCCATAGATATTCTGGATGGCTTTGCCCCGGAACTGGTGTTTCTGGATGTGACCCTGGCCCAGGGGTCAGGCCTGGATGTGATTAAACATGCGCGCTTCGAGATGGACGGCTCCAGCATCAATGTGGTGATGGTGACCGCCGCCAAAGAGGTGGAGATCTTAAAAAAATCCATGACCTTTGGTGCCTTCGATTACATCTTAAAACCCATCTCTTTCGAGCGTTTAAATGAATCTCTTAACCGCTACCTGGAATACAGCAAAACCCTGAGCAGCAGCAATGATTTAAACCAGCAGGATGTGGATGTATTTTGGGGCAAGGGTACACAAGCAACCGACAGCAAGGAAGAAACGGTGCGGGTGCCCAAGGGCATTGATGTATTAACGCTGGACAAGATTCATAAGATCTTTGTGGATAACCCAACTACGCCCTATACGGCCGAGGCCATGGCGGAATGTATAGGTACCAGTCGCACCACCGCCAGGCGCTATCTGGAATATTTATTAACTACCCAGCAAGTGATGGTGAGTTTGGAATACGGCACGGTGGGACGCCCGGAACGGCGTTATATATTGCAAAAAGAAAAGTAACCACTCAGCGTATCGGCTAAATCGGTACGAGGCTGCTTGCAGGCGATCTTTTAAGCCCGGTTTTGATGCCTGCCAAAGCGGGTCGCCTGCAAGCAGCCTCGTACAAGTCTGACGCTAACGTTAAATACGGTGCGTTCTTGGCGGTATGCTGAGTAGTTACAAAGAAAACTATAATCGCCAGTAGCAGATCATTATCTGTCTAGGGAGGTGTTACGAATAGTATCGCAACCGCCTGTCAAAAAATAAAAAAGGGATCAATATGTTAAAACTACGCCGCAATACCATTATTTTTATGATGATGCTGTTAAGTCATACAGCCTTAGCCAATTCACTATTAACACAACACGCCCTGGCCACCAGCCAGGCAATCTCCGCCTTTTATATGTACAGCTTGACCGAGGGCGATGATAGATATCAGGGGGAATACTCCATAGGCATGGCCAAGGCTCACCAGCATTATCTGTCTTTGCAAAAAGAGGACAAGCAACTTGCCAACCAGCTAAAGCCACTATGGGATAAAATAACTGGAGCGAATTATTTTGAGCCTGGAATTGCTAGCGGCTACAATGCTTCCCGTTATATCCGCCTCGAGCTTCGTCAATATCTCGATCAGCTCTATAAAAAACTCACTCAAACCATCGTCAGTGAGACTAACCTGAACGAACAATTGGCGCTCATCAGCCTAGATGTGGAGATGATGTCGGCACGTTTCTTCGATGTGGCCAATTCCACCATGGGGGGGGGTTCCGAATACAGGGGAGATATGGTCATAGACCCGGTATTCATGGCTAAAAATATGAAGGTGCGCTTACAAAAATTACAGAGCAGTGTACAGATCGAGTCAATCAAAAAAAACCTGAGGGCGGTGACCAGTAAATGGCGTTTCATCGAGGGCAGCGTCATCAACCACAATAAAAAATATCCCTATATGCTGGTTTATTACAACAAGAATAAGATTAATAATTTAATCAATAAAAGCAGGGGCGTGCTTGCGGCTCTTTAAGTTGAATTAGGTCACGGGGTCATAGGTAACGGCCTCTTGACGGAGAAAACCTAATGGGTGACCCCACACCCCGTTAAAAACACTGGCTGAGGGGCCAACACTTAAGTCTACAGTGCCCTTAACCATAGGTAGAGCTCGACCATGCAAATATATATCCTCATCGCCTGCGATCACTTAGAAAAGCCTCAAGAGAAAAAGCTCAAGAAAAATCAGCCCGATATCCTTACGGCCTTGCAGGCCTACGCTGAATCCCTGCCCCAGGCCAAGGTGCTGCTGATTAACGACTGCGACGGTGAAGACGAGGAAGGATGTAATCACTGCCAGCTGGGCATTGAGCAATCGGTTAAAAAGAATAAACAGCTTCAGCAGCCTCTTAACCTGTTTAATAACCTGCCAAGAAGTATTCGCTTGATAATGAAGCCAGAAAATGGGCAACACCTCGAAAAAAGGGAGCGGGAGCATATATGCCCTCAATGGAAAGACAATCCCTAGTCTGAATTAAAAAAGCGCCAGGCCACCTGGCAGTAAATAGATAACTTGATTCCTTTCTGCACTCAAAATTAGTCATCTCAACCCCGTAAACTTAATGAACTTAATTGCTCTTTATGGCCATAAAGCACCTTATTTTCTCTTTATATACTCGGTGCGCTATAAATTTAATGATGCGGGCCACTTAATTTGGTTCAAAAAAAAACTAAGTCTAACGGATCAAATTAGACAACATTCAATAGATGATTCTAAACACAATTTATGGAGCAGGTCGCATGATTCAAAAACGTAAATTAATTGGCAAGACCATATCCATATTGCGTGAGGGGGGCTTTCAATGAGGGGCCAATTGATATGGCTGCTATTTATTGTTAGCAGCTTGCTACAAAGCCAAATTGTGCATGGCCAGATGGTGGTGGTAGTGGCTAAAAACTCATCGGTGGAAACACTCGAGAATCAGCAGATTGCCAACATCTTTTTAACCCGCATCAATCGCTTTCCCAATGGTAACAAAGCCATGCCCATAGAGTTAAGAAACAGCCAGATACGGGATGATTTTTACCAGGAAATATCCGGTAAAAATCCCACACAACTCATGGCGTATTGGACCACGCTTATTTTTTCCGGGAAAGGAAAACCACCCAGTGGCTATGTTGGTCTTGAATCCTTGATTGCTCGTTTGGGAAATATCCCGGGTAGCATTAGTTACCTGCAGCAGGCGCAGGTTACCGATGATTTAAAAATAGTGTATCGGTTTCCGTAGCGCTTTCACTTATAAGCCAAAAATACGCCTAGAAAAAGCTATGCCTGTGAAATAATTGCAAATGGTTCTGTTCTAAATTACGTATACATTACAACTCAGTAAGTCCGCACAGTCATAATTCAGGGCTGTCACCATACGAAAAAGAATAATATTTTTGGAAAACCTCGAAGTTATTTAGAGGTATCCATTAAAGCGAGTCCAGCACAGCTTGCTGTGCGATTGTGCCTTGCTTTATTATACCTTACCACCAACTTGGTGCCTCTGTAGAAGCATTAAAACCTGCATTAATAAGGTTAGTTAATTGTCTATCGTCTTGAACGAGACACATACCTTCATGCCCAATTGTGGCTACATACCATGATGAATCATTATTTCTGTAGAGAGTAAGACTGTCACAGTTTTTCTTTAATTCATTTTTTGAAGAGGAAAATGCATTAAGGATTTTAGATTCAGCGTTTACTAATTTAGTTACTTTTGGAGTATGTCCATTCTCGTAAGTAGTAACAGCAGATTTTCCTCGTGGGTTTTCAGTAACAGGATAACCTGCAATCTCCGTTGCTTCTGACTCAGGGTAAAGCCAAGCACAAATCTCGAAGTCATTCGAAAGAGACAATAACGAAAGTAAATCAATTTGCCGCGTAAAATCAATTTCTTCAACGTAAATCATAATTCTCTACCGGTATAACGCCCTACTCAGGCGCCGCGTCAGCGGTCGTCTGCAGTAGTTTGTTATGTTTGTCCTGTTACGATGCTCTCTTTTCTTGCCCTTTACTATCAAGCCCCTGTGGCGAAGTAATAAGTTTATTTTGCTCCGTAACATCCTTTACTTTCGCTTTACTAACAAGTTTCTGTGGTATAACAATAGGCTTACTTTGCTCCGTAAGATCTTTATCTTGCCGATTAGTATCAAGTTCCTGTGGCAAAGTAATAAGTTTATTATTCTCCGTCACCTCCTTTACTTCTTCTTTACTGACAAGTTTCTGTGGTGCAGCAATAAGCTTACTTTGTTCCGTCAGATTTTTATCTTGCCGCTTACGATCAAGTTCTTGCGGCACAACATTAGGTTTAATTTTCTTAGCCAATTCCTCCACCTGTTCTTTACCGTCAAGCTTCATAGCCTTATCAGTGAATTCATCACTGAACCTTTCCAAGTCTATAGTTAACGACGCCAGTATGATCTGAACTACTATTAAAACCCCAACAAGTAATGAATACCTCCTATTAAATCGAAGATTTTCTACCTGCATTTCACTATTTAAACCTAAAAGTCGACGATCTATTGATTCTTTTAGTTCGTTAGCTAGTTTAAGCCTATATTTTGCGATTTCCCTAGCTTTATCAGCGTACGAAGTTATGCAACTATGAATAGTAGCTTTCTCAATAGCCTGAATATTTTCCTTTAATGAATCGAGATCATTTGACGATTTAAAAAGAATATCGTAATTATTTTCTATTTTATTGAAACTATTTAGAAGAGCTTTATTTGCAAATTCAGATATAGATTTATATTGTTTTGATACATTCATAAGCATTGATATAAAGATATGGGAGTCATGCAGGGTGAGTCCATTTTTTGAAAAATCATCAAATTGATTGAATGACTCAATACTTTTGCTCTTTATGAATATAGCATCTAAATCGTTCTTCTCTACCAAATGCCGGCTTAAAAAATTATCCGATGAATCACTACTTAATTTCTCATCAAAAAATCCATTATTTCTACGGCTAATATAGGTGTATTCATTTTCTTCTAACGGTTCTCCACCCTCAATGAAATATGCTTCATCAGTATTCCGATAGAAATCGGCAATCAATTCTAAGTCAGATTGGTCCTTCTTCACTCCCCAATAATTTAAGACGCTGATAGCTGAGGAAGTTACATCAGCCGAAACACTGTTTATATTTTCGTTTATAAGATCTTCTATTAAGTGTATTTTGTCATGGTGCTGAATAGCTCTAAATTGCGGAGAAAAAGGATTTATAGAGGAGAAGCTGTAGTACCTTTTAACTTTACTTACATCAACTTTGGAAACCATTTCAGTCGCTGCGTCTTTAAGGAAAAAATACAAAGATAAATAGCTTACCCCATACGAATACATGGATATTGTTGCATAACAGGAATCACAGAAAGCAGTTTCCAGTTCCATCCTTGCTAAAGAGCCTAACCTGTCCTTCTTATGAAAATGAATCCAGCCTAAGCTTCTATATCCACCACCACTATTATCATAGCTATTTTTAAAAGTGCTATCATCCCTCTCCGGATTGTAGTTTCCTGGGGAAGCACTGGCCTTCAACCAGCGGCGAATTGAATCTAAGTCTTCATGATCGATTTTTACAACTACGCTAATGGCTTTCCAATTAAAATCACCATCTAATAGACTAGCAGTTTTGATTTTATTTTCTTTTTCATAAAGATGATTTATAGACTCTTCCTCTTTATGAGAGTAGCTCTTGGCAGTATATCTAAGCCACTTTGGAAACAGCCACGGAAGAACCCTCGCTAGTAATAAGACAATTTCAGTATATTTTGCTTTGATAGGTTTCATTATTTAATTCTAGGTACCGAAAACATAACGCCTGCCAGCAACAGCCGGAGCGGCTTGGCGATTTATTTGCTCCGCAAATAAAGTGACATGCTGCGGAGGTCGATTGGCTGGCTTTGTTAGTTTAAAGCTCAATGCACTCAACCTCTTCACATATTACAAAATTGTCGGCTGATAGAAATAGTAATATAAACTTACCAGATAAAGAGTGAGTCTTAATAAGGCTACATTTTAGATCTTCTTTTAATTCATTTAGATATTCATTTAGGACTTGCTCCGGCCCTCTAGCAATAATCCCATGACCTTCAGATAGCATATTTGCATTAGTACAAATATATGAGGTTTCCGAACGCCAGCTTTGAAATATATTTTTATTCAATACTCTTAATGTATCCATAACCTTTAAAGGGTCTTTTGGAGAAGATGAAAAATATAACTCCGCTTGATCTGATTGATGCTGCAATAATGTACAGTGCTCTGTTTTCAGGCCAATACAATCAATAGATCCAAGCTTTAAATTATTTTCAGCAATATTTGAACAAGATAATAGAAACGATCTTCTGTGACCTGATTGATTCCAGTCATCAGACTCTAATCCAATAGCTATGCCGCGCTGAGTTAAAGCCAGTGAGGTTACAGTTGGCCCCAAGTCTTCATACAGGTTATTTGATAATTCGTCGATATTCATAATTTAGAAACTAACGCCAAGCTAAGCGGCGTGCGTAGCACGTCCAAAGCTTAAGCGCCTTGTTAAATGCTGAATTCAACGATGCCACATTGTTCAGCGTATATTTTGTTTAGCCCAGCCTGTAACTCTTGGAATTTA
>Ga0209396_1003855_pt1 | contig 14837 bp, 12 predicted proteins | sample GOMGulsemesocosm_6_FD_184638 | JGI IMG/M metagenome (GOLD analysis project Ga0209396, IMG submission 184638) | Methane-oxidizing microbial communities from mesocosms in the Gulf of Mexico - GOM8C Gulf of Mexico (SPAdes) (version 2) | ecosystem: Environmental > Aquatic > Marine > Cold seeps...
CACCGAAGCATTAGATAGTACAAACTTTAGAGTGAGCTGCTAAAGTTAAAATAATTAATACTAAGGGTAACCAAAAGTGCATACCCGAATACAGCCTAAATCATTCTTAATATTTATATTATTCCTAAGTAATGTAAGCCAAGCAGAAATGACACTGCGAATTCTGACCTGGCAGGGCTATACCCCCAAAACTATGCTTGAGCAGTTCAAAGCTGAAATCAAACTGAAATATAACGAAGACTTAGCATTTGAAATTCGTTATGTATCTCACTCTGATGAATTTTTTGAGAATATTAGAAATGAAACTGTGGATATCATCGCTCCAAGCCACAATATTATTCATGATGAACGCTATCAACTAATACCAAAACGCCTTCTATTACCTATTGATCTAAAAAACGTTCCTAACTATAAGGATTTAATTCCGGCACTTCAGTTTTCCGCCTATGCCACCGAGAATAATCAAGTCTACTCAGTACCTATGCTACATGGCCCTTATGGACTTATATATGATGCTGACAAGGTCTCAAAAGCACCGTCCTCTTGGAAAGTTCTATGGAGCAAAGAATACAAAAATCGATATGCAATTAGCTATGACTACCTTGAGGCCAATGTATACATCACGGCTTTGGCGTTAGGAGTCCCAAAAGATAAACTGACTGACATTAATACATTACAAGCCTATGGCGTTGCCTCTGCATTGAAAGTTTTAGTCAAAAACTCTAATAACATGTGGCGTGGTGTTGATACTCCAGAAGATCTTAAAGGTAACTCTATAGCCACCTCATGGGGCTTCTCTTTACCCCAACTTAAAGCATTGAAGAAGGAGTGGAAAATGGCCGAAATGAAAGAAGGCGTTACGGGCTGGGTTGACGGTTATGCTTTAACAAATAGTCTTGCAGGAAAACCTAAGTTAAAGTTAATTGCTGAGGAATGGATTAACTTTTGCATCAGCAAAAAAGTCCAATTAGAGATTGTTGTAAAAGGACTAGGGAGTTCTCCTGTCAATACATCAATCGCAGATGCCCTAACAGCTGAACAATTGAAACAATCCCACTTTGATGATTTAGATTATTATAAAAAACAACGTATTCTTTGGCCTCTGCTGACTAGAAGACAGAGAAATTATTTTAGAAGTATATGGGACGCTGCTCTTGAATCTTCAGGTAAGCTAAAATAATTAATTTTATCGCTCCATAATAACAAAGCTCACCTAAACTCTATTTATATGCCTGAGATTGGAGCTTAAATTGCAACCTAGAATAAAAATACTGCTCGCCTACCTATTGATTCTCAGTCTAGGCCTGGCTATTTCGACCACAATCCTTGTATCAGGGCGCCAAGTTACTGATGCCACAACAATACTTATCGAAGAAAAACTACCGCGCTTACAAGTCATTAACGAACTGTATCTAGCAATTATAGAAAGAGAACGCTTACTCTATGAATATTACGCTACTACGGATAGTAAAAAAATATTGCCACAGCTTTCTGAGATCGATCTGCGCTTTAGTGCCTATTTCAAACAGATAGAGATTGGTTTCCCGAACTCAAAACACCTAAAGAAAATCCGTTATGGCGATGAAATGGTCCGTAGTTTAACCCATCAACTTGATGAAAATTTCAAACAATCAAACATCGATTGGGACCGTGCCCGCAACCAGTTAATGGATCTCACCAATACAGGCAGGCGCATACTGCCCTCTCTTGAATCTCTTGTCGCTCAAGTTAATGACGAGGCGTTTCAAAGCGGAGAGGATACCCGGCGCAGTACCCAGCTCAGTACAAAACTGGTTATCAGCTTCAGTATATTCGTAATCATTGTCGCCGCTTTTGTCGGTTATTACGTCAACCGCTATATATCAGAAACAATCAGTCGCAGGCGTTTAGCTATGTTTGCCGAGCGTAGTCCAAACCCGATTATGAGTTTTAACTGGCAAGGCGGTCTGACATACAGTAATCCCGCCTGCCATCAACTTATGGTATTACATGATAACCACTCAAACAGAGCTGAGAGTTTACTGCCCGATGATTTTCAAACCAGCTTATTAACCCTGCAAAAATCCGCCGAGAATTACACTCAATGGATTAGCCCAGTACAAAATAATTGCGTGCTGCAATACTCTCTTTCCTTACTACGTGACTTAGATACCTGCCATCTTTATATAGAAGACATTACCGAGCGTACTCTGGCTCAACAGCAGCTAAAATATGATGCTTATCATGACGTACTAACCGACCTACCTAATCGTCGATTATTTGATGAGTGTTTAAATGAACTAGTGGGCAATAAGAACCAACAAAATCCCTTCGCGCTCATATTAATACACATTGATCGCTTTGATCTTGTCACGTCCAGTGCGGGCTTTAGAACGGGTGACTTACTCATGCAGGCCGTCGCACAAAAACTCCGTGAATTTTGCCACGACTATTGCAGTTTGGATTTAGGCAATAAACTGTATCGTTTAGATTCTAATAAGTTCTCATTATTGCTCGACCAGCTACCAGAGCATGATTTTTCTGAAAATTTAGCTTCAGAGCTACGCCAAAGTCTGGGGCACGTCGTCTGTATTGAAGGTCAAGAATTTCATTTGACATTGAGTATGGGTATCAGTCACTACCCAGTGCATGGAACAGAAGGGGAGGCCTTATTGGCCAATGCCGATGCCGCGTTAACTCGCATAAAATCTGATGGTGGTGATGGTATTCTTTGTTACAGCCAAGATATTCATGATAAAGAACAAGCTTGGGTCACTGTTGAACGCGACTTAAGGCTGGCTATAGAAAAACAGGAATTACATCTTTATTACCAGCCAAAAATAAATGCCTTTCAGCATAATATCAGTGGTGTTGAAGCACTAATTCGCTGGATTAAAAGTGATGGGAAGATGGTATCACCGGTTGAATTCATACCTCTTGCGGAACAGACTGGCCTTATTATTACCATAGGGGATTGGGTTATTGAGCAAGCTTTCAGTCAGTTAAAACAATGGCAGATAGAATTTAAGAAAGAAAATAGAACGGATTTAAGTGATGACTTTTCAATTGCTGTAAATCTCTCTGCAAAACAGTTTCAGCACCCCGATTTCATTTCTAATATTCAACTCCGCCTTGAAGAAGCAGGTATTGATCCGCAATATATTGAACTCGAAATCACTGAAAGTTTATTAATTGGCGACATTGATAAAAGTATTGCCATTATGCATCAACTAAAAGAGATCGGTTTCAAACTCTCTATTGATGATTTTGGCACAGGTTATTCGTCTTTAAGCTACCTTAAACAATTTCCGATCGACAAACTGAAAATTGATCGTGCCTTTGTAATGGAAATAGAATCAAACAATGACGATAGAGTACTGGCTAAAACGATTGTCGATCTAGCTCACAATCTTAACCTTTCTATTGTCGCCGAAGGTGTAGAAAACAAACAACAGCTATCGATTATTGAAGGTTTAGGCGCTGAAGAAATCCAAGGATTCTATTTCAGCAAACCTAAACCTAGCAGTGAGATTGAGGCTGAATACTTCAACAATAATTAAGTCGATACTTATTGATTCATGAAAAGTTGATCTTCTAATGACTGCCCATGACTAATTTGGCGATAAGGAATATTATGCTGAGCCAGTAGCTGTAATAACTGCTGATCTAATATCGTATTGACACGGTGATAATAGCCAATAACAAACTCATCATTTTGCTTACTACTGATATGAGATACAGACTTTAACTTTTTAATTTCTGACTCAATAGAAGAGTTTTTAGTCTGTAGCCGTAATGTTAAATAGGAAATATCTTGCGCTGATGTCTGCAGCCCGATCATTTTTTGTGTTTTTAATTCACCCTGCTCTAATAGTAAAACTTGATCGCACAGACGCTCTAACTCATCTAAATTATGTGAACTAATCACAAACGTCGTTTCACCAGACAGCGCCATTACTTGCTGGCGAATATTGCGGGCATTTTCGGGATCTAAGCCTGCCGTTGGCTCATCCAGCAGTACCAAGTCGGGCGAGCCCATTAAGGCTTGTGCAATCGAGACTCGTTTTTTCATACCATGACTTAATGCCGTGATTTTTTCTTTTGAAATATCAGCCAGCTGCATCAACTCTAAAACCCGAGTCGCTTCTTTCATACTCGCGTTTTTCTCAAATCCTTGCAGTCTTGCTAAGAAACTAAGTTGCTGCATGATACTCAGGTTAGGATCAAATAATGCATCTTGCGGCAACGCACCAATACGACCGATCAATTCTGGGCTACCTACCTTATGCCCAAGAATCATTGCGTCACCAGACGTTGCAGCCATATAGCCCGAAAGTATGCCAAACAAAGTGCTTTTACCCGCCCCGTTTGGCCCAACTAAAGCAATGGGTTGCCCAGCTTTAATTTCAAAGCTGATGTTTTTTAGCGCGTATTTATTACCGTAAGACTTACTCAATTCATGGCATTCAATTAATGCACTCATATCGACTGCCTCTTAAATAAACCATAACCCAGTACTAAAAACCCCACTGTTTGCATAATAGGACTCCATGATGACAGCAGTGCAATACTCGGAGTTGATTGTGCCATCTGCACAACCTGAGTACCTGGTATCCAATAATTTAATGTCGATAGGAAAGGTAAATACGAGGCTGCATAATTAACAATCAGGCCTCCCAGTAATAATATAATTACGGCCATTAAAGAAGCCATTCTCACTGAATTCATAACGACCGATAATAGACTCATTAACGCTATAAAAGGACAAACAACGATCACTAAATTTATCAATAGCAACGGCATAATTTGTAAGCCCTCTAACCAAAGATCTGCCCCATTAAACAAGAGTAGTAAGTAGGTAATTACAAGAGTAATTACGATAAAGCAAGTCTGTATCAGTAGATGTCCGGCAAAGCGACCAAAGAATATTTGTCCGCGACTGCAACGTAACGTTAAGAACCGAAGACCACCACGGTTACGCTCAGTGATCATTTGGTCGGTTGCCATTAGTAGGCTTGATGCAGGGAATAAAAACAGCGCTACAATCCAATAAATTGCAAATTCAGCCAGCAACCAATTCTTTAACGGTTCCAACCCCACCAAACCCAACAAGCTCATCATCATTGAGGCACTGTCAGGGTTATGCATAGCTTCGGCAGAGAAACGTATTGGATAAAAGAGTAATAGAGTCCAGATTAGAATAAAAACAACGGTCACAAAAAGACCCCGTTTACCTGTAAAAGAGGCTACTAATTCTTGCATGGCAATAAGCCATATTGGGGGACGGATATTAACTTCTTCTACATTCACAATAGTAGCCCGTTATTTATTAATAACAGGCTACTTTACAGGTAGGCCAATCAATCTGCAAAGTTAAATGCAACTTAACTAATATCCCTCTACACGAGCTTTTCTATATTGACTTGGTGTTACTTCGTTTGCTTTTTTGAAGGCTCTCGCAAAGCTTTTATAATCAGAATATCCTAATTCCCAAGATATCTGTTGCAGACTTCGGTCACCAGAAGAAAGTAGTTCCAGTGCCCTAGCATTCAATACACCCTGTTTTAAATCAATATACTGAACTCCTAGAACCTCCAGCTTTCTTCTTAGCGTTCTAACGGATAAATTTAACCCACCCGCAACAGTTTCAATATTGGGCAGAGGCAGGCTTGATTGTGCTAATTTTGATTTAATAACCTCTGATAAGTCATTAAATATTTCCATATTTTTTAATTCACTGTCGCATACTCTTGCGGCTTGAAAAAATTCCATCTGATCAGAAAATACTAACTCTTTTCTTAGCAACTTCTGTGGAAATTCAAATGCATTATATTCTTGATTAAACTTGACTCGAGTATTGGTAGATAAGTCTACCCAATCATTTGGTTTAGGATAAATAACAGAGATTAGAATTGGGAAGCTGTTTAGATCCATTACCAGCATATTTCTCAGGGTATTTTCGAACATTAAAAAAGTGGATAACACCGTCAAGCGATCTGACTTTATATTAGTCTTTGGTACCTCTAAGAGTATGCGGAATAAGTCATCGATCAATACAACGTCTGTTTCCATACCGCTATAACGAGTTTTAATATATTTCTGGATTATTAAAATCGCATTTTCTAGATCTGAGCTTAGTAGAGCTGCAATACCTAACGACCCATGCGTTAAAGCGTCTCTTTCCCTGGCTAGATATTTTATAAGCTGCGTTTCAGATGGTACTAATGTACAAATATAGGCATTCACATCGGCTATAGACTCATGCCCAAGATACAAGCTAGCTTGAGACATCGCAAATAATGGTAAATCGCTATTATTCAACAACTCTACAGGCGATAAATTTAGTTGCTTTAAATATGATTGCAACTGCTGAAGATAGGAGCTAATGACGAAGAACTCTCCCCGCCCGAGTATATGCATAAGAATACAAAAATAGTTTAGATCTCTTATCCTAGAAACTTATGAATAATTATGCAAGCAACATGAGCAATATGGCCTTTAAAGAGTATTTTATGGCCGCTAATGAAGTAGTCAGATCGACTTAAGTTGTTAGAATTTGATTTCATTTCCAATTAAAAATAATTTTCCATGCCAATTTATCTTATTTTTTTGATTTACGTTCTTCTAGGGTTGAGCAATGTTTCATTGGCAATAGAGCAAAAGAATCTAGAACGTTCTTTACATAGCTATTATCAACTAAATATTAATATCAATCGTTATTGGATGAATGACAGCAATTTAAAATATAAAGCCGAGACAGTCACATCTCTCGAGTTAATGAATCGGGCAATGAAAAACTTGCTTGATAAAAAATACCCGGCTGAAGAATACAAGGAAATAGAAAATAGCTGGATCAGCGTCAATAACTTCATTAATGAAAATTCGTTAATAGAAAAAGGGTATTCTGATGTATCGCTAATAGCTTCTTATCGCGTTTACCTTGATAAAGTTAGACAAGCAATGCTTCAAAGGTATCATCACCATCCTGCGACCTCTGATATATCCAACATTCTTATGTTATTTGATAGAATCATCTCCACTTATGTTGAGGTGAATACCGATGCATTCGGATCATTCATTCGCAGCGCTACCGATGAGGATATGAACCTAGCTAAAATAGCGGATAAAATTGATTTCAATCTAGAAAAATTAGATAAAACAAACAGTATTTCGAAAATGGATCTAAAGATAATAAAAACAAAATGGAATTTCATTCGTCGTATTGTCGCTGATAGTAACAGTCAGTCGCTCCCCTTTATTGTTTTATTAAATGGTCGAAAAATAATTCAAGTCCTCGAGAAATATAATTAACTTACTCAACGTTTTCATAGCGTAATAAAAATGGAGACAAATACTGCCTTACTTCATGGGAATGGCAATTTTGTGAATTAAATTTATATAATTCATTTACGGTTATACCTCTACCGTTAATCTGAAAAGAAACTTTTATAACCATTACTTTGGCTACATGTTTTTCGCTTTCGGATATTTCGATGATTTCCAATACATTTAAGCCAGCGTCTGTAAGACATTGAGTAAATTCTTTTTTTATGCTTACTGGTAGAAGTAAATAAGCTGCTCCTGTGTTCGTTAACAGACTTCCTATTGATGTACATAAGTCTTTATAGGTTAAATTATCGGTATGCCGAGCAATATTACGAAGCTTATTAGATGCGTTAGTTTGACTTTGTTGAGAGAAAAATGGGGGGTTACAGATGATTAAATCATACTGACTACTTGATGTAGTTAATACTCGCTTCGCAAAACTTTGAATATCCTGATGAACTTGCTTCAGTATGTGATTCCATGGACTGAGCGAAAAGTTTCCTTCTGCCTCTACTGCAGCTTCAGCAGTAATTTCCACTGCTGTAATTGTCTCAATGCTTCTTTGGGACAATTCAGAGCATTTTTGAGCTTGCATTAAAGACAACAGTCCGGTCCCTGAGCCAATATCGAGTATCCGTTTGGCGCCTTTTACAGGAATTAAAGCGCCAAATAGCAAGCTATCTGAGCAAATTTTCATTCCTGACCGGGATTGGTCGATTGCAAACTGCTGTAAGCGAAAAATTGACATGACTACTTCGTAAATGGCTAGGTTGAGTGTACCGACTAGCTTACAGGATCGTAAAATAAACAGTTAAAAAAGTTCAATATCAAAAGTATTATCAATTGAACCTGCGGTAGGCAATCTTGAATTCCTCTCCATCAATACCAAGTCGGATAACTCGTTGAACTGTATATCGTCAAGTTGTGCGATATTGAGGCCTTTAAAAATTCTTTCTGATATTAATCGTGTTTGATAACAAACAGCGTGAGCTGGACCAATACCCGGAACAGTAATAGGGCTTGCATCTAAGACAGGTTTTTCACAATAGTTACAACGCATTACAGCCTCAGATATTAGGGGGGTGATGCATCATACCAACCTTGAACAATCATTCAATAACGAGAAACTTATTTTTCCTGCCCAAATAGGCAGTAATTAAAGATATAGATGCAAACCTTTGTTTTATAATAGTTTTTATAACATCATATAGTATTTATTTTTTGTTACATCGCGTATTTAAGTGCATGAAAGACCCAGTGCTGCTCAAGTGTCCCAGAGAATAACCGTGCCTGCGGACCGATTGCATAAAGGGCGACGTCTTCTCCGCCATGGGTTTCATAATCCATCGGGACAAGTGCTGCTTGTCGATAATTAGGATCATCTTTTGCTAAACCATTTTTTTCAGCATTATCTTTTTCAGAATGATGCTCAGCATCTATCGCTCCTGGGCCATCTCGATAACCTAAAGAAGTATAGGAATTACCGGCCAGATCTAGGCTAGCACTTTGTTTTGGGTATCCCTTAGTATCATTAGCGACAACATCCCCAAGGATCGGGTTTCCCCGTGTCGCATAGCCCGCTAAGGTCAAGGTATGACTATGATCTGCTGTCACGACAATTAATGTTTCACGGGTATCCACTTGGGTTAATAACCAAGCGACTGTTTCATGGAGCTCTTGTGTTTCTGTTAACGCTTTATAAGCCGTGCCATCATGATGCCCATGATCAATACGCCCCGCTTCGATTATTAACGTATAACCCTGTTTATTTTTCTTGAGTCGCTTTAACGCTGCAGCGGTCATTTGCTGTAACGAAGGCTGCTCGACGGGACGCTGATACGCATATCCCATATGAGAGTTAGAAAACAAGCCTAACCAAGGTTTCATGTTATCTGAGCTATTTTCAGCCTCAGCTTTCGTTACCATGGTTTCTAATTCGGCCAGTGTTGACGCGTACTCACCTTGCTGCTGCCAGTCTTTAATCAAGTTTCTCTTATCATTGCGCTTACCACCCTCTTCTTTGGGTAAGAAATGACGACGACCACCACCTAAAAGAATATCCAAAGAACGCGATTCATTATTAACAAATTGACTCGCAATATCAGTGCAACCGATGGCTTGTTCTTGAGCTGGAATAGCCTCATCGCTTTCCCAGTTTCTATCCACACTATGAGCATAGGTAACCGCGGGAGTCGCATGGGTCACTCTCGCCGTTGTGATCATGGCAGTACTTTTACCCTTCGCTTTAGCAAGGTCGATAAAGGTAGGCAGGCTGTTTTTAGGCATCGAGGTACAATCAGCTCTTTGCACTGAGTCGGGTAAACTTATTATCCCTTCATTGGTCTTCACCCCTGTCATCAGCGCCGACATAGTACCTGCGGAATCCGGTGTTTGCAGATCGACACTATAGGTTTTAATCAACGCGGTATAAGGAAAGTTTTCAAAACTCAGTGCGAACTCTTCCCCTAACAAACCTTGTTGTTGGCCGACAAAAATTCTCGCAGCTGTTAAAGTACTTACGCCCATACCATCACCAAGCACAAATATTATATTTTTGGCCTTAGAGTCTTTTTTATCTCTTCTTTTTTCTGCTTTTTCCACTGCACCATATCGAGTTTGAGTAAGTTCTGCCTTTCTCTTTTGAACCCTTTCTTTTCCCTGCTGAAACCATCGATCAGCACTGCGCGAATCTTTAATATCCTTGTTAAACGTTGAATCAGTAGAACAAGAAGACAACACGATCACGGCCGCCATAGTGCAAGTAATACGAAGTATTCGAAATAAACTAATAATACAAAGTGAACTCGGAAGAGTTAGTTTCATTATTGGACCTGCTCCGTCTTAGTATCATTACCCGAAAGCGCCTGCAACATCGCATGAAAAATTTCGTTTTGCTCCATCAAACCTGAGAATAAATAAGCACCTGGACCTTTGGCATGCAAGGCAACATCATCACTACCATGCGTCTCTGATGATAAAGCAATACCAACTTCCTGATGGAAGTCCTTATCCTCACTTGTCGATAAATACTGAGGCTTATTCACTCGACCCAGCGCTTTACCATTGGCATACCCTAGGCTGGTATATGGAAAACCATCATTGGCTAATACGACTTCACCTTTTTGATTTTTCGAAATTCCAAGAATGGGATTTCCCCGCTTAGGATAGCCCGCCATGACAAACGTATGACTATGATCTGCTGTCACAATAATCAGCGTATCGTCATCAGAGGTCATGTCATCTGCGAGCTGAACACTATCAGCTAACATTGAAGTTTCTGCCAAAGCCCGAGCTGCATTCCCCTTGTGATGAGCATGATCAATACGTGCACTTTCAATCACCAGTAGATAGCCTTTATCATCACGCTGAAAAAGTTCAATCGCCTTGCTCGTCATCTGTTTTAACGAAGGCTGTTTGATACTGCGGTCCAACTCAAAATCCATATGCCCTGCTGAGAATACGCCTAGAACAGGACCTGCTTTAGATGCTTTGTCATCACTTAAGCTCCATTTAAGTAAATCCTTTTGATTCTTCAGCAGATGCCCTAAAGGGAATTGTTGTTCGAATGAAGCATAATAATTTTTCAGCCGAGAAGCACCTCCACCTAACGCTAAGTCTAAACCTGCAGGAAATGCTCCCTCGACCAACTGTTTAGCAATAGAATCACAACCATACCAGTACGCATTCGGGTGGCGATCATAATCTCCCTCCCAGCCACGATCAGGACTGTGAGCATAGGTAGCCGCAGGTGTCGCATGAGTTAAGCGCGCAGTCGTAACGATACCGGTAGCAAAACCTTCTTTATGCCCCCACTCTAATAAGGTTTGCTGATGATACTGCTCACTGCCCTTACAGTCCGTTCTATCCTGTTCAGGCCCGATACTAATCATACCCGCACGGGTTTTAATACCCGTCATCATCGCACTCATGGTGCCCGCTGAATCTGGAGTTTGTTGATTAACATTATAGGTTTTAATTAATGCGGTATGAGGGAACATTTCAAAGTGTAGAAAGTGTTCTTCACCGAGCTTACCCTGTTGCTGACCTTGCCAAATTCTAGAAGCTGTCAAAGTAGTAATACTCATGCCATCACCGACAAATAGAATGATGTTTTTCGCTTTAGAGGAATCGCTTCGAAAGGTGGATGCCTGAAGATATTTAATCTTACTTTCTAACCAATTATTTCCTTGCTGATACCAAAGGTTTTCGTAAACAGGCTCATGCTTTGAACTCGAAGAGTCAGCATTGGAGATATTTGAGAGTAATAGAAAATAGAAAAAAGGAGCTATCGTATGCCGCATAAGGGAAAACCCAAAGAATTATGCCGCTATTATGAAGGTTTTATAGAGATTTAAAATAAAAAAGGGCCATCAAAATAGTTTGAGGCCCGAGTAAGGTACTCAGCATAGAAAAATGGTAACTAGATAGTCGGCTTTGAATCAGGAGCGCCTGTCCCCTTTCTCGCAATATCTCGTTTAATCATCGCGTAAAATAAACCAAAGAAACCACAAGTTAGAAATATGATTAATAAACCAGCAAAAACAACTTCATCCATATACATAACAAGAACCTCTAATATTTAGCGAATCGCAATAACATAATTCAGGTGTGTTATTGCTAAATGACTTTATGTAATTAGATTAGCAAGCAGATGAGAATGACATTTGATATGGATCAAGTTTTCGATATCATGTTGATAGATCAGATAAAAACATTGATTTAGATCAAAAACGAATCGCGTATATTATTAACCATTGGCCTGAGACAAAATACGGTTAACCAATTTATCAATGAGCTGATCTTTAATTTTTTCACGCATCTCAGCACGTAAACGGCTCATTAACTGCTGATCAATTCTCATTAAGATACATACATCCTGAGCTCGAACATTGGATGTTCTAGGTGTTTCAGAAAGAAAACTGATCTCACCAAAGAATTCCCCAGGGCTCAATTCGAAAATAGGGCTGTCATCATTACAATCGATGACCTCTACGATTCCCGACAATAAGATATAAAAAGAACGATCTATAGAACCTTTTAATACAATCATTTCATTTGGCTTAGCAACAAAAAAGCTATCTTGTTCGTTGGCTAAACGCTCGCGCTCATCTGGCATAAACCCCTTAAAAAAAGGAATTTTCTGTAGAACCATTAGAATATGGGTATGGCTTAACCCCGCTGTTTTCTTCATGCTTTATCCTGACTTACGTACAAACTTACCCCAACTTTCAAACTTCTATTAGTAAGGATAGTTTTTTAAGCCATACTTAGAGCAATATTTTAAAATTATTTTTATTTCACTGCGATAGGACGAATATTGTGAATGGACGTTGGCTAATCTCTTTTCTTGCTTTCAGTATACTAAGCACACCTATTCACGCTGCTGATAAAGATAGTTTAAATACGTCAAACATCAGTGATACCAGCATTACCGAAGCAATAGCTAAGCCGATTGCTGAACCGATTGCTGAACCGATTGCTGAACCGATTGCTGAACCGATTGCTGAACCGATTGCTGAACCGATTGTTAAAACAGTAGTCGATTTAGAACTAACTCAATTGATTCAATTTATTGAACAGAATAAATTTTCTCTCGCCTATCAAATGGGCTTAACCATGCATGAAGACTGGGAGGGAGAAGAACAGTTTGATTTCAACTTTGCATTAGCAGCCTCTCAAACTGGCCACTACAATCAAGCACTATTCCCTTTCGAACGCTTATTGGAAACGTATCCAAACAACTTACGTTTCCGCTTAGAACTAGCACGCTGTTACTTCTTCTTAAACAACTTACAAGCCGCCGAGCGCGAATTCAATCAAGTTGCGTCGAATAACCCTCCAGAAGAAGTTCAAAGTCATATTGCTCGATTTTTGGATCGAATAGCGGAACAAAAACAACAAGTCAATCAGTCCTGGGCAGCTGGAGCCGGCATTGCATTAGGTCACGACTCTAATATTAATGCGGCAGCCGATCTCGATGCGATTAACGCTACTTTTTATGATAGCAATAACGTCCCTGCATTAACCGGCTCGTTAATCTTAGCCGATGAGCAAAAGTCACAAAGCAGCAGTTATTATCAGCTACAAGGATACGGCTATTACCAGCAACCGTTATCAAAACGGTCCAGCTTAGATGCCAGATTATCAGCATCGCAAAAAGACAACTCAGTTAATAATGACTACGACCTTACCAATCTTACATTAAACGGTGGTTTCACCTTATTGCGTAACAATCACAACTTTCGCTTTGGAGGCATTGCTCGTCAATATTGGCTCGCGGGAGAATCCTTACAGAATCAATTGCTTGCCACTGCACGCTGGCAATGGCACTTTTCGCCCTATTGGAAGGTGCGTACTGAGTTAGAAGCGGGGATGCAAAATAGTAGCCAAAACGACGAACTAGATTTCACCCAGTGGCAAAGTAAATTAGGCATTCATCGTAATATCAATGATTTTTCTCAAAGCCTTCAGCTAAGCTTAGGCAGTAACATAGCTCAAGACAGTAAAAATGATTTTCAGGGTAGCAGCTATTCTAGCCTAGGTTACCAAGCTCAACAGAAGCTAACCGAAAACCAGCAGATGTATGCTCTCGCCAGTTATCGTAATAATGCTTATTCCGCAGACTTTGCCAGCGATGACCTATTCTTTGCCGATGAAAAGCGAACAGACGATATCATGCAAATTACAGCAGGCTGGGTTTATAGTTTCACGCCTAGCACCGCTATCAAACTGCAAATTAATCATAGCCAAAACCAAAGCAACCTCAATTTGTACGATTACCAACGTACTTTAATTGAAGCGGGTTTAACCCTTGCGTTTAAATAAAGGAGCACTCACTATGCAACAATTTCAAACCCTCTCATTCAAGCATGTTGTTTCACTCTGCTTTTTTAGTTTAGTTTTTTGCAGCTCTCTGTTTACTCATTCTGTTTTGGCGGCAGATCTTGCAGGCCGTATTATTATGGCTCGTGGTGAAGTTCAAGCAATCAATCATGATGGAGTGATACGTCAACTTAAGCGTCGCGACTCTATCTACAATCATGAAATCATTAAAACTGGGAAAAACAGTAAGGTTCAAATTCGTTTTATTGATAATGCTCTTTTAGCATTAAAAGCCGAATCTGAGTTGAATATAAAAGCCTATGTTTACTCGGAAGCTAATGAAAAAGATAACCAAGTTTTAATAGAGTTGGTCGCCGGTGGTTTCAGAACACTCACAGGAAAAATAGGTAAAGGTAATAAAGAAGCTTATAGGGTCAATACTCCTGTCGCGAGTATCGGGATTCGTGGAACACTTTATGACGTGCAAATTTCATTTGATAAAATCATCGCTGGGGTTTGGAAAGGGGGGATTTCCTTAAATACAGCTCAGGGTAAATTTGATTTAGGGCTAAACTCCAACTTCGATTTTGGAGAAATTTCAGCCAGTGGTGCTTTTACTGGCTTATTAACGCCTCCAGAAGGTTTTACTCCACCGACGCCTCGAACCAAAGAAGATTCAAGCGCTGAAAAAGATAACAGTAATAGTCGGA
>Ga0209396_1003856_pt1 | contig 14837 bp, 14 predicted proteins | sample GOMGulsemesocosm_6_FD_184638 | JGI IMG/M metagenome (GOLD analysis project Ga0209396, IMG submission 184638) | Methane-oxidizing microbial communities from mesocosms in the Gulf of Mexico - GOM8C Gulf of Mexico (SPAdes) (version 2) | ecosystem: Environmental > Aquatic > Marine > Cold seeps...
CAGGTGCTGCGCCAACTCCCCCCCTGTGCCCGGCATACCAGGCAACTCACGGCTGTGACGGCGCAGCACATAACCCACCCAAAACTGTGGAGCGTAAATAAGCGCAACGACAAGCAGCAATAACAACAGGTACAACATGCAACAGATCCACCGCAGGCAAGAAAGAGAGCATCAATATAACCACAAAGATGGCAGTTTACGGGCTTTATATCAGCAAAGCTCACTAATACTGACACAGTGATGCGAGCATTAACTAAAGGATAATTTGGGCGCCAAAATCATGCCATTCACTGGATGCGATCGCACCGATCAACTAGCTTTAAACAATCTGCTCAAAGCTCAAAACACGTCGCCATCTGTTATCAACCCAGCGCAAGTCGATACTTATAGGCCAGCCCATGCAAAGTAAAAAAATGCTTTACCTGCCCATCGTTGGACTCAGTATTTTAACCGCGTTGGGCGTGCTGTTGTTTGACTCATTACTGACCCAGTGGTTTGAAAAGAAAACCCAAGCGGAGCTCACCAGTGCCTTGATCTCTTCGGTCATAGCGCTGGAAAATGACCAGCCCATCTTTCACGCCGCCTTTATGGACCCATACGTCGACGCCAACACCCACGCCAGAGAACATTTACGCATCACCGTCATCGACCAAGATGGCTTGGTCATTGGCGATTCCAGCTTGCCCACCGCCAGGCTTTCTACCTTGGGAAATCACACCACACGCCCTGAGGTTATTGACGCCCTAACCGAAGATGTCAGCAGCAGTGTTCGCTACAGTGAAACCCAGGGCAGTGATGTCATCTATGTGGCCAAGGCCTTCAGCTACGAACAGTTTTCCGGTGTACTGCGCTTCTCCACACCTATGAGCTATATCCACAGCACCGTGACCGAGCTGACCGACATACTCGGCCTACTTATGGGTTTAATCGTCGGCACCATGGCGTTCATTGGCTATTTCACCAATCGTTACATTCAGCAACATTTAACCGCCGAACAAGAACAGCTGGAGGACCACGTCGCCAGCCGCACCCGGGAGATTGAGCTGCTGCAACGGCTCGCCAACATGCTCGCCGCCTGCAACTCTCTGCATGAAGCCCAACAGGTGGTTGAAGACATAGTGCCGCGCATACTCGGCGATGTGAACGGCGCCATCTCCATGATTCGCTCGTCGCGCAACCAGCTAGAAATCAAGCTCGATTGGGGTGGTGAGTGGCCCGCCGCAACCACCTATGCGCCAGATGAATGTTGGGCGCTGCGCAAGGGCAAGTTCCACCTTGCCAACGACGAATACATAGCGCTGCCCTGCGGTCATATGCACGCCGTTGGCCGCGATCAGTCGCTGTGTATCCCGCTCATTGCCCACGGCAACACCATCGGCATGATGCACCTCTATCTGGGTCAGAAAACAGAACTGGAGGATGAGATGATGCAGCTGGCGTTTACCGTGGCCGAACACCTGGGCCTGGCGCTGGCCAATCTCAGTCTGCAGGAGAAACTGCGCGAGCAGGCAGTGCGCGACCCACTGACAGGGCTGCACAACCGCCGTTATCTAGAAGAAAGCATTGGCCACGAGCTGATGCGCGCCAAGCGCCATCATCAGCAGTTATCAGTACTGATGCTCGACATGGATCACTTCAAGCGCTTTAACGATACCTTTGGCCACGACGCTGGAGACTATGTATTGAAGAGCTTGGCCAGCCTGCTGACCAATTGCATGCGCGGTGAAGACATTGTATGCCGCATAGGTGGCGAGGAGCTGGCGATATTGCTGCCGCACACAGACGCGGCGGCGGCCTTGGAGGTCGGCAGCAAACTTTGCGAACAGGTGCGCGACCTCCACCTTAAATTTAATGACACGCCGCTGGGCAAGCTGACACTTTCCGTGGGCGCGTCCACCTTCCCCGTTGATGCGGAAGAAGCTGACGCCCTGTTGAAGCTAGCCGACACCGCACTCTATGCGGCGAAGAATAATGGTCGCGACCAGTGCCTACACACCAATGCACCGCAGCAAGGGGGAAACCCCTTGGCGAGCGCCGATACCCCGTCTGAACACAAGGCAGCTGAGGCTGACATCCAAGCCAGCGATCTGGTCGCCGATCTATTAAAAAGCAAGTGAGCAATGCGGGGGCTCAATTGCCGAGCTTCTATGCTTTGCTTCAATGCGAGTCGACAACACGCAGATAATAGCCAGCACAACGACCCTAAACGTTAGGCTCCTTTCACACCCGCTATCAACTGAAGCTTAGGGTGAGCCAGTTCAAAACCCATTACTTTGCGCTATCAAAAAGCATGCCTACTGAGTCACTAACGGCCGCTGTGTGTCTGGAGGCGTTGCCAACAACCAGCAGAAAACCATAACCCAACACTGACGCCAACCCTAAAGCTAACATTAGCTTTCTGTCATACACCTTTGATATTATTGATATTTATAGAAACTTCAATGTGAGTTATAGGAAGGCTGGCCTGTGCTAACGGCAATCACTTCTTCAGCCTACTGGACACAGGCGGAGGCTTTGGGCTTAATAGCGCCCGTTCCCAGCCACAGACTATGTAAAGGCCGCCATGCTCAGCAATATTAAGATTGTGCTCATCCAGACTTTTCACCCAGGTAATATTGGCGCCGCCGCCCGTGCCATGAAAAATATGGGCCTATCGCAGCTGGTGCTGGTCAACCCCGTCGACTTTCCGTCGGACGAAGCAACGTCCCGAGCAGGACAAGCCACTGACCTACTGGAGAGCGTTCAGGTGGTTGGCAGCCTGGAGGAAGCCATCGCCGATTGCTCTCTGGTGGTGGCCACCAGCGCCCGCGATCGCAGCATTCCCCTGCCCGCGTTAAGCGCCCGTGAAGCAGGCGTAAAGCTCAGCGGCGAAGCGAAAAAAGCTCAGGTGGCCTTGGTGTTTGGGCGCGAGCGCATGGGGTTGCACAACAGCGACATTCAGCAGTGCCACATGCAGGTCAACATAGACGCCAACCCGGTCTACCCAGTGCTGAACATATCCCAGGCGATACAGATACTCTGCTATGAGATATACCAGGCCAGCGAAGCGGAACAAGAACACTACGATGAAGACGAATACCCACTGCAGCGCGAGCTAGAGCTCTTCTACGGTCACCTGGAACAAACTCTGACGGGCAGTGGTTTCATTAATGAATCTCACCCAGGTCAGGCGATGGAGCACTTCCGCGCGCTCTACCGCAAAGCTCGGCCGAGCAAAAAAGAGTTGCAGCTGCTGCGCGGTTCGCTGTCATCGATGCAGAAGCCGTCCTAAGCCAGAGCTTCAGCGCGCGGGATCGAGTTGGTTAATACAGGGGCTTGCAGCCCCTCAAAACTGCGCCAACATGCCGCGCTCATAATCCCCCGCATCCACGCTCAGATCATAACGCTGTTGTAGCTCTGCCAATTCCTGCTCCCATAAAATCAGGTCTTCCATCACCAGCGTGTTGTCGTCCAGCGACCACAGCTGCCGTGAACCCGCGTAGGAAAATGCCAGCGCGGTCATAGCGGTCTCACTGCCCTGCTGCGCCGCCGCTTTAATTTGGCGCAACTTGCGGGTGATCAAGTTCAGCTCATGCTTCAACCCCCAAACATAGTGCACTTCATGGAAGTAAGGCTGTCGCTTGAGCTTCTGCAGTGCCAGCAACAACACCGCCAAGGCCAGTAAAACCCCCAGCGCGTTCAGCAGTGTGTTATCGCTCGGCTGCCCAAAGCTGGCAATCAGCAGCGTTGAAAAACCGAGTCCGAGAACCGCCAAGGACAGCGCCAAGGCGCCGGCAATGTATTTGAACCGCCGCTGGTAGAGGGCCTTGTCAACAGAATGTAATTGCATAGGTAGGTCGTCAAATGTGAAGGTGGCGCGATTTTAGTGGCTTGCTCGGCCCTTGCCTACCGTTAATTTGATCCTGACCGCAGCGCGTGCACCCCCGCCGATCAGACCAAGCAGCGACTCTAATTAACCAAAGCACCAACTCTAATGAATCAAAGCACCAACTCTAATGAATCAAAGCACCGGTTCTAATTAGCCAAAACATCAACTCTGCTAAGCTAAGGACAAATACCAAGCGCTCATAGGGATATGGCGCATTCATCACAGGCTGCTGGCTTTTACAGGGCTAAGGGGCTGTTTCAGGGAGTGAATGTCTGTGGCATTTCAAGCGTACCCCATTCTGGTTGTGACTCTGCTGCTGAGCAGTGCTGTGCACACAGCTGTGAACAGCCCTGAACCCACACAAACTGACGAAGCCTTGAAATCCATAAGCCCTCAACAGAACCAAGAGCGCAGCTCGAGTCAAGCCTCTAGCGCTACAACGGCGCTCATCAAGACCAGTGCTCCGTCGCTGCTGCTCGCCAAACCCTATACCAATGCCAAGCAAACACCCTTGGCGCAATACTGGGTCAGTGAGAAATTTGATGGGGTGCGCGCCTATTGGGACGGCCAGCAATTGCTCACGCGCAGCGGCCGCAGGATTCAGGCGCCACGGTGGTTCAGCGCCGGTTTTCCCGACACACCGCTCGATGGTGAGCTCTGGCTCGGTCGCCAGCGTTTTGCAGAACTCAGTGGCCGTGTAAGACGTCAGCAACCCAAGGACAACGATTGGCTCGACATTGAATATCGGATATTTGACCTGCCCCAGCACCCGGGCACCTTTGATCAACGGCTGAGCGATATGCTGAAGTTGAACGACTTGAACATCGCTTGGCTCAAACCTGTGAAGCAATGGCGCGTGAGCGATCAAACAGCGCTGTTGCAGCAATTACAGCAATACGTGGACGGGGGCGCCGAGGGCTTGATGTTGCACCGCGGGGCCTCTTACTACCGTGCAGGGCGCAGTGATGATCTACTCAAACTGAAACCCCTGGCCGACGCCGAGGCCTTTGTGCTCAAGCACCTGCCGGGCAAGGGTAAATACCAAGGCATGATGGGCTCACTGCTGGTGCAGTCGGTAGCGGGCCAGACTTTTAAGATAGGCACTGGGTTCAGCGACCAAGAACGACTTGCCCCGCCGCCCATCGGCAGCCGCATTACTTTTCAGTACACTGGCCATACCGCCTCCGGGTTGCCGCGCTTTGCTCGGTTTCTGCGCCTCAGGGCTCTGCAGTGACCAGAACTTCGCCGTCGGTCAAACACTCAATCACGATGCCGCCCAGGTTATATCGGCGGGTTTGATATCCACTCAGAAAACACCGAGCTGTCCACGGCTCTTTACGTTAGCGGTACATCTTCCAGCGCTCGCGGCGCAGGCAATAATCCCTCGCCGACTCGTTGGCTGGGCGCATGTCGCGGTCAATGTCTTCGAGTACAAACAGCGCCATCTTGGTGTGGTCCGAGTCGGGCTTCTTGCGCCGCTCTTCTAACAGCTGCGCCTTTAGATCGCGATAGGGCAAAATACCCTCTGCGGTCAGCTCACTGGTAAAGTATGAGTACTTCGAGCAGAAGTGTTCGTTTTCTGACTCGCAGCCCAACAAACCCGCAAGACTGCAAAATATCAGCCCCTTTGCGTATCTAGCCCCTTGATTCAACATGCACTTCCCTAGGTTCGTCTGTGACCGCTGTTAATCCTAGCCCCTTCGCTCGAAGGCTGCCATGAGCTGCTAATCTAATAGACAAAACCGCGAATGTAAAAACATGACGCTCCGCTATACCCTGCCCATGCTTCTGCTTCTGTTTTACCCCAGCGTAAAGCTAAGCGCGCAGGCCCAACACCAAGCCAACCTACCGGTGCTGATTATGGCCGTCAGCAAAGCGAGTATCCCTGTGAATCAGGGAAGAATTGATTGGATAACAGAGGGTTTCAGCTTGGCGGGTTTTGATCTGCAGCTGGTGCCGCAACCGGCGGCACGCGCGCTCATTTCGGCCGCCTCAGGAGCGGTTGATGGTGACCTTTACCGCACAGAGGAAGCTGCAAGAATATATCCAACACTGGTCCCGATTAAAGTACCTCTGAGCATTTTTGAGTATCACGCTTGGTTTGATGCTGGCAGTGATTGCCCTGAACACCCCAGTGAACTGGCGAAACTCAGGCCGATCACCATTCTTGGCTCTAAAATATACGACGCCACCATCGCAAAATCGATCAATGGCAGCATGCAGGTGGGGTCTGCTGAGGCCGCACTGTATTCACTAAAAGCTGGCCGAGGTGACTACATTGTTGCCAGTGCAAAGGGGGTTAAATTGTACAGCTCCATGACGGGTATTAAGCCTAAAACATGCTTGCCTGATGCCTTGTTCAGTATCACCATCTACACGTTTATGCACATCAGACATCTCGATAAACTCGAACGACTTGAAAAGGGGCTGCGCCAGGCAAAAGCTGAGTTTTAGCACCGTGCTGGAGCAAGTTAACCCAGTCCATCTTCTACATATGTTGCTGAAAAGCACAGGTGGCTGACGCCAAAGCAGTGTCGAGACCCGCACCGAGGTTAGTCGAGTACCCTGCTCCTGCTAGCCTTTGTGGCGTTTTCAATAATTGTATATTTTTAAACGTTTACAGTTTTTGCGCATGCGCTCGGAAGCTTTCCCACCACTAAACCCACATCCTAGACCTCAAGTTTATTCAGCCAGTCTGATGTTTGAGGCCGAATCATGATGATATTCAGCAACCTGCTTAGCACTCTCGATACCTCTGCACTCCTGATACATCGGGTAGTCGGCGTGTACTTCAGACTACTCCACTATCAACCGAACAGCAGGCTATTAATGAATACTGGGCCAACCTTGCCGATGAGATCAAATCACTCGGCAGCCTAGATGAGAACACCGCCTTTAAGGCCTTATTTCTTGCCTAAAAGCCAAGCACAACTTCTAAATTTTTTAACGTATTGAGGTACCAGAGTCAGGCGCAACCCGACCTTCACTCGTGGAGGTTAGCGCGCCTGATACTGGGTTAAACATCGGACCGCAGCGCCCAGGCACTACTTTGACGTTGCTCTGGGTTCACGCGACCGAGTAAATTAATAAAGAAGGGTTATTACTGTGATTATTGATCAAGTAACTCCAACAGACGTACAGACAAGGCAAGTACCTAAAGTAGCCGGCGGAGTGCCATTGCTGGGCAATGCCCTGCAGGTGGCCCGCGACCCGGCGAAATTTTTCTACGAGGCCTACCGCGAGTACGGCTCGGTGTTTGAGACCAAGGTTGTCGGTAACCGCTGGCTGACGCTGGCCGGCCCTGAAGGTGCCAAGTTTATGGGCTCGGCAGAAGGTAAAGACTGCCTGCGCTCCCAGGAAGTCTGGGGCGGCCTGAAAAAAGAATATGGCTCGAAGAATTTACTGGTGGCCGATGACGGCGAGATTCACAAGAAGCTGCGCAAGGCCTTTCAGGGCAGCTTTGCCAAGGGCGTGGCGCGCGGTCACTACGACCAGCTGGTCGAGGTCACCGACAATGAATTTGAAAGCCGCTGGCCTACAGGAGCCGAGGTACCGGTAACCTGGGCCTTCCAGCGCATGGCGACCCACCAGCTGGGCTACTTGTGTCTCGACTATGTGCCCACCGGTTACGAGAACGACATCCGCGACGCCATTCGCAACATGGTGATGGTGCGCGCGGTGAAGATGTGGCCGGCATTTATGGCTCATACACCCAGCTACAAGCGCAAGCGCGACCGATTCCACAGCATTGGCCACGCCTTGATCGCCCGCTACCACGAGCGCAAGGCCAACGGTTACGAGGGTCGCCGCAACATGGTCGACGAGGTCATGGAGCAACACATAAATGATCCGGAGACATTCCCTGCCTCGGACCTGATTCAAATCGTCACCTCCCCCTATGTCGCGGGCCTGGACACAGTGGCCAACACGGTCGGCTGTTTTCTCTACGAAGTACTCGCCAATCCAGAAATTTTGGCGCGCGTGCACGCCGAGGTCGATGCGGTCTTCGCCAAGGGTTCCATTACTGAAGAAGACCTGCACCCACGGGTGATGCCAGTACTGCATTGCGCCATGCTCGAGACCCTGCGTCTGCACCCTATTGCGCCGCTGGCCATGCGCGTCGCCGACAAGGACTTTACCTATGAGGGCGTGGACATCAAAGAAGGGCAGATGATGTACATGGGTTACACCGTCAGCCACTTTATGGAAGAGTTTTTCCCGAACCCGATGAAGTTCGACGTCGACCGCCCTGCGAGCCAGTACAAGCAGCCAGGTGCGTTTACGCCCTACAGCCGTGGCGCGCACACCTGCCTGGGTAAAACCCTGGCCGAGGTGCAAATGATGCTGACCATGGCACGCCTGTTCCACCAGCTGGATATGAGTCTGCCAGAGGGCTATGTCTTGAAGAAGCAACAGCTGCCGACACCAGGACCCGATAAAAACTTCAAAGTCATCGTCAACGGCCGCCGCCACGCCCGCAAGTAACCATGTACTTAAGAGCGCCTCGATGCCCGGCTCTCTCTGATGAGTGACTCGGGCATCACCTCATTCCAAAGAACCTGTCGTTTATTAGAGTTACTAATTTATGCGCAAACCAATAACAATCAGCCTCGGTGCCTGCGTGGCCCTGCTGCTGGTATTGAGCGGCTGCAGTGGGCCGCAAAAGCAAGTCAGCGCGATTCCTTCGGCGCACACTGAGCACTCGGTACCGGCCTTTATCGGTCGTACCGCCATCGCTCAAGCGGTTACCGGGGTCGCCTTTGAACACCCCTTTATGGCCTCGCCGGATCAGTCGACCATTCACACCGACAGCTACAACTCCGACGTACACCGCAACGCCGGGGTACTCGGCAACAACCCCAGGGTGACCACCCGCAAGGGACCCGGCCACCCGCTGGGCGGCATGTGCGCCACCACCACCTTCGACAAGCACGGCAACTTGATCGCCCTGTGCGCCACCTTCGTCAGCTTTCAGCTGCACCTGATGGATCCTGATACCCTGGAACTGCTGGCGGTGCACTACCTGCCCGGCCGCCCATCGAGCTTCGACATGCTGGTCAGCGCCGATCCCGCCAAGGTCATGACCGATACCTCCGGCGGCGCTTACTACTATCTGGACGAGCAGGACCGCGTGGTACTGGCCGACAGCAAGCAAAAGATCTCGCGCATCGGCCACCGCCAGAAAGACAACGGCGACTGGGAATTTTATGAGGACAGCAGCTGGGACATGACCGATGTCGCGCCCAACGACTGCTTCAACTGGAACAACTGGTTCCCCAGCGGCGAGTGTGACCCACTGACGGCCGTGCTCCCCGATGCCCAGGGCAATATCTGGTGGGCGACGCGCCAGGGCCGCTTCGGCGCGCTCAACCCGCAAACCGGCAACAAGCTTGACAGTCGCTTCTGGGCCGAAAACCCTGACAGCAATTCACTGCAAGCCGAGGAGATTCAAAACAGCTTCGCCGCCGACAAGCACGCTGTCTATATCGCCACCGATCACGCGCTCTACGCCCTGCGTGTCGCGGGCGATGGTCAGTCAATTGAACGCCTCTGGAAAGAGACCTACGACCGCGGCAGTGAGGTTAAAGTCGGCGCCATCAACCAGGGCACCGGCACCACCCCAACCCTGCTGGGTGACGACTATGTCACCCTCAGCGACAACGCCGACGGCTTGATTAACCTGATCGTCTATCGTCGCGGCCTAGAGGTCGCGGGTGAGCGGGAAATTTGCAAGGTCCCCCTGTTTGACGAGCGCGGCTCGGCCACCGATAACTCGATGATCGGCTGGGGCAACGCCATCATTATTGAGAACAACGCCGGCTACAGCAACGCCCTGCAGATGAGCGACCTGTCGCACACTCCAGGCGGCGCCATGCGCATCGATATCCGCGAAGACGAGTCCGGCTGTGATGTTATCTGGCGCTCCCAAGAGCGTTCACTGTCGGTGGTGCCCAAGCTGTCCGCCGCCAACGGCATTGTCTACCTCTATGGCCCGGATATTCTGCCCGACGGCAACAACGCCTGGTATCTTAAGGGGCTGGACTTTGTAACCGGTGAAACCGTTTTTAAAATCCATACGGGTGTCGGTCAGTACTTTGACAACAACTGGGCACCGATATCCATTGGCCCGGATGGCACCACCTACGTCGGCGGCTATGGCGGACTGACGGCGATTCGTGACGAACCCTAGCCAGCATTGGGTAATGGGGCGGCCTGCCGCCTCACGTCAAACGTTTGCACAGTTCAGTCTCATGCGGTTGGACCATTAAGGCCCTGAGACACAGTAGGCTTAGGCCGCACGCTGTTGTTCTTGAATTCGTACAGCCGACCCTCGATTCGCAACACAACCGACACACGGGTTAATGACCCGAATACTTAGCGGACCCAAGCCTTCCAGCTCTCATACAAGATACCTTTCGAGCAGGTGCCTGGCCCATACAGTGGCTCACTATGAACGAATGATTGCGGGGTCAAACCCTCGGTGAACCCTATTATTCTGTTCGGAGAGTTTCAGCAAAAAAAGGGCCGCTTAACCCTGCTTATTGCGCGCCAAACATACCAATAAACGGCGCTAGCGACACATAACCAATCAAGGCGATGAACACCAGCACAGACAACACCTGCAGGGGACGCCGCCCCACACGTGTCGCAAAGTTATCCGGGCCAGCCTCGGCTTCACGCTGCGCCAGTTCGTCGCGCATGCGCAGGACCCGTTCAGCCTGATACTCATCCAGCAATGTTTTAGCCTGTGGGTAGTCGCTCTCGTTGTGCAGCCAGATGGCTGCCAGCGACACCCCCCAGTTGCCCGAGCTGGTCTCGTAGAACTCGACACCCTGCTCTTCGAGCATTATTCGCACTTCAAAAGCTTCATCATCGGGCACTTGATTGAGTTTAAACAATAACTTTGACATGCTTTGTCTCGAGTCGGGTCAACATTGGATTCAGATACGCACCAAGCCACTTGATGGCCGCCTATCATACGTCAAAAATCCGATGACACGGAGACTCAAACCGATGAACAGATAAGGATGAGATTCAGTCATGGAGCACCAGTGTCACGATTGCAGCTACCGAGGTAAGCGCCTGTCTCAAGGGACCTGCCCAGCCTGTGGCTCGGCCAACATCGGACGCCCGAAAAGCGCAGCCACAGAAACCAAAGCTACGTCTAAGAAGTCCACGCTCATCATGCTTGGCCTCTGGGTGTTACTGGCTTATCTGCTTCTGGATAAATTCCTCTGAAGCCCGCGGTTCACTCAACATATTAATCCTCAGAAAACATAAGACAGCTAACGCCCAGTTGCCAGGCCCTGTAAACTGCCCCGCTCTCCTGACCGGCAAGTGGCCCCAGGGATAACTCCCCCGCAAGCGACCGAAACTACATGGCCATACCCGGCAAAGAAATCTTCCGCAGTTACGACACCTTTGGGCCGGTTCAAGTATTGGATGATGGCAACAAACGCTACCTGGCCTTTGGCAGTGATGACGAGCAAAGCTGCCAACTGAAAACCCAACCCACCCAGCTGCAATACGAATACACCCGCGCCATGTTGCTGGCGCTGCTGTTTAACCGCGACCCGCGACGCGCCCTGCTGCTGGGTCTCGGCGGCGGATCGCTGGCCGGTTGCCTGCACCAGCACTGGCCCGAACTTGCCATCACCGCGGTGGAACTGCGCCGCACGGTAATCGACACAGCCCACCGCTACTTTCAGTTGCCAAGAGACGAGAGACTTGTGGTATTGGAAGCCGACGCGGGGGACTACCTGCGCGACCATGAGCCCAATGATTTCGACCTGATTTTTAGCGACCTCTATGGCGCCGAGGGGGTAGACGACCTGCAACTGCAGGAGCGCTACCTGGACCAATGCCTCGCCTGTCTGAGCCGCGATGGCTGGCTGGTGCTCAATTGCTGGCGCGAACACCGCAGTCAAACCGACTTTCTACAGACCCTCAAACAGCGGTTTGTCGAGGTGCGCGTGTGCATGACCCAGAGCGGTAATTGGATCATCCTCTGCGGGCGCCAGCGCGCAAAATCCACGCACAAGCAACTGCGACAAGACGCCAAACACCTCGGCGCGCAACTGGGCTTTTCCCTGCAAACACCGCTGGCCAAACTTCGACCAGCCCTCTGAGCGGGCAAGAAGCGATCGTCTAAATGACGATCACGGACCTACAAAATCACTCTCAAGTGCGGCTCAGCGTCTAAAATATACGCACAGGCGTCTTAGCCGCTCGGCAGTGCTAGGACTTAGCTTGGGACAGGATATAGCTTTGAGTTAGACATTAGCTTGGGGGCAGCCGCAGCCATGAAGAAGTTCCACAGGGGACAGATCGTACTTCACCAGCGCTTTGAATACCGCGGCGTCGTCTACGCCGCCGACGACTATTTCTGCCACAGTAACGAGTGGTACGAGCTTATGGCCGACAGCCAGCCACCCAAAGACCAGCCCTGGTACCACCTGCTGGTCGACGGCGCGCAGCAGGTGACCTACGTCGCCGAGCGCAACCTCTGTGCCTGCGCCGACTGTGAACAGATAGACCACCCGCTCCTGGGTCAATACTTCAAGCATTTTGACGGGCGGGGATATTACTAACCAGCCCAGCGGCTCTGCTCACCTGACGGGCCTCTGCTTACACAGCTAGACCCCACATAACCAGCGGGCCTAGCCACAGCAAACCCAGTCGCTTACTAGAGCTCACTGATCGCCAGCAGCTCAACCTCAAAGATAAGCACCGAGCCAGGCCCAATGGTGCCGGCGCCGCTGTTGCCGTAGCCAAGCTCAGGGGGAATAAACAAACGCATCTTTTCGCCGACAACCATCAATTGCAGGCCCTCTGTCCAGCCCTTGATTACCTGCCCCAAACCGAATTCGAGGGGCTCACCACGCTGCACCGAGCTGTCGAAAACCGTGCCGTCGAGCAAGGTACCGTGGTAGTGCACCTTGACCCGATCGCTGGTGCGCGGATGAGTTGTGCCCGTACCCGCCTCCATCACCTGGTACTGCAAACCCGTGTGCGTGACCTCAACACCCTCCTGGGCACCATTGGCCGCCAGAAACTCTGCGCCGAGGCGTCGATTCTCTGCCTGTTGTTTTTTAGTGTTAAGGGCGCGCCGAACAAAAAAGGCAATTAGAAAAGCGCCCAGCGCGTAGGTCAATAGATCGGCCATGGTTCAGTCTCAGTCAGTTATTAATAAGTGTGGCGCCAGCCCAGTGGTTTAGCGCTCGGCGTGGATAAAAATATTGCGCGGCGTGAGCGCAGCCTCGCAAAAGGTCGACAGCGACACCTCTGCGCCCTGTTCGCTTAAATACAGCGCCCGATCGAGGGCCAGCCAAACCTCCAGCGGCCGGCGAAAGGCGTGGGTTACCAGCTCCATGCGCCGTGTTAGCTTTAGGCGCTCGGCTCCGCGGGTCAGGTATGGCTCAGCCGCCAGATCATGACAGCGCTCAGCCAACTCAAACAGGCCTTTTTGCTCAAAAGCCCAGCGGGCAAACACCTCAAAGGGGCCGCTGAGCAGCGATTTTTTTAAATTCGGCAGAGGCAGGTATTCATCAACCCCTCGCCAGTCGCGCTGCAGCTCGTCGAACGTTAAGCGCCAGAGGGTTTCCTGTTCCCCGCGCCGGCGCACATGGGCGCCAGCCGTGACGCTCTGCTGCAGCGGCAATTGTAAGTCGGCTCGGCTCAATCTTAATGCACTTGCGCTGGCGGCCCTCGACAGAGGCTGGTACTGCTCGGCCTCAATCAGGTGGTAACAACAGGGCGACAAACTCAGGCGGCTGGGTTCTTGGCCCTTGTCTTTTGCTTTAGGCGCCTCAGAACTGACCGCTGCGGCATCCAGCGCCTGGCTCCAGCGTCGCATAAGACGGGTGTGCAGATCGCCGCAGGCGTGCAGCGCCAGCATCTGCTCGCCGGCGCGTATGTGTGATGCTGACTCACAGGCAAAGGCATCGGCGCAAACAAAGCGCTGGGGCAACTGCCAGTGCAACGCCTGTTGTTGGCCCTGGGCGCAGAGCCCAGCCTGCCATTCCAAGCTTTTCACCTCGCGGCCTTGCACAGACGACAGCAAACGCCCCAAATGCCCCTTGCCCGCACACCACTCCAACACGTTTGAGCGGCCGACGGGAATCTGCTGCACAAAGGCCAACAACTGCTGCCATTTGCGCCCGGGAATGCCCTCGGCCATGCGGGCGGGTGGCAGCAGAGGCGTCGACGACTCGGCGGTGAAACTCGGCAGCTGACTCAAGCGCCTTAGCTCAGCGGCCTCGGGAATCCAAGGGCTAAGCCACTCGGCCAGCAGCGCACTGTCGCCGTCCAGTTCAGCCACCCGCTCATCACTGAGTTTGGCCAAGGCTGCTTCGAGGGAGGGATCGCTCGCCGCCCAGCAGCACTGGCGATGGTGAAAGGGCTGCAGCTGCCACCAGCGACGCTGACTCACCAACAGCGCGTCTAGCTCGGCAAACCATTGAGAGAAATCAGAGCGGGGCATGTGACTGGGCCAAAGAAAAAGGTGAAAGCGCTATTCTACGCACTGCTATGGGGCTTGCGAACCATCAGGCTATTCGTACAGGCTGTGCGCCAACAGTCATCGCTGTTTACAGCACACCCTGCTGGGCCAGCCACTTCTTCAACTGCGCCAGCGGCATGGCACCGGCGAGCCGGGCTTTTTCCTTGCCATCAACAAACAGAATCAAGGTCGGAATAGAGCGAATCTTCCAGCGACCGGCAATGCCCTGCTGGCTCTCTGTGTTGAGCTTGGCCAGGCGCAACTTGGGTTCGAACTCCCGTGCGGCCTGCTCAAAGGTGGGGGCAAAACTTTTGCAGGGCCCGCACCAGGGCGCCCAGCAATCGACCAGCACCGGAATCTCATTGTGATTGAGCACTGCCACCACATTGGCGCTGCTCAGCTCCACGGGTTTGCCGGCAAACACCGGCGCCTTACACTTGCCACACTTGGGCTTGTCGCCCAAACGGT
>Ga0209396_1003858_pt1 | contig 14831 bp, 9 predicted proteins | sample GOMGulsemesocosm_6_FD_184638 | JGI IMG/M metagenome (GOLD analysis project Ga0209396, IMG submission 184638) | Methane-oxidizing microbial communities from mesocosms in the Gulf of Mexico - GOM8C Gulf of Mexico (SPAdes) (version 2) | ecosystem: Environmental > Aquatic > Marine > Cold seeps...
GGCAAAATGCCGTCGTGCTATTACTTGTCGAAGTGAATTACTGTGCGAATACTTTTACCCTCATGCATCAGGTCAAAGGCTTCATTGATATTTTCAAGCGCCATGGTGTGAGTAATAAAGTTATCCAACTTAAATTCACCATTCAGATAACGTTCAACGTATTCCGGCAGTTCGGAGCGGCCTTTCACACCACCAAAAGCGGAACCACGCCATACTCGGCCAGTCACCAGTTGGAATGGGCGGGTACTGATTTCCTGCCCGGCACCAGCCACACCGATCACTACAGATTCGCCCCAGCCCTTATGACAGCACTCTAGTGCGGAACGCATGACATTAACGTTGCCAATACATTCGAAGGAATAGTCAACACCGCCATCAGTCAGTTCAACAATCACATCCTGAATTGGCTTGTCGTAATTTTGTGGGTTTATGCAATCGGTAGCTCCCAGTTCACGCGCCATATCAAACTTACTTTCGTTGATATCAATCGCAATGATACGACTGGCCTTGGCCATTTCCGCGCCGATAACAGCTGAAAGGCCAATGCCGCCCAGACCAAAGATAGCAACCGTAGCGCCTTCTTCTACCTTGGCGGTGTTCATTACCGCGCCCATGCCAGTGGTGACACCGCAACCTAATAAACAGACTTCTTCAAGAGGCGCGTCGGGGTTTACTTTGGCCAGCGAAATTTCCGGCAATACCGTATATTCGGAGAAAGTTGAGCAGCCCATGTAATGATAGATAGGCTGGCCGTCTTTGTGGAAACGGGTGGTGCCATCCGGCATCAAACCTTTACCTTGGGTTTCACGGATTTTCTGACACAGATTGGTTTTTCCCGATTTACAAAACTTACACTCGCCGCATTCCGGCGTGTACAAAGGAATGACATGATCGCCCACCTTCACGCTAGTGACATCTTCACCAATGGATTCAACGATGCCGCCACCTTCGTGTCCCAAAACACAGGGGAAAATGCCTTCCGGATCATCACCGGAAAGAGTAAAAGCGTCCGTATGGCAGACGCCCGTTGCCACAATGCGGACACGCACCTCTCCTTTTTGTGGTGGCATTACATCAATTTCTTCAATAGACAGGGGTTGTCCTACTCCCCAGGCGATGGCGGCCTTGGATTTGATTGTTTGTGTCATTTCAGTGTTCCTATAGATAAAAAAGGTTTTTCCCGCATCAATGCGGTGTTGCGTTAAGAGTTTCTATTTCACTTCTCAGGAGAGAAATTAAAACCCACCAAATCAGCACATAATTTTTACAAAATAGTTATTAATTGTAGGGTGCTTGAGACACGACTTGCTCCGAAAACAAGCCTAGGCTTAGGTGGCGTATTGCATTCAGCGGCAGACCGTACAATACGTTAATCTATCTCCGAAACAGTACCACCGGGATTGACGGCAATGAGCCAGTAAGCGATGTCCAGAGCGAGAATGGCTGCAGCAGACGCCCAGACATATTCGGGTGCCACCTCTTTAAAATCCAAGAGGATGATTTTCCTGGAAATTGCCATGTTGAGTTGGAGAGGCATCGCCGTATCAGGCGCTCAACATCCCATCGACGCTGTCCTTGGCATCGCCAAACAACATGCACGCGTTTTCCTTATAAAACGGCGAATTAAAGCCACTGCTGTAATCAATCCACTCAACTCCATTACCAGTGATTAAAACAGCCACTCCATTTGAGCTATGTCTCGATTCCGAATTCGTTTCAAATGGAGCAGCCATTATTCTGTGCCGCAAGCGGTCTGTTACTTGCGGATAAACAACTTAGCTAACTTCTTCTAATGCTTCCTGTTTGCTTGCGGGAGCGAGATTTTCAACCGGTTGCAGTTGTTTAGGCTCATGCTTGGAATCATCGGCTTTGCTTTTTTGAATGTCCGCCGCCGTTGCAGCGCTGAGATTGAAGATGCCTCGTGCAGTAATGGAGGGAATCATAATTTGCGCAGGCTGCGCGAGGCCGGAAATAAACGGTCCCACCAACATGGCATCCGTCACTGAACGAATCATGCCCATGCTAATGTTGGCGGCATCCAAGTTTGGCATGACCAGTAAATTGGCCTGTCCTTTTAATGTGCTGCCCTGAAACGCTTTGTTGCGCAGCGCCAGATTCATCGCTGACATGGCATGCATCTCACCATCCAATTCAACATCGGGCATGCTTTCACGCAGTATTTCCGCGGCTTTGCGCATTTTTATTGCCGAAGGCAAATTCGAGGTGCCGAAGTTAGAGTGTGATAGCAGCGCAACGCGCGGCTCTACACCAAAGTGACGGACGCGTTCGATGCTGGCGCGAGTGATTTCCACCACCTCATCAACGCTGGGGTCTTTGCAGATGAAAGGATCGGCGATAAACAGCGGGCCACTATCAAGCAACAAGACACCCACTGAGGTAATGTGTTGGTCGGGCACGCGTGGCCCAATGACGTCACGGATATCACGCAGGTGATAATCAAAACGCCCCACCTTGCCGCAGATCAAACCATCGGCTTCACCGCGCGCCACCATCACCGCGCCCAGTACCGTGGCGTTGCTGCGTATGGCTTTTTTAGCAGCATCTGTAGACATGCCGTTACGGCCCACAGCGGCATGATAAAACTGCCAGTATTCTTCGTGGTGATCGCCATCCTGCGGGTTAAATAACTCAAAATCCTTGCCAGGTTGCAGGCGCAGGCCCAATTTGTCGATCTGAGCCTGGATGACCTGCGGGCGACCAATCAAAATCGGGAAGGCAATGTTTTCATCGACCACACCCTGTACGGCGCGCAGTACATCACTGTTTTCGCCTTCGGCATACACCAATCGTTCCAGTTCCGCTTTTTTGGCGGCTTCGATCATTGGTTGCATAAACAAACCACTGCGACACACCGAACTGTGCAGTTTGGCGCGATAGGCGTCTAAATCCTCAATGGGCCGCGATGCCACGCCGCTTTCCATCGCGGCTTTGACAACCGCCACGGGCAGCTCTTCAATCAAGCGTGGGTCGAAGGGTTTGGGAATCAGGTATTCCGGGCCGAACGTTAGCTCTTCGCCGACATAGGCTGCTGCCACGTCGCCGTGTGATTCCTTCAGCGCCATATCGGCAATGGCTTTCACGCAGGCCATTTTCATTGCTTCATTGATGGTGGTGGCACCACAATCCAGCGCACCACGGAAAATGAAGGGGAAGCACAAGACGTTGTTGACCTGGTTCGGGTAGTCGGAACGGCCCGTGGCGATAATAGCGTCAGGGCGCACGGCCTTCGCTTCCTCTGGCAGGATTTCAGGGTAAGGGTTAGCCATCGCCAGAATTAAAGGGTTGGGGGCCATTTTGACCACCATTTCCGGCTTTAAGACACCACCAGCGGACAGACCGAGGAAAATGTCTGCGTCGGCTATGGCGTCACTCAGGGTTCGCTGTTCCGTATCACGGGCATATTTGGCCTTGTATTCATTCATTTCGCTGTCATCACGTGCCAGATGAACCACGCCCTGACGATCGCAAATGGTGATGTTTTCCTTGGGCATGCCCATGCTCACAAGCAAATCAAGACAGGCAATACAGGCGGCTCCGCCCCCAGATGAAACCAGCTTCACTTGGTTCATCTGTTTATTGACGATGCGCAGGCCGTTGTAGATCGCTGCCGCCGATACAATCGCCGTGCCATGCTGATCATCATGAAAGACCGGGATGTTCATGCGTTTGCGCAGCTCTTTCTCAACATAGAAACATTCCGGGGACTTGATGTCCTCAAGGTTGATGCCGCCAAAGGTGGGTTCCAGCGAGGCAATAATATCAACCAGTTTTTCCTGATCGGTTTCGTCGATTTCGATATCAAATACATCGATATTGGCGAATTTTTTAAACAGTACTGCTTTGCCTTCCATCACCGGTTTTGACGCTAAAGGACCAATGGCGCCTAAACCTAAAACGGCAGTACCATTGGTGACAACACCGACCAAATTGCCGCGTACCGTGTAGTTGGCCGCCTCATTGGGATCTTCAGCAATGGCTTCACAGGGATAGGCAACGCCTGGCGAGTAGGCCAATGCCAGGTCACGCTTGTTAGCCATAGGTTTGGTTGGTGTGATTGCTAATTTTCCAGGCGTCGGCTCGCGGTGATAACGCAGAGCGCCTGCTTTAAAGTCGTCAAAATCTTCGGACATGCTAACCCTCGTTTTCAATCGGTGCTGGATCGGTGTTGAGCATAAACACCGGCTCCACCGCCCGTAGCTCCTGTAACGGTATATGACAGGCGATGCGATGCTCACCCGAGGCCTCGAGCAACGGCGGTACCTGCTCTTCACAAATTTTGCCCAGTTTACGCGGACAGCGGGTGTTGAACGGGCAGCCGCTGGGCGGGTTCATGGCGCTGGGGATATCCCCCACCAGGAACACTCGCTTCTTTTTAACCGCGGTATCCGCCACCGGGATCGCCGAGATCAGCGCTTCCGTGTAGGGATGATAAGGCGGTGCGAACACCTCCTCGGTACTGCCCTGCTCGACGATGTTGCCCAGGTAGATCACCACCACCCGGTCCGCCAGGTAACGCACCAGGCTCAGGTCATGGCTGATAAACACCAGCGAGGTCTGCTGCTCCTGCTGGATACTCATCAACAGCCGGGTTACCGCGGCCCCCACCGACACATCCAGGGCCGAGACCGGCTCGTCCGCCACCACCAGGCTGGGATTGCCGGCAAAGGCCCGGGCGATGCCCACCCGCTGCTTCTGTCCACCGGAGAGCTGACGCGGCTTACGCTTGGCGAAGTCGGCTGGCAGCTTGACCAAATCCAGCAGCTCCAATACCTTGGCGCGGATCTCCTTCTTGTCTGTGCTGACGCCAAACTTCTTGATCACCCGGGCCAGCTGGGAACCGATCGTCAGGCTAGGATTGAGGGTATCGAAGGGATTCTGGAACACCATCTGCATGGCGCTGGCCTGATCGTTTCGTCTTTTCGTAACATGGGTGTTGGCGATATCCTGACCGTTCAGCCGCACCTCGCCGCTGGAGGCGGTCTCCAGCCCCATCAACACCTTGGCGAAGGTTGACTTACCACAGCCGGATTCACCGACGATGGCGACCGTCTCTCCGGCATGAGACTCGAAGTTCAGCCTCTCGTTGGCCTTGACCACTTTGGTACGGTCTCCCTTGAGCATAGCCAGCAGGGAGTCATCATGGACCTCGTAGTACTTCTGCATTTCCTTAACCGTCAGGATCGCCTTGCCGATTTGTTGCGGTTCGGCCTGCCCCGCTACCACTTCAGTGGGCGCCGTCAGATCCAGCGCCTGCCAGCGGGCGCAGCGTACCGCATGGCCGGTTTGATCCGGCACCGCGTCGATTTCGATCCGCTGCTGATCGCAGGTTCCTGATACGAAGTGGTCGCAACGCGGCCCGAAGAAGCACCCGGGGGGGCGCTGGTTGGGCAGCGGCAGCTGGCCGCGGATCGGCTTCAAGGGTCGGCTGTACTTGTCGGCCGTGGGCAAAGGGATGCAGTCGAACAGTCCCTTGGTATAAGGGTGCTTCATCTGGTCGAACACCTCTCCGACCGTGCCCACCTCCACCACCTGACCGGAGTACATCACATTGACCCGGGAGCAGGTCTCCAGGATCAGCCCCAGGTTATGGGAGATATAGATCATGGCGGTGTTGAACTTGGCCGCCAGCTCCTCGATCAGATCGACGATGCACGCCTCCACGGTCACGTCCAGGGCCGTGGTCGGTTCGTCCAGCAACAACAGGGCGGGGCTGGTCAGCAGCGCCATGGCGATCACCACGCGCTGCTGCTGACCACCGGAGATCTGGTGCGGATAAGAGGTCATCACCCGTTGGGGATCCGGCAGATTGACACTCTCCAGCATCTCCAGCGATTTACAGGTGGCCTGCTCTTTGCTGATCGATTGGTGGCAGCGCAGCACCTCGGTTAGTTGCTGGCCGATCAGCATGGAGGGGTTCAGGGAGGCCATCGGCTCCTGATAAATCATGGCAATATCGTTGCCGCGCAGTTGACGCAGCTCCTCCTTGCTAAGCAGGGCCAGGTCCTGGCCCTTAAACTTGATGGAGCCCTTCACCACCTTGGCGTTGCTGCCCAGGTACTGCATGATCGCCATCGCCATGGTGGACTTACCGCAGCCGGATTCGCCGACCAGACCGATGGTCTCGCCCTCGTGCAGCACCATGTTGAAGTCCACCACCGCCGGGATCTCTCCGGCGCGGGTGAAGTAGGAGATGCTCAGGTTTTCAATTTCCAGAATAGGTTGTGTCATGGTTATCTCTCTCCTTAATCTCGCAGTGAAATTTCACGTAGGCCATCGGACAGCAGGTTCAACCCCAAGACCAGGGATGAGATGGCGATACAGGGGAAGATGGCCATGTGTGGGAACACCGGAAACAGTTTTCTGCCATCGCTAATCATGCTGCCCCAGTCCGGCGTGGGGGGCGGCAGGCCCATACCCAGAAAGCCCAGCACCCCGATGGTGATGATGACGTAACCCATGCGCAGGCAGGCGTCGACGATCAGGGGCCCACGGGCGTTGGGCAGGATTTCGACAAACATGATCCACAGGGCACTCTCGCCCCGGGTCTGGGCCGCAGCCACATACTCCCGGTTGCGCAGGTCCATGGTCAGGCCGCGCACGATGCGAAAGATGCCGGGTGCGCTGGCGAAGGTGACCGCCAGGATGATATTTATCCCGGAAGCCCCGATGGTGGCAATGATCAGGATATACAGCACTAATACCGGGAAGGAGAGGATAACGTTGGAGACGAAGGAGAGAAAGGTATCCACCTTGCCCTGGTAGTAACCGCCAGCCAGTCCCATGACGATTCCCACCACATAGGCGGTGAAGGTCGCCAGGGGCGCGTAGATCAAGACGGTCTGGGTGCCGTAGATGATGCGGGAGAGGATATCCCGGCCCAGCAGGTCGGTACCGAACCAGAACACGCCGCCGGCAGGGTTCTCCGTAAAGGGCTTTTGCATCGGCACCAGGCTGCTGACCGGATCGAAGGGCGCCAGCACGCTGGCGAACAGGGCGACCAGGACCCAGAACAGGCAGATGATCGCTCCGATCATCCCAACCGTGCTCTCGCGTAGCAGGCCAATGGCGTTAAAAGTTGTTTTCAGCATACTCATAGCAGACTCCTCAACTGAAACGGGTACTGCGCTTGTTGTAGCCGCTTAGAGCACCGGTTGAGAGTGCGATCAACTGCGGTAAGCAATAAGTGTGTTGATGGATTATTCATATCGGGCTCCTCAACTGAAACGGATTCGGGGGTTGAGGTAGCTGTAGCCGATATCGGCGATCAGCTGCGTCAGCACCGCAGCGCAGACCGCCACCATGGTGCAGGCCTCAATCAGGTACACGTCGCTGTTCAATGAGGCTTCCAGCAGCAGGGCCCCGAAGCCCTTGTAGGCGAAGGCGAACTCCACCACGATCACCCCGGACAGCAGCCAGTTGACCTGCAGCATGATGATGGTGAAGGGGGCGATCAGGGCGTTACGCAGCGCATGGCGGGTAATTACCTGCCGGTAGGGCAGCCCCTTCAACACGGCCGTACGGATGTAGTGGGTCGACATCACCTCCGCCATAGACGCCCTGGTCATGCGGGCGACGTAACCGAAACCGTAACCCACCAGCACCATGGCCGGCAGGATCAGCTGCACCGGATCGAACCCGGTCAGCATGGTGCTGGTACCCGGCAATAGTTTCAGCGAGAACACGAATATTGCCGATAGAAATACGGCGCTGGCAAACTCGGGGATCGAGGTGGTGATGATGCAGATCAGGGAGATGATCCGATCCATCAGTGATCCCTCCTTCATGCCGGACAGCACGCCGAGCAGGATGGAGAGCGGGATCATGATGCCGAAGGTGACAGCGGCCAGGATCAGGGTGTTGCCGAGGCGGTCCCAGAGAATATCGGCGACCGGGACCCGAAAACGAATCGACTCGCCGAAGTCCCCCATAATGAAACTGCCGGCCCAGCTGAAGTAGCGCTCGAACACCGGGCGGTTATAGCCGTTGGCTTCCAGCCACAACTGGCGCTGCTCATCTGATGAGTAGGGACCCAGCACCTTGGTCGCCACGGAGTCGATATTCAGCTCCAGGGCTAAAAATAGGATGATGGACACCACCAGCATGGTCAGAATCATCACCCCGACGCGGCGGGTTATTAGTCGAATCATTGAACTATCCTCAGTGAAAGTAACAAAAGACAACTTCAGCCCCTGACGGGGCTGAACCTGATTGCTACAAAACTATGAAACGATCCAGACTTTATTGAACTGATGCTCATGCATCAGGTGATGGGTGAGCCCCTGGACGCGCTTGTTGGCGGCGCCGTAGGAGTTCATCCAAAAAGGCTGAATGATGATGGCATCATCCTGAAGAATCTTCTCCAGCTTGACCATCACTTTGCGTCGCTCACCGACATCCAGGGTGGCGGAGGCTTGGTCCAGCAACTTATCGAAGACGGGGTTCGCGTAGCCGGTCTCATTCCATGGCCCGCCGCTCCGATAGGCCAGATTCATGACCTGAATGCCGAGGGGACGGTGAGCCCAGTTAGTCAGTCCGAACGGAGTGCTACTCCAGACATCCCAGTAGGCGCCACCCGGCATAATGTTGACCTTGAGACGAATACCCGCTTCACGCACCTGATCGGCGATGACCAGGCAGGTGTTGGACTCCCAAGCGGGTGAGGCAACACAGTCGATTCTCAGATCGATGCCATCCGGATAACCGGCTTCGGCAAGCAACTGCTTGGCTTTTTTTATATCCCGCTTCAGTTTAGGCAGCGGCGCGTATTCGGGATGCATCGGCGAGACATGGTGATTTTCAGCAACAGAGCCTAAGCCCTGGAGCCCCACTTGTAGTACTTTCTCGTTATCTACCGCCAGGGTTAGGGCTCGTCGCACCCGGATATCGTCAAACGGTTTTTGAGTCACGTTCATTCGCGCCAATCCAGTACCGGCGGTGGCGGCTTTTAACAGGGTCACATGAGGAATGGCATTGATGGCCTCAACCTGATCGGAGGAGGTCTCATAGTTGTAATCGATTTGGTCAGAGGCAAAGGCTGCCAGCTCGGCGGATGGATCATCACCCAGATCCACATAGGTGATCTGGTCCAGGTAGGGGGCGTCACCCCAGTAGGCACCCTCGGTGCGGCGCTTAAGTACCGCAGTAACACCGGTTTTGATTGTACTCAGCGAGTAAGCTCCGGTACCGACCGGGTTGTTTTGGAAATTGCCTTTAAAGTCGCGGTGCAGGATAAGGGCGGTGTAGGTAGCCAGGGCTTCGGGAATGGCAATATTCGGCGTATTCAGCTGCAGGCGCACGGTGTGCTCATCAACGCGGGTCACGGCGCCTTGACTGGCTACCCGTGATTTTTGGGGGGTGCCGTCATCGTTCTTTGCACCCGTATCGATCTCTTCGGTCAGCATCACCAGCTGACTTTGCATCGAAGAGCCGGTGGCGGGGTCCAGCCAGCGGTTGAAGTTGAAGATAACATCGTCGGCATTGAAATCATCGCCGTTGGACCACTTGATGCTCTTACGCAGGTGCAGGGTCCAGGTCTTGAGGTCGTCAGAGGCTTCCCACTTTTCAAGCAGGTGCGGCCTAGCCAGGCCATCGGAGCCGTTCTGAACCAGGGGCTCGATAATATGGCGGCAGACGTTGGTCGGCTCGGACCACTCGAAAAGTGCTGGATCGGTGATCTCCTTGACCCGCATCGACACGCGCAGGTTACCGCCACGCGTTGGAGTGGCGGCAGAAGCCATCTCGGACATCGCCAGGCCGGACATGGCGTAGGCGACAGGAATAGACATGCCTAACAGTACGGATTTACGCAAAAACTCTCGGCGAGACAACTGCCCCTTGTCCACGCCTTCCTTTAACTCACTAATATAAGGATGATTTTTATTGTCTTTCATGGAAAACCCCTTCCTTTTCTGTTTGTTTAAAAATAGTTTTTGAACACGACCTTAGATCAAAGCCTACTTGACTCATCATGTATATACAAGCAAATATTGTGATCTTCCACCAAGATACTTTCTACAACCCGAGAAACTCATGATTTATCCAACAGTTACTCAACTCAGTGCAAAAACGTCATAGCGCTCATGCTTTTGTTAACTGCCCGCTGACCTGAGGGTTAGCATCGCGTGGTTAATCACTTCCCACACACGCTGAAGGAAAAGACTACACCGATGAATATGTAGGCCCTAACAGCCTGTTGAAAAGCACCACTAAGGAAGCGGCACATCCAGCCGTTTAAACGCAACAGCTGACCCAGCTTTCCGGATCAGCTGTTGCGAGTACGTCAGACCGCGCTCAGGCCCCATAGCGAACCATCAATCCAGTAGTGCCTTAAGCACCGCCGCCATCTCTTCGGCAATTCGCTCTTCCTGGCGATGATGCCCCTGATCGATCAACTGCTCACCGGCAACATACACATCACGAACGGCGCGATCACCGACCGAAAATAACCAGCGATTCAATACCGCGTCATTTTTTGCCGTCGCAATAAGTGGATCGCTCTGATCGAGTACCACGAAATCAGCACGACATCCCGCTTTAATCTGACCAATATTCTGACCACAAGCCTGGGCGCCGCCCCTCAGCGCCTGCTGGAAAATATGCTGACCGATGTTTGGCTGTCCCTCCCCCACCAGGCAGTTACGGCGCTGATCACGAAGTCGCTGGCCGTATTCAAACCAGCGCAGCTCCTCTGTAACAGAAACAGAAACATGGCTGTCCGAGCCGATACCAAAACGCCCTCCCTGCTCCAAATAGCTCACGCCAGGGAAAAGGCCATCACCAAGATTTGCCTCCGTGGTCAAGCAAAGACCTGCAACCGACTGACTTGCCGCCATTTTTGTTAATTCTGCCTCGTTGACATGGGTGGCATGAACAAGGCACCAATCCCTATCGATGTCAGCATGATTGAACAGCCACTCGACGGGGCGCTGACCGGACCACGCCAGACAGTCCTCCACCTCCCTCTGCTGTTCAGAAATGTGGATATGAATAGGACGGGGCTGTTGTGATGATGAGAGAACCCGATCTATCTGCTCCGGCGTCACCGCCCGTAGAGAATGAAAACACAGCCCCAGGTTTTGTTTGGATTCTGTTTGCGTCTGTACAGATAACTGCTCAACTAATTTTAAGTAAGCCTCTTCACAGTTGATAAAACGGCCCTGCCCCTTGTTCGGAGCCTGCCCACCAAAACCCGAATGACTATAAAGGACCGGTAGAAGCGTCAGACCGATCCCCGAACTATTTGCTGCTGCAAAAATACGGTTAGCCAGCTCTGCAGGATTGCTATACGGCTTACCGTCAATGTCATGGTGTAGATAGTGGAATTCAGCTACCTGAGTGTAGCCCGCTTTCAGCATAGTGACATACAGATGACTGGCAATGGTCTCTATTTGTTCGGGCTGCAAACGGGCGACCAGACGGTACATCAGGTCACGCCAACTCCAGAAATTGTCCTGCGCATTGTTGACCACCTCTGCCAGTCCTGCCATCGCATACTGAAAAGCATGGGAGTGCAAATTGGGCATACCGGCTACCACCGGGCCAGGAAGTATCACCGCGCCTTCCGCACTGCCGTTCTCCTCTATCTTTACAAATGTGCCATCTTCACCGACATCAAGTCGAACCCGTTCACACCAACCCTGAGGCAACATCGCCCGTGGAGCAAAATAACTACCCATAACCATTCCTCTTAAATAAACACAATACGCTCGCACTTGTATATACACCTTGTTATACTTGTGTGCAAGCAAAGTCCTGTAATAGAATTCTTCACTCCAGTTATAAAACCACTTAATCAAGGGGAAAAACGACGTGCCAGCCCATAAACCAGACGTGGCTGATAACCATACTCGCCAAACCGTGGATTCATCTGCCCCCCTCTATCTCCAGTTGAAACAGGCGATCTCCCTTCAAATTTCAACCGGAACGCTGCAGCCCAACCAGCGTGTACCCTCGGAAAGTGAACTCGTCAAATCATTTAATGTCAGCCGCATGACCGCCAATCGAGCATTACGGGAACTTTCTTCGGAAGGCCTACTCGTGCGAATTCAGGGGGTAGGCACCTTTGTCGCAGAATCTAAACCCCATTCCGAATTGCTGGAAGTACATAATATCGCCGATGAAATTATCGGGCGCGGCCATCGCCATAGCTGCAAACAGATTGAAATGATACGCCTCAAGGCACAGCCCGAGCAGGCGCTTAATCTCGGCGTACGCACCAAACACGAAATTTTCAAATCGCTGTTGATTCACTATGAAAATGAACTGCCGGTACAGCTTGAAGAGCGCTACGTTAATGCCACACTGATACCGGACTACATGAAGCAGGACTTTACTAAAACCACCCCTCACGCCTACCTGATGAAGATCGCTCCGCTAACCGAGGGAGAACACCTTGTCGAAGCAATAAAGCCCACCGTGCAAGAGTGCCAGTTGCTGCAGATTGAACTTGACGAGCCCTGCCTGAAAGTTGATCGTCGCACCTGGTCGGGCAAGGAGATCATCTCATCCTCCCGACTGCTCTACCCTGGTTCACGCTATCAACTGATTGGCCACTTTAGTCATTAATGGAGAGTCATCTTGCTCAATATCACCAAAGCAACGGTCCGCAACTGTGAAACAACACGCTGGCGTAATAATGCAGGTACAACGACCGAGCTTTTCATCGACAGCCCCACCAGCAGCCTAGACAAGTTTGGCTGGCGCCTCTCTGTCGCTGAAGTTGAAGAACCGGGAGTCTTTTCCAGCTTCGCCGGCTATCAACGCGTTCTGTCACTTCTGACCGGCAAGGGCATCGAACTTATCCGCAGCGAGAGAAGTGACCGTCTCCTTCCTGGCCAAGCATTGGCCTTTGATGGTGCCGACACCGTGAACAGCCACCTGCTTTCTGGTCCCATCAAAGACCTCAATATCATCTTCGATCCGCGGGCATTTGACTGCAGTGTCCAGTGGCTAAAGGGTGAATCCGTCACCAGCCACCTTTATGCCCCCTCCTCTACACTGTTGGTGTTCTGCCTGGAAGGAACGCTTTCCCTTAGCGAAGAAAACGCTCAGACAGAGCACCACCTTGCCGCTTTTGAAGCCCTACGAGTAGACAATTCCAGCACAGCCATTCTGCCTCTGAGTGTATCCTCAACAGCACAGAGCCACTTTTGCCTGATCAACCTGACTGCCAAGCACTTATAGCCCGAACTAGGCATATCCACAGCAAGCCTCAACACTGAACGCCTTCTCTTCAGTCACCGGGAGCTACTTATTGGGTGTGCCTATCCTATTGAATAACCAGGCTTTTGGTATGTTTATGCCTATCCATTTCCATCCCGCTAACCAGCAAAGAACACCTTAAGTCACGCAGCTCTTCTAAGACCACCCCTCGGCAACAAATCAAAATATCCTCACTAAACGTGCTAATTCGACTTGCAGTGAAAAACAGACTCGCATAAACTTGACCGCACATGTATATACAAGATAAGGAGACTAAGCGGTGACAACAAAACCCCAAACCCCTACAAAATTCCGTGACGTAGAGATAAGAGCGCCTCGCGGCAGCGAGTTGAATACAAAAAGCTGGATGACTGAAGCGCCCCTGCGGATGCTGATGAACAACCTCGATCCCGAGGTGGCTGAAAACCCGAAAGAGCTGGTGGTCTATGGCGGAATCGGCCGTGCCGCCAGAAACTGGGAGTGTTACGACAAGATCGTAGAAACGCTGAAAACACTGGAAAACAACGAAACCCTCATCGTTCAGTCCGGCAAACCGGTCGGCGTCTTCACCACCCATGAAAATGCCCCACGAGTGCTCATCGCCAACTCCAACCTGGTCCCTCACTGGGGTAACTGGGAACACTTCAACGAACTCGATGCTAAAGGGCTGATGATGTACGGCCAGATGACGGCTGGCTCATGGATCTACATCGGCAGCCAGGGCATTGTTCAAGGGACCTACGAAACCTTCGTCGAAGCCGGTCGCCAACATTATCAGGGCAGCCTGAAAGGACGCTGGATCCTGACAGCAGGACTCGGCGGCATGGGCGGCGCGCAACCGCTGGCAGCCTCACTGGCTGGAGCCTGCTCACTGAATATCGAGTGCCAGCAAAGCCGCATCGATTTCCGCCTCCAGACCCGTTACCTGGACGAACAGGCCACTGATCTGGACGATGCCCTGGCCCGCATTGAGAAATACACCCGCGAAGGCCGGGCAGTTTCCATCGGCCTGTGTGGCAATGCAGCCACCATTCTTCCTGAACTGGTCAAACGAGGAATACGCCCCGACATGGTCACCGACCAGACCAGCGCCCACGATCCACTGAATGGGTATCTACCCGAAGGCTGGACATGGGATGAGTACCAGGCGCGCGGAAAAACAGAACCCGCTGTGGTCACCAACGCGGCCAAGGAAACCATGGCCGTACATGTTCAGGCGATGCTCGATTTCCAGGCAATGGGCGTTCCTACCTTCGACTATGGTAACAATATTCGCCAAATGGCCATGGAGAAGGGTGTTTCCAACGCCTTTGATTTCCCTGGTTTTGTCCCGGCCTACATTCGACCGCTGTTCTGCCGTGGCGTGGGCCCATTCCGCTGGGTGGCCCTTTCCGGAGACCCGGAAGATATCTATAGGACCGACGCCAAGGTCAAAGAGCTTATTCCCGACGACCAACACCTTCACAACTGGCTGAATATGGCTCGCGAACGCATCAACTTCCAGGGCTTGCCTGCCCGGATCTGCTGGGTTGGTCTAGGTCAGCGCGCCCTACTGGGTCTCGCGTTCAATGAGATGGTTCGTAGCGGCGAATTGAAGGCACCGATCGTGA
>Ga0209396_1003862_pt1 | contig 14821 bp, 11 predicted proteins | sample GOMGulsemesocosm_6_FD_184638 | JGI IMG/M metagenome (GOLD analysis project Ga0209396, IMG submission 184638) | Methane-oxidizing microbial communities from mesocosms in the Gulf of Mexico - GOM8C Gulf of Mexico (SPAdes) (version 2) | ecosystem: Environmental > Aquatic > Marine > Cold seeps...
ATTTTCTGAAACAGATTTTAGAGAAGACTTAGCCAAATTTGATGTACCAACTTTAGTGATACATGGTGATGACGATCAAATTGTACCAATTGATATTTCAGGTAAAGCATCAGCAGCATTAGTTAAAGATGCAAAATTGATTATCTACCCAGGTGCGCCTCATGGCCTAACAGATACGCATAAAAACAAACTAAACCAAGACTTATTAAAGTTTTTACAAAATAAATAATAAGCTATAAAACAATAAACCGGAGCTTGCTCCGGTTTTTTGTTTTACCAGAAATGAAGACAACAAAGGAAATCTATGTAAAAATATAACCGTAACTAAAATCGGTAAATTAAATAGCAGTTTATTATCAAACAGGCCACCTAATGTTATACCTTCTATTTTTCCCAATTATTTTATCCGCTCTCATTTTATGGCCTACCTGGTTATTTGGGCATGATTACTTTGTAACTAACTTTTGTAGAATATTACTGATGCTTATTGTGATGAATGAAATGGAAAGTCATGGAGGATACTGGAATTATTATGGTTTGATAATGTGCCTTATTACTTCTATTACATGTATATATGGATATGATTTTTTCAGTAAAAAACACAAACAAAAAGTTGATTAACCTTACTTCAGGTTAACCAACTTGATCACTAAAAAATATTAATTATTTAGTTCTATGCTAAAACTCAAAGCGATAATAAGGCTTATTTCATTTTAATAGGAATATGCAAAGCCATTTCACATTGCGGATCCATCACATTATATCCAGAAGGATATAGTTCAAAGTCTGGCTTTTCTTCGTATTCATATTTAGATTTAGGTAACCAACTGCCCCAAATATATTTAAGGGTTTTATCTAAATGACTAATTGAACCTCTATGAATAAACTTTGCATATAGTTGATCGGGTAATTCCCTTGTTATCATGCCTTTCGGAATAAAATCAAAGCTTTCAACAACTGCACAACACACATAACTGAAATTAACGTTATCTTCGTCCTCTTCGTATGACTCATATATACCAAATGATTCATCATTTATACGGTTTTTTATTTGATCTTTATAAGGCCTAAAAGCAGACCATAAACGAGGTAAGCTCAAATCTGCATCATCATATTGATGAGCAATACCAATAAGTTTCATAGCTGGTCGAGTCAATATTTGAGGTTCCATTGACAGCTCATTTTGTAAAAAATGCAACATATGCGGACTGAACTGATCTTTATACAATAATCTGAAAGGGTCATTTTGTTTACGATATTGCGCTGGCGTAATATTAAATAAGTCTTTAAACGCTCGGGTAAAAGCCTCTTGAGAGTCAAATTGGCAATCAAATGCAAGATCTAAAATACCGATATTTTCACTTAATAGGCGTTTAGCCCCAACTGTTAATCTGCGTTTACGTAAATACTCTTTTGGCGTATCACCCACTAATGCTTTAAAAATACGGCTGAAATGATAAGTAGAATAATGCGATGCTGCTGCAATTTCATGAACTGATATTTTGTCGTATAAGTGTTGCTCTATAAAATCTATGCTTTTAAAAAACCTTTGCACAATAACTCCTTATCACTTAAGTTTGCTTTTTAGAGTAAACAGCTTCGCAACTTATGCCAAACGGTTTATTCGTTAAGTTTGTTTTTGATTTAAATTAAATACGTTCGCTAGTAATATAAAATCTCAAATGACTAAATCCACGATCCCTTAATGGCACTATCGCTTTATAGTTGTCGTCTTCAAAAAAATTATCAATCGCATTTCTGTTTGGAAATGAAACAACCACAAATACGGCTGCACAATCAGCATTATCTAAAGCACGTTCAACGTCATATGTCGCAATCGGTACCCCGCCATATTGCTTAATGATACTCGGAACTTGCGCAAAATAAGATTGCAAAGCGTCTTTTTCATTTGGGTTTGGGGTCGCTTCAATATGTAAAAATACTGGTAATGTCATGCTTTACTCCAAAATAGTGACTTAAAAAAATTACTGAGCTTTAATCACTCTTTGATGCCACAAAGCTAATAATGGAATGATGACTAACTCAATGAAAGTTGGCCCTACTACTTGATCATCAACTAAACCAAATTCCATAATATTTGATAATCGAGCTAAGCCTCCAACAAATAGCGCTAACACTACAAAACGAAAAATATTGGCATGCAATTGGATATTGCGTAAGAAAAATAACAAAGCTAATCCTTGCGCAAAAAACACACCAAAGCCAAATCGATATTGATTATCAGCAAAACCACGTAAAATACTGTCACTATTAAATAGCACCTCACCACCGCCAAAAGCAATACTGCCATTTAGCCCGCCAAATGCACTTACTCCTCCTGGCACAAAACAAATGATAGCTAATATAATAATGAATAATTGAAATACTTTTCTTTCGACTTTGTTTATTTGATTCATAGTTGTTGCCTTTTCAATATGATTTATTTACCAGGCACATATTAACTATGACTTAACTTTTATTTTTGATATTTCTTGCTGTTTTGTATTTTCAATAAAAAAGCCAGCAAACAAGATAGCAAGAAATATCAAAAAAAGGTTTTCACTAAGCGCTAAATTATCAATATCAAAACGGAGCAAACATAACTTGCTTTAAATATTGAAACGAAATTAAGTAAGGTGACAAAATGTTAAAAAGTATTCTTATTACAGGTGCAAATGCGGGATTAGGTAAAGAAAGCGCTAAACAAATGGCAATGCAAACTGGTGTAGAAAAAATCTACCTAGGTTGTAGAAACGAAGAAAAAGCCCAAGTAGCAAAACAAGAATTAGAGCAGATCACGGGCAAAAAAATCTTTGAAATATTAAAAATAGATGTCTCAGATCTAGACTCTGTTCGCACCGCTGTAAAATCTCTAAAAGAACCTGTTGAAGGGTTAGTTATGAATGCCGGCGGTACAGGTGGCAAACGCTTTTTTGATAGAACAACAGATGGCGTAACACAAATATTTGCAGTTAACTTACTTGGACATGTTGTATTAACTGAGGAGTTATTAAAAGCAAACAAACTCACAAAAGTCGCTTTATATGCTGGCTCTGAAGCCGCCCGAGGCGTAAAAGAAATGGGCATGAAGCGCCCTGAACTTAAAACATCTTCAATAGATGAGTTTACTGCTATATGTGACGGCACTCTTTTTGGCAGTAAAAAAGATGCAACTGTACCTTATGGTCCTATTAAATATATGGCTGCGTTATGGATGTCATCTATCGCGCGAGATTATCCTAGTATTCGTTTTATTACTATGAGCCCAGGTGCAACTACTGGTACAGAAGGATTCAATACCCTCTCACCTATAAAACAATACATAATGAAAAGCATGATGAAAGTGATGCTTATGATAGGTAAAGTGCATAAACTAGAAGTAGGCGCAAAACGATTTGTTGATGGTTTATTTAATGAATTTTATGAAAGTGGTGTTTTTTACGCCAGTAAAAAAGGCCTTACAGGACCTATAGGCGAACAAAGCCAGCTGTTCTCAGATCTTAGCAATAAAAAACATCAAGATAACGCAAAACATGCCATTTATAGCTTTATAAAATAATTCGAAATAGCGAATCTTAAATTATACACAATCTACATAGTGATCGTTTGTTGCCTTTCGATTACTTAACAGGCATTAATGATGAAATGACAGCCGAATATGCATTAAACAAAAAAGGAAAACTTCAGCCGAAATTTTCCTTTTAAAATAGTGAAGAACTAAGTTTAAACTATGAAATTTAAATCTTTAATGACTCAGTTTAAATTGGTGTGTTATCTCTTTAAGGTTTATCGCTAGTTGGTTTAAATGCTCACTTGTTGTTGATATTTCATCTACGCCTATTGCGTTTTGATGCGCAGCTTCATTAATAGCAACTAAAGACTGATTAATTGATTCCGCAGCGATTGACTGTTGATCTGCCGCCGTAGCGATTTGTTCTGCATTTAAAGAGATTGTTTGTATTTCTTGATATGAGTTTGTGATTGCATCAGCTGTTTTTTGAGCTGAAGAAACGGTTTGTTCTGCTTGAGTTGTGCTTTTTTCCATAACATTCACAGCATCTTGCGTACCTTGTTGTAGCAATTCAATCATATCTTTAATATCTTGCGTTGATTTTTGGGTTTTTTGAGCTAATTGTCTTACTTCATCGGCTACAACAGCAAAACCGCGACCTTGCTCTCCAGCTCGAGCGGCTTCAATTGCGGCATTTAAAGCGAGTAAGTTAGTTTGATCTGCAATGCCTCTGATCACTTCTAAAATAGAGCCTATTTCCTGAGAGTTAGATTCAACCTGTTGAATCACTTTAGTGGCATTATTTATTTCTGTCGAAAGTGAACCTATCACGGAAATTGTATGGGTTACTTGGTGATTAGCTGTTTTAGAAAGATCTTCAACATAATTTGTTGAATCAGCAACTAACCTGGCATTATTAGCAACATCTTGTATTGTTGTTGCCATTTCAGTCATCGCACTCGACACTGTTTCAATATTTGCCTGTTGTTCCTGTAAACTCATATTTGCTTGTACTGACGTACTACTTGTTTGACCTGCAGCACTAGATAATTCAACAGTCACATTTGTAATATTACCTATCACTTCGCTCAGCTTATTCGACATTCTATGCATGGAACCATACACACCCATTTTTACAACTGTACTTTTGAATTTAAAAGTAAGATCTCCACTGGCTATTTTCTCTGTAATACTTTGCATTTCATGGGGTTCACCGCCTAATGGACGGGTAATAGATCTGGCAATTTTGAAAGCAACTATGGAAATAGCAGCCGCAGAAACAAGCATGATAATGAGAATAATCCAACGGAGCTGAGTTACGGGGGCCATCGCTTCAGCTTCATCAATTTCAGCTAATAATACCCAATTAACATTTTTAATTTTAATTGGCGTATAAGCGGATAGCACTGAATTACCGTTATAGTCTTCAACTATTTTAATATCGGTTAACCCTTTTAATCCTTCGTTTAGTGCCTGAGTATCAACCCCATTTTTTTGAATCGTACCTGAGAAACTGGCTTTAATTGAATGACCAACAGGGTCTAAATATGAGTCCGAGCGCATTCGTTTATCATCACCCACCAGATAGCTCTCTCCTGTTTCTCCCATGCCATCTCTTTGCTGCATAATGTCATTTATTTTATCTATCGATAGCTGTAAAGCGACAATCAGCTTTGTTTCACCTTGGCTTTTCAACGGTAATGCAATGAATGCAGCTGGTTCATTGTTACTTGGTAAGTAAGGACTAAAATCTTTCAATTGATATTCTTCACTACTCAGCACGTCTTTAAATAGTGAGCCTAATCCTGAATTTCGATATGCTCCAGAAACTAAATTAGTTTGATAATCTGCTTCTTTCTCAGCAGTATAAAAAACATCTCCTTGAGGACTGATCAAAAATAAATCATAGTAACCATATGTTGAAATAAACTTTTTAAAATAATCGTTTTGTTGCATCGCACTGTCATTCATTATATCGAAAGAGTCGAATGACATTTGCGATTTTATTGATTCTGTCAGCATCAATAGATCACCCTCACGTTCTTGAAAATAACTTTCTATTTGCTGCTTTTTAATAGCCCGAATAGAGGTTAATTGATTGTATGCTTGTGATTCTAACGAATTGCTAGAAATAGAAAGTGCTGACATGCTTAAAATAAGGGCGGGGATTAAACCAATAGCAAAAAATGCAGTAAATATTTTATGTTGTAATTTCATAATACTTCTTTTAATTAGTCCATTAAAAAATTAGATAACAAGTGTGACTTAACAATTTATTGATAACACTGTATCTAAGTGCGTAATTCATCGGATGAAAAAAATTAACTTTTAATCATGATTTGATGTTTTAAAACATCAATATAAATACACCTCCTTTTAAAAAATTATAAATGCGTGGCAAAAACAATTTAATATGTGAGTTTCCTTTTATTGAAACAAATATATCACGCAACCCCAGTGTTAAAATCGGGACATTTGTAATAAAGTATTTTTGAATCAGGAACAAAAAGAACCACTTATGTGGCACTCTGGGATCAAGTTTTGAATAGTGAACCAAGGTGTATCGTCATCGAATTTACAATACAACTGATGATTTGACTGAGGAAATCGAGAGGTTTGTGAGACGGGGTTTTCTTGGTTCGTTCTTTTTCGCCATTGAAAAGGGATGAACAAAAAGTTGGTTAACCTGACTGCAGATTAACCAACTTGATCGCTAAAAAGTATTAACTATTTAGTTCTATGTTCAAAACTAAAGCTTTGCTCTGTAATAAGCTCACCACTGCCATCTCTTGGTGTGGTATAAAATTCTACATTTAGCTCATCTTTGCTGTTATCTAAGTTGATATGAGCAAAACCCCATACAAAACTTTTAGACCAAACTAAATCATATTCAGGGTAATTACGTTCTTGAAATTCAGCAAATGGTGTATGTTTACCACGCATTTTAGAGGCTGCACCACTGATTATTAATGGTAGTTTTTTAACACTTGTGCCATTTTTAGTAGTATCAGCTTTACTCACATACTTAGAACAATCATCAGTTAATAACTCTAAGTCATGTTCGTGACCTGCAATATAAGCGTCAGCATTTTCACATAATGACGGCATTAATAACTTACGTAATACATGACCTTCGCTATATTTAGTACCGCCAATCGACCAAAGAATATGATGACCGTAAACTAACTTCCATTTTGCAGTTGAGTTTTCTAGGCCATCAGCTAACCATTTTAGTTGCTTAGTATCTTCGCCTTTTTTAGGTTTTTCGTGCGGTTCATGCTCTTCAAGTTCTGCAGTGCCGTCTTGCAGTGCGATATGATCTGGCTTTTCACTGCCATCAGGATTAAGCGGCACTTCGTAAAAAGTTTGCCCCGATAGCAACATATTGGTATCTAATACAAAAAACTCAACATCATTACCCGGTTCACCTATTTTATAACTGTAATATCCATTTTCATCTAAATGAAAATTAGGCTGCTCTGCCATCCACTGAGTTTGTAATGCCACACCTTTACGAGATGTCTTCCAATCATGGTTTCCTAGTGCAGAATACACGACTAGCTCAGGATCTTGCTCAAATAAAGGTTTTAATGGCGCTAATATTAAATCGTCCATGCGTTTTTGATCGTCTTTACCATCTGCTGCGGCTGCGCCATCTGGGTAAATATTATCGCCTAGCTGAATGCCAAATTCACAGGCTTTAGTTTTACATAAACTTGCCATAGCAGTACCTACAGCGAGTGCACCACCTTGCTCTGTTGCAGTTTGGGTATTTGGATAAACATAAATTGGCGCATGATCAAACTCAGACATAGGGCGAAAATCTTCTTGCCAATCTTCACGCTCTTTTTCAATAAATTGGGCTTTATTTCTTGGGTTGTTGATGTGCTTAGATTTTGGGTAATCAACATGATAACCGCCATCACCAAAAGCTAAAAAGTTGATATCTTGTGTTTGGCTTAACGTCTGTTTTGTTACTACTTGCTCTGGTTCGTTATTTGAACAAGCCGTTAATGCTAAACATAAGCTCGCTGTCAGTAATGTAATTTTTGCAGTCATAATATTTTCTCAATAACAAAATAACCCTATAGCTAATATAACCATAGGGTAAATTTAAAACTTAAAATGATTTAATGGTAAAACCTAACTGGAATGAGCGACCGTATTGCTCATATTGATAGTTATTTTGTGATTCACCATGGTATAAATAATAAGGCTCATCGGTAATATTGATGGCATTAAATGATACTTGCATGCTGGTATTTAAATTATATTGCAGGCTGAAATCTAACTGATTATGTGCCGCCTCATATACCGCAGCATCGGCTTCGTAAAAGCGAAAGCTTTCACTTTTATGCGTTGCCGTTAAGCGGGCACTCATTGCATTATTTTCGTAACCTATCATTAAGTTACCTACGGTATCTGATTGCGCTGGCAACTGTGAGTCAGCATTTATAAATGTGCTATTTAAGCCAAGTAATAATCCGTTATTAAAGGTTTTGGTCCAAGCAAGCTCTACACCTGATAACTTAGCGTCGCCGCCATTGACCATTTGTATTACTTCGTCATATCCATCCCACTGACCATTATCATGCACATCTCTTTGCTCAATAAAGTTAGCAATGTTTTTATGGAATAAACCCGCAGATAAAACTCCTACTTCGTCAGGGTAATATTCTATCGAAAAATCTAAGTTAGTTGACTCATATGGGTCTAAATCAGGATTACCAACTACCGCTTTGCGCTCAGTAGAGATTTGATTGCCATCTTGCGTGCTTTCACTCTCAATTATTTGATATGCAGCAGAATCACCAAATGTCGGTCTTGCGATTGTATTGGTATAAGCAAAACGTGTTACTAAATTATCGTTAAATTCATAACGTACATTTAAGCTTGGTAATAAGTGGTCGTAATCTTTCTCGACATGCCATGCTTCAATGTTCACGGTTTCAGAATCGGTTGTTTCATCAATTATTAAATCAACTTTATTACCACTGGTTGAGAAAGCAGTATTTTCGTATCTCACACCCGCTACGATATGCCAGTCTTCAATATCCATAGTGACCATGCCATAGGCTGCAAAAACATCTTCAGTGCTGATGTAGCTTTCGCCTTTAGTTATGATGTCCGATTCATTTTGATTAATATCAAAACTTGATTTGTTCATCATTACAAAATCATGCAAACCATCTTCATCTAAGCCTGGGCCAAATTCACCTAATGCATAATCAGGTGCTGGCGTTGCAAATTCACCAGCAGTTACATCACCAAAACCACCATCATAAACAATGGCATCTACAGAATTGGATTTCTCACGGCTGCGATATTTAGCGCCAAATTTAAATTCACCATAGTGATCATCAAAAGTAAAATAACGCTTAATATCAAAACGAGAACTAATCTCTTCATCTTCACTTAGACTGTCGGAATAAGACACCTCATCCATCGCAAAGTTAGTTAAATCTTGAGAATCTGCAGAATGTGTTAACTCAGGCGTTTTACCATTGCTGCTGTAACCTAAATCAAATCCTTCGCCTTTAAAGTCGGTATCAATACGACCATCTTCGGTTTCGCTCGATTTTGAATAACCAACACTGTACTCAAATGCCCAATCATCAAATTCATTTTCGCCACCAGCTACAAGAGAGAGGATTTCTTGCACTTGAATACGGTCTTTTGTATCTCTATCCATTTCAGCATCAGTATATTGCGCTGAAGAATCGGTTACTGAACTTGCATCTACTTGGCCTTTATCAAACTTGTATTCGTTTCTTAATCTGAATTCATCATCAGAAAAATCACTATATAAAGTACGTAAGTAATATTTATCCGTTGTACTGGTACGTAAATCAAAATTTAACGCCGCACCTAAACGCTCTCGTGAAATTTCATACGATCTTTGCTCAATTTCTTCTGCACCAAATATTTCAATGTCTTCACCTGTTTGTGAATCTTCAACTTCAATCGTGCTCCAGCCACCGTCAGTTTCCATATTGTGTGAACCAAAATCACGCTTAAACCAAGATAATGCACTTGCCACGCCAAGCTCTGCACCTGATTCTAATGCAAACTTATCGGTAAAACTGCCCGAAATTTTTGGACTGGTTTTTGATACCAATTCATTGTGTGAAGCTTGCGTTGTAAAGCTATAACTTTGCTCCTCACGGTCAAACGCACTTAAACTTTTAACTTCTATCGAGCCACCTACAGCATTCGCATCCATATCTGGGGTAACGGTTTTGCTCACTTCTAAGCTTTGAATTAATTCACTTGGAATAACATCCAATGCCACACTTCTTACACCCGCCTCTGGAGAGGGTACATTTACGCCATTTATACTGACATTATTTAAGTTAGGATCGATACCTCGCACCCCAACAAAACGCCCTTCTCCTTGGTCTTTTTGAATAAACAGACCCGGCAAGCGCTGAAGTGCTTCCGCTGCATTTTGGTCAGGAAACTGGCCAATTGCATCAGCACTCACAACTGATTTTAAATTTTCTGCATTTTTTTGTTGGCTTAACGCGCTGGCTTGCCCGGCGATTTGACCATAAACAATAATATTTTCGATGCCATTACTTGCATTGCCAATCACATAGTTTTGACTTGAATCTACGCCATCGCTTATTGTTATTTGCTTTTCTACAGGTGCAATACCAATATAGTGAATTTGTAAGGTATAAGTACCTTGTTTAACATTCGGAAATCTAAATGAACCATCACGCTCAGACACAGTTGATAAATTAAGTTCTTTTATTTTAATCTGTGCGCCATCAAAATATACCGACTGACTCTGGTCAGTAATACGACCTTCAAGATTGCTATCAGCTAAGGCTGATAATGAAATTAAGCTAGTGCAGGCAAATACGATACTTTTCTTCATTAAACTAAATGACTGTTTGGATCGGTTCATGAGTTTCTCAATGTTAGTTGCGTTCTATTGGTGACGGTTCTTGCTTGGGCAACAAACTAATCTTTATTCATGACAGAAATATTTCAGCTACTTTTAATGCCTTTCAAAAAGCGTGATTACAGCTGTATCTGGCGCGAAATTGGTTACAAATGAGCTGATATGACCCCCACTTATCAACTTAATAGATCAGATATTAGGCTTATACTGATGATTAAAGGTTACTGTGTAAAAAATCTGTCATCTGTGTGAGCTAATATGACCCTGCTTTTAAATTTAATACCTGCTTACTATAAACCAACCTTTAAAATCGACACTAACCATGAATTTTTCATTATTAAAGCTCCACTTCAATACCATTGCCTTTTTAACCATTACTTTTATCTCACTCATGATATTTACGTTTTTTCTAGGCGAACTAAAGCCCATAAACTTAATTGATTGGTTTGATGTTTTGGGTGAAGGCAGTATTACTTTAATGATCCTCATTTGGATATTTTTCACTATGATCAGCCGACCAAAAGGCAAAGTAACCCACTTACTCATAAGTGGTTTAGCTATCATGCAGCTTTCTATGCTGTTAGATTTTTTAGATGAGTTTATTCATTACGAACAGAGCAGTGCGTGGATCACAACAATAGAATCTTTACCTGCGCCCATAGGCATGATCATGATGACCATTGCCTTATATTATTGGCATCAGGAGCAAACAATATTAAATACACAGTTAATTAAGAAAGAACGGTTTTACCGAGAGCATAGCTTAACTGACTATATAACTGGGCTTTACAGTATTGAATATATGAAGAGCCAAATAAGTCGTGAAATAAATTCAGATAAACTTGAATCAAACTTTAGTGTGATCATGTTAGATGTCTGTAATTTTGATGCTTTTAACCGACAATTTGGCGATATTAAAGGTAATACGTTATTAAGAGAGTTTGCCAATTTAATTATAATGAATATTCGAGATACAGATTTAGCGTGTCGTTTCGCAGCTGATAGATTTATCATTTTATTACCTAATACAAATCAAAAAACTGCCGATGAAATTGCACATCAAATTCAACTTTCGATCTCACATTTAGCTTATAAACCGGGCCACACGTCTGAAGCTGTTTATCATCAGTTTTTAGCTTGTATATACCAGCATCAACAAGATGATAATTACACAGACTTAATAGATAAATTAAATCAAAAAATGCTGAAAACTAAATTAACAAAAATTAAAAAACTTGCCGCATGACCAAGTTATTTGAAATATCTGACAAAGTATTAAGCAGCCCGCATTTGACTGTTATGCTGATTGATTTATGTTTAATGCGCGGTATCAATCAACATAAGTTACTCAAAGGCACAGGGCTATTTTATGAAGATATAGGTAAAAGTGAAATTAAAATCAGCCCTTTGCAATTGTTTAAATTAATCGAAAATAGCCAAAACTTACTAAATAGTCATGATATGAGTTTTCTACTAGGTAGGCGGTTTTTTCCTGGTAATTTGGGTGCAATATCAAATGTATTACTCAATGCAAAAAACCTATCCGATATGCTAAAAATAATCATGCGTTTTCAATCACTATTATTTCCTTTGATGTTTATTCAACACAAACAATATAAAGATAAAACCTATTTAATTATCAATCACGCTGTAGGTGAACATAATGATAAACACACCATTTTTATGGCTGAGTTATTTTGCAGCATTTTAGTGAGCGCGATAAAGTTACGATTTGGGCAGAGCTTTGAGCTAGAGTTTAAATTTCCTTACGTTCAACCTCGTCATATAGAAGAGTATCAAGTAACCCTTGGTCCAGATGTACAATTTAACCAGCACATTTTTATGATCGGGATTGAAAATAAATATTTAAATAAGTCACTGCAAGACAGCAGTAAAGCCTTAAAGTCTTTATACATATCTCAATGTAAAAAGCTCCGCGTTAAGCAAGCTGGTTTAATACAGCACATTTTTATTTATTTGTATAAAAACAATAACGCCAGTCTAGAGCAAAGCGCCAGTTATTTAAAAATAAGCCCAGCTACATTTAAACGTAAGCTGAAGCAACATAATACTAGCTTTCAACAGCTATTAGATTTAGTAAAAAAACAACAAGCTATCTATCAAATTACCATAGAAGGCAGCAATAATATCAATGTATCTCAAACCCTTAAATTTAATGATACCACCAACTTCAGACGCGCCTTCAAACGCTGGACCGGCATCACCCCAAATACCCTAAGACACTAACAAGGGGCGGAGTACATTTCTCACAACCAATAGTACAAAATACATGCAATTATTGCGCGACATAAGTTTGTAGTTTAAAGTGAGAGAATGAAATATCTTCTCTATTTTACTTTTATTACGCTTTTTTCTTTTGAATTAAAATCAGAAGAAGTCTTAGTTGTTACTGAAAACTGGCCACCTTATAATTATTTAAATAAAGATGGCAAGCTAGTAGGTAATTCAACAGCAGTTGTACATCAAATCTTATCTGACGCCGATATTAATTACACAATACTTGTTTATCCTTGGGCAAGAAGCTTTCAAATCGCATCTCAACAGAAAAACACCTTAATTTATTCCATTTATAAAACAGATGAGAGATTAAATAAATTTCACTGGTTTTGTCCCATAATAGAACCTACTCCCATGCACTTTTATAAAATGGCTAATAGCTCACCTGTTGAATTTAAAAATATTGAACAAGCAAAACAATACACTATCGGCATAATTAGAGGGGATTGGAGCCATTCATATTTACGTAAATTAGGCTTTCAAGAAGGGCAACAGTTAGATTTAGCACCTGAAATGTCTATTAATACAAGTAAGTTAATTGCTGGACGTATTAATTTACTTGTTAATTCAGAGCTTGGTATGAGATTGGAGTTAAAAAAGCATAACCTACCTTTTAGTTCAGTAACTAAGTTATTTACTATCGATTTAACAGGGCAAAATGAAATTTGCATGGCGCTTAATAAAAACTCTTCAAAAGCATTAGTCAAAAAAATAAGTTTGGCTTTTGAGCGCTTTAAAAACAGCTCAAAGCCACATTAACTTCTAACTGCCCTTTGAAAAATCAGCTAATTCTTTCCCTGTCATGCGATAGCTAACCCATTCAGGCTGATCTTTTGCACCTATAGACGCATAAAATTCTCGTGAGGGCGCATTCTAAGCTGAACCTTTCGCATGTTAGTTACCATATTGCAAATTAAACTGTTCTCATTTTTGCATAACGCAACAACTAAAAACCTAAACCCTTGTTTTTACTTTCAATAAATTTTGGCGCATTTCTCGCTTATCAAGTTTTATGTAAATAACTCACTTTGATAATGTCTTTTATAAATATCAATGAAAACAAATTAATAGGCATTATATAAAACAAAGTTATCTGGAGATTTCATGAAAAAACTTGGCTTACTTGGACTCAGTCTGATTACGGTTTCAGTACATGCTATTGATTATATATATATTGATGATCCTGTAACTGGTTATGGTAGTACATATGGTGAACCAACAAATATGACCAATATAAATGCTAGCTTACCCTCTGATATTTTAAACGATATTTATGGCATGCTACCTGAGTCTCAGACCGTAAATCCTAATTATATTTCCGATAACATTTATAGCAGTATTCATTTCGATGATGATGCTATCAGTGCAACGGTAAGTATTACCTTCTTAAATGAAGGGGCTGGTTACCGTAACAGCTTGGGCTATTTTGTTTATCAAACCGACAACCCACCTACAAGCATAGAAGAAATTCCAACTCATACTATTATTTTTCCTAATGCTTCAAAAGCACCTGACGGTGATTTAGAGCAAGGTGATAAAGTTGATTTAGGCGTTGACTTGTTTTCAGGTCAAAGTTTGGGGTTTTTTATAGTGCCCAATGGTTGGTCATATAGTGGCAGCGGGTCAACTATTGTATGGGATGGCCCTTGGGGCCAACCCTTTTATTCAGTCACTTCACTTAATCCTGAATCAGGCGAAAAGCGTCATAATGTGGTATTTGTTGATCCAGTAAGCGAGTTAATCATTGTTGGTTTTGATGATCAAGAGTTGAGTTCTGGTGATAATGATTATAATGATATGTTGTTCGCCGTTGAGGTCAGTCCATTTTACGCCGTAGACGGCGTAAACCAAGATGGCTCAATTGATTCTGGCTATATCCCATTAGAAGATGATTCCGGTAACGGTGGTAACTCAACCATCAGCCATTACCCAAGTCAAAATGGTTTTGCTACTTTAATGTATGAAGATTTGTGGCCTGAAGAAGGTGATTATGATTTTAATGACTTGGTGGTTAAATATAATTTAACTCGCACCCTCTCTAGCTCAAGTGAATTAGAGCGCTTAGAAGCAAGTTATACGATTCAGTCTCGTGGTGCAGGTTA
>Ga0209396_1003866_pt1 | contig 14814 bp, 10 predicted proteins | sample GOMGulsemesocosm_6_FD_184638 | JGI IMG/M metagenome (GOLD analysis project Ga0209396, IMG submission 184638) | Methane-oxidizing microbial communities from mesocosms in the Gulf of Mexico - GOM8C Gulf of Mexico (SPAdes) (version 2) | ecosystem: Environmental > Aquatic > Marine > Cold seeps...
AGATGAAAGGTTTCATCTTTGGATTCCAGTAACGGGTTTGGTGACCGAAGTGAACACCAGCTTTTAACATATCGCGCATTGAAACAGTAGCCATAATAATTTCCTCTTGGGGTTAGGCCTCCACATATCCTGCTATTCGAACCAATGGCATCAAAATGATGATTAGGCACCCCGAATACAGTTAGTGATATGTGTGTGATTTAAGATAAATGTAAATTTCTATTGGTTCTTTTACACAAGACCATTAAAATCGGAATGTAAACCGATTAAAATGATGGTTGAATAAATTCCCCGGCGCGCTTTATACCAAAAACACGCATAAAATACAAGTTTTGCCTCACTATTGTGGCAATAAAATAGAGATAAATAAATGGCTATTACAATTAAAACCAATGACGAGATAGAGAAAATGCGCGTTGCAGGGCGTTTAGCGGCACAAGTGCTGGAAATGATCGGCCCAATGGTTAAAAAAGGTGTCACCACTAATGAAATTAATGAGATTTGTCATAAGTTCATTGTTGAAGAGCAGGATGCGATTCCGGCACCACTTAATTACCATGGTTTTCCAAAATCGATTTGTACCTCAGTCAATCATGTTATTTGTCATGGTATCCCGGCGGACAAAAAGCTTAAGGATGGCGATATTATCAATATTGATATCACAGTGATCAAAGACGGTTATCATGGTGATACCAGTAAGATGTTTGTTGTTGGCAAAGGCAGCATTCTCGCGGAACGTCTAATTACAACGACGCAAGAGAGTCTTTATCGTGCCATTAAGATGGTTAAACCTGGCGTCCGTCTTGGTGACATCGGCCATGCGATTCAGACTTATTGTGAAGGGTTCAATTATTCAATTGTTCGAGAATACTGTGGACATGGTATAGGCAAAGAATTTCATGAAGATCCGCAAGTGGTTCATTACGGTAAAAAAGGCACTGGCGATACATTGCAAGCAGGGATGTGTTTAACGATTGAGCCGATGGTCAATGCGGGTAAACGCCACAGTAAAATGGCGAACAATGATGGCTGGACAGTGGTGACGAAAGACCGTTCATTATCGGCGCAATGGGAGCATACGCTGCTTGTGACAGATAATGGAGTTGAGGTGTTAACACTTCGTAATGATGAAACGCTACCACGCGTTATCGAACACGTATAAAAGCAAGTCCACTAACGGGTCAAATCGTTAGTGGCGCTCCATTTAGCGTAGCCAAATTAGAAAGGAACAGCATGTTAGCGTCAGTCGAGTCGATCACCGGACTAAGCCCTCTTGAATTAATGAAGCACTATAAAGAGCAAATTCAAGAGTTTACATTGTATTCTCAGCAACGTTTTCGCAAAGGCGATGATGTGAGAGAGTTATTGCAAAGCCGTAGTTATTTCACAGATCAAATTTTAGCACAGTTGTGGCACCATTTCGCACTGGACCAAAATGGCCTTTCTCTCATTGCAGTCGGCGGTTATGGGCGTGGTGAATTGCACCCGAATTCAGATATCGATTTATTGTTATTATCCAAGAAAAAAGTGAATAAGGACCTGTCGGAACGTATTGGACAGTTTATTACCTTGCTATGGGATATTCGTTTTGATGTTGGTCATAGTGTTAGGACGTTAGCAGAAACATTAAGCCTCGGCGGCGAAGATATTACGGTTGCAACGAACTTAATGGAATCAAGACTGCTCGCTGGCTGCCCATTACTCTATCACGACCTTGTTGAAGCCGTCGAACAACCGACGTTCTGGCCTAGCAATCAATTCTATTTAGCGAAACGAGATGAGCAAATACAGCGCCACCAATCGAGTAATTCATTCGATTTAGAACCTAATATAAAGGCCTGTGCCGGTGGCTTACGTGATATTCAAACCATCGGTTGGATCGCCAAACGCCACTTCAAAGCAACGTTTGTCGAACAATTAGTGGCACATGGCTTTTTAGCTAAAGATGAATTAGAACAGCTCTTAGAATCTCAAGATTTTCTTTGGCGAATGCGCTTCGCCTTGCACACAACAGCTAACCGAGCCGAAGACAAATTGCTGTTTAACTATCAGCATGATGTCGCTACTACCATGGGTTATAGCGAAGATGATTGCGAGCAGCTCCCTGTCGAATCGATGATGAAAAAATATTATCAAACCATTCGCCAAATTAGCGAGCTGTGTGAAATGCTGCTTCAGTTATTTAAGCGGGAATTCCTCGGCCGAGTCCATCAATTGGAAATGACGACCCTTGATGATCATTTCCGCCGTATCGGACACTTTGTTGAAGCGACAAGCGACAACCCTTTTGAGCAGCCGCAGCAAATCGTCAATTTATTCTTAACGGCCGCTAAAGACCAACAAATTACGGGGATTTATGCGCCAACACTGCGTGAACTACGCCATGCCCGTCATCAATTGGCTCAGCCGCTGTGTGAAGATCCGTTAGCGCGTAAAGCGTTCATGAATATTTTAAAGCATCCAAACGGCATCAGTGCCCTCTCATTGATGCATCGCCACGGCATATTGGCGAGCTATTTACCAGCCTGGGAACAGATAACGGGACAAATGCAGTTCGATCTTTTCCATGCCTATACGGTTGACGAGCATACTCATCGCTTATTATTGAATATTGCTCGTTTCTCTGACCCGAAATACAAAGAAGAATTTCCACTTTGCAGTGTGTTAATTGACAATATATCCAAGAAAGGCTTACTAGTGCTCGCGGCTATATTCCATGATATCGGTAAAGGTCGTGGCGGAGATCATAGTGAATTGGGCGCACAAGATGCATTGGCTTTTGGTAAAACACATGATTTAAATGAGCATGATACAAGATTAGTTGCTTGGCTCGTTGAAAATCATCTAGTGATGTCAATCACCGCTCAACGTCGAGATATTCACGATCCTGATGTTATTAATACATTTGCCAACACGGTCAAAGATGAGAAACGTTTAGCGTATTTATATTGTTTAACCGTTGCTGATATTTGTTCAACTAATGATAACTTGTGGAACAACTGGAAAGGCTCATTACTGCGTGAACTCTATTTCTTTACGCTCAGAGCACTTCGTCGCGGTAAGATCACCGAGGTCGATGGTGAACAGCGGATTGAAGAGTATAAATCTAAAGCACTGCAGATAATGATTAACAAAGGTTGCGGCAATACTGTGCTAGCCCAAGTAAGAGCACTCTGGCACAACTTTGAGCCGAATTACTTTTTACGTCATAGCCCGTTAGAAATCGCCAATCACAGTACCTCGATTATCGGTGCGACCAATAGCAATGAGCCACTTGTTGCTATTTTTAATTATGATAAGAAAACCAGTAGTGAATTATTTGTTTACACCCAAGACAGAACTAATTTGTTCGCTAAAGTCATGCGTGTTTTAGGCAGCAAAAACGTCCAAATAAATGATGCCCATGTCATGGCAACAGACCATGGATATGCGCTCGACACCTTTACTATTTCGGAACCTGATGGCGAAGCCCTAAAGGAACCAAGACGGATCACCTCTATTATTCAAACGTTATACAAATCATTGACCAATAAAACGTTTAAACCGCATAATAGACGCAGAATCGCGCGCCAAACGAGAAATTTCAGGGTCCCTACTCAGATATCTTTTGTTCGTAATGAGAATAATGACAACACCATTTTCGAATTGGTCGCACTAGATATGCCAGGCTTATTGGCGACTATTGGCGATGTATTTACTAAGCACAAAATCGATTTGGTCAACGCTAAGATAACCACCATTGGTGAGCGAGTAGAAGATTTCTTTATTATTACCGATTGTGATGGTAATGAGCTCACAGAATCGGCGCAACAGACATTAAAAGCGGCGTTAGTTAAAGCCATAGAAAAGATTAATCATTAAGGAAAAGACATGAGTAATTTACAACAAATCATCGAGCATGCGTTTGATACGCGTGATCAATACACCAGTGAAACAGCAAGCACTGAAGTCCATCAAGCCGTAAAGTCAGTCATGGCGATGCTTGATAGTGGCGAGGTACGTGTTGCTGAAAAAATTAGTGGTGAATGGGTTGTACACCAATGGGTTAAAAAAGCGGTATTGTTGTTTTTTAAATTGAATGACAACATCATTATCGATGGCCAAGAAACCCAATATTACGATAAAGTGCCGCTTAAATTTGCTAATTACACCCAAGAAATGTTCAAGGAACAAGGGATCCGCGTCGTTCCACCGGCCACCGTGCGCCAAGGTTGTTTTGTCGGTAAAAATGTCGTATTGATGCCCTCTTACACTAACATCGGCGCGTTCATCGACGAAGGTACGATGGTTGATACATGGGCGACGGTAGGCTCATGTGCACAAATAGGTAAAAACGTCCACCTCTCTGGTGGCGTCGGTATTGGCGGCGTTCTCGAGCCCTTACAGGCTAACCCAACGATTATTGAAGACAATTGTTTCATCGGTGCACGCTCTGAAATTGTTGAAGGGGTTGTTGTTGAAGAAGGCTCTGTTATTTCAATGGGCGTCTACATTAGCCAAAGCACACGAATTTTTGATCGTGAAACAGGCCAAATACATTACGGTCGAGTACCTGCTGGTTCGGTAGTCGTTTCAGGTAGCATCCCATCAGCATGCGGAACACATAGCCTATATGCTGCAATCATCGTCAAAAAAGTCGATGCTAAGACTAAAGCCAAGGTGGGTGTCAACGCCCTACTACGCGGCATCGAATAGCTCACTAGCATAAAGCGCGCGAGTCTTATCACAAAAGCGTGAGAACACTCGCGCTTTTGTGCATGGTGTCACAGAAATGTCTTGAAGGTCTGATACACTCAACTATTGATAAAATAAATGAGAAAATTATGACCAACATAAACCAACTACAAACCCTAAAAATCGCTTGCGAAGAATGCGGACTAAAGCATTTAAAAACAGTTGCTTGGCTTGTAGAGAAGCGAGCTATACAATGCGAGTGTGGCCATCAAACCAATCACAATAATATCGAGCAAGTCGTTTTACAAGCAATGAACGAGTTAAAATAAATAGCCGCATCGACGTTTCGATTTAACAAATTACTACGACTAAAGCCTTAGTTCCCTATTCCCTTTATCTTACCCAGCAATGTTGCTATATTGGATTAAATTCAATCAATAACACTCGTTTTACAGTGTGCATTCGCCCTCGAGATCATTGATAGTCTCCGCTGGAGAAATGATAATCACACACGTTTTTGTAATACATTGACATGGAAAGTTAAATGAATACATCCTTCAAACGCGGCTGGTATGTCGTTTATTTACCGGCACTGATATCGTTACCGTTATTTTTAATGGTTGCCTTAGTCAATGAAATCAATATCAAAGATAATGCAAAAACTCAAATTATTGAAGAGTTGAAATACAAAATTGAATATATCGAAAAAGCATTACACTACGTCATTGAACAGCAAGAGAGCCCATTAAAACCCGATCAATATGACACCTTTATCGATGCGTTAGGCAGTAATAGTCAGACCCATATCTCACTGTATTCAACGCAAGGCGTATTGCTTGCCGATAGCTTTTCGTCAGGACATACATTGGCATCAAGCCCGAGGAATACCGAGCTAGTTGACACGTTAACTAGCACCGCGAATGTTGTGCACTATAATCCACTCATTGGTCAATCGATGCGTTATATATCGAGCAATCAACCCTCGTTTATTTTGCGAGTTGGCTTATCAACCAACGCCGAACAAAAGCTAATCATCGATCATCGATACGATTATGCTCCTAGCTTTATATTAATGTTTTTCTTGACTAGTGTCGGTGGCTTCTATTTTATTTCATCGATAAACAATCGGCTAAAGATACGCTATCAACACCTTAAACAACGTGTTCACACTCAGACGGCTGAATTATTGCTGTTGCAAGAGTTTGGTACATTACTTACGCTCTCAAAATCCCTCAGTGATATAGAACAAGTGCTGGCAAAATTCGCCCAAATGTTGATGTATCATGATGCAGGTGTTATTTCAGTGATCCGCTCTTCGCGTAATTTAGCCGAGATAAAAGTGGGCTGGGGGGAGCAAGATTGGTTTGAAGCAGGCAGCTACACATTAGATGCCTGCTGGTCGCTCCGTAAGGGTTATGCTCACCCGCAAGGGCCTTACGATAAGCTTATCCGTTGTGATCACGATAGCGGCCCCATCTCTAATCTTATTTGTATCCCATTAGTATCACAAGGTGAGACATTAGGAGTGATGCATTTTAGGCGCAATAACCTCGAAGATGAATACGATGAAAACGATCGTAAAATAGCGACTTCTATTGCCGAGCAAGTCGCGCTCTCAATAGCCAATTTACAATTGCGGGATAATCTGCGGAATCAGGCGATCAAAGATTCCCTAACAGGGTTATTTAATCGACGCTACTTTGCCGAAACGGCAGAAAAAGAACTCGCACGCGCCAATAAAACACAATCGATGATGGCTATCATAATGATCGATTTAGACTTTTTCAAAAAGCTTAATGACAATTTCGGCCATGATGTTGGCGATAAGGTGCTTAGTGAGTTTGGCAGCCTACTCAACAGTTTAACCCATAAAGAACATATTGCATGCCGCATGGGTGGTGAAGAATTTGTGGTGTTATTATCCGATACCAATATCGACGCCGTGCGCACATTTAGCGAGACATTATTACAACAACTTCGTAATTTACAGGTGACGAGCAACGGAACCAGTGTTGGCACAGTGACAGCATCAGTCGGTGTCAGTATCTATCCGGAATGTGCCAACGAAATATCAGAGCTAGTAAAACTAGCTGATCAAGCATTGTATCAAGCAAAGTCGCAGGGGCGTGACCGTACCGTATTTTCCTCGCCTTACAATAGCGAAGCACTCGAACTACCATCAAGTCCTTCACTACTGACAGATTAGCTTAACCATGCATTAAGCGGCTGGGCTAATGAAGAAACCAACATAAACAATATAACCTATAATCGCTAACACAGCGGCGACTAAGTTATAAGGTAATTGCGTTTTGACATGCTCTATATGATCACAGCCGCTGGCCATTGATGCAATAATTGTTGAATCAGAGATAGGCGAGGAATGATCACCAAAGATACCGCCGCCGAGCACGGCTGCAACCAACAGCGAAGGCGGTAAGCCGGTACTAAGCGATAACGGTACCGCAATCGGAATTAATACCGCAAATGTCCCCCAAGAGGTTCCTGTCGCAAAGGCCATCACACCAGCCGTAACAAACAGCATCGGTGCAATCAACATCAAAGGGAAAGATTGCCCAACCAGCCCACTCACATAGGCTCCGGTACCGTATGCTTTAACGGCATCACCAAAGGCAAATGATAAGACAAGTATAACAACGACCGGCATTAGTTCCTTAATGCCATCAAGACTATGCTTAAATAGCGCTAATGGCGCAAATACAGCATCTTTGATCAACATCAGCACCAACAGAGCATAAGAAGCGATTACGGCCCACATGACGGACCACGAGCCCGAACCACGCCTAATGTCACCATCACCGCTAACTAATAATAAGGCAATTGTTAATACACAGATAAGTACCATTGGCAGTACCAAGTAGCTCGCTTTACCATTACTGCTCACGGTACCTATCTGATCAGTCCCAACATCAGCACTTTCACTCGGTTTGTTGGCGATACTATGACGCATCGGTCCATAAACCTTAGTAGTTACGGCAGTATAATAGACAAAAATCAAAATGATAATCGGATAAAAATTAAAAAAGATGGTATCAATAAGCACACCAACTGTATCGCTAAGGTGATAACCATCCAATAAGCCAAGTATGTAGGCCCCCCAACCATTGACCAGCAATAAGATACTAATTGGTGAACACGTGGAATCTATAAGAAATGCAAGACGCGCACGACTTAAGCCAAATTTATCGAACAAGTTTTGACTAGATATTCCCGCGGTAAACATACTCAGATTAGTATCGGTAAAGATACTGGTACCAATTATCGCCGGTAATAAACTTGCCTGACGACGGTTAGTCACGAGATTCTTATTTGCTAATAGTTCAATGAAACGCGTTATACCGCCGCTGCGTTTCATCAATGTAAGCAACGCGCCGATTAACAGGCTGAAAATGATAATGCGACGATTTCCCTCACCATTGACTACGGTAAATAAACCAACCGTTGTGTCTTTTAAGGCGACTAATGGGTCAAAGCCACTGTTCATCAACCACGTTAAGATAATACCAACGGCGAGCGCCAATATTGCATTTTTCCGCCATACAGCGATAAAAATAGCAACAATGGGTGGGATCAGGGTAAAAGCATCATTTAAGAGCATGTGATTCTCAAGAAATTTTTCGCCTAGCTTGCTGGTAATAGGATTAAATAGCAATAAGAGAATAAAAAAAGATAACAAGACTTGTGTTCATCGCCACATTAAATGATAATGATTATCAATTCGATCAAGTGTGGAGTGACGTCATGTTTTGGGCAATGATTGCAACAACCTTCGGCTGTGTATTACTTTTTAGCGCAGGTAAATATAAATCACCAACTTTAGCGACAGCGCAAGCTGAGCATTACATCAAGCAGTGGGAGTTACCACACTTATGGAAAGTGATGGGCGGTATCAGTATTTTACTGTCTTTAGTTTTATGGTCGACACTGTATGGTTTGTGGCAAGGGGTTGCCGGATTGATGTTATGCGCCGTCGTTAATTATTTAGTCTTGTATGTGATTAAACCAAGTGTGTTGCGGTTACTTACTGCTTCGGTTGTATTGATTGGCTGTTGCTTTATTTACACCACGGTGGGTATGGTTATCCCAATTACATTAAATTAGTGCCCCGTTTTGTATCGAGGATAAACTCGTTATCCGCCATAAAAAAAGGAGCCGATTGGCTCCTTTTTTTTTATATCTCAACAACTGAAATTATTCAGATGATGCGATTTGCTGGTTCTCGTAAATCAAAATAGGGTCAGATTCCCCTTTGATCACAGTCTCATCGATAACAACTTTAACCACACCTTCAACAGACGGTAAGTCATACATTGTATCTAATAACACCGATTCAACGATTGAGCGTAAACCACGAGCACCCGTCTTACGAGTCATTGCTTTGGCTGCAATGGCTTTTAAGGCGTCTTCTCTAAACTCTAATTCTACATTCTCAAGTGCTAATAATGCGGCGTATTGCTTAGTTAACGCATTCTTAGGCTCTGATAATATTTGAATCAGCGCTTCTTCATCGAGCTCAGTCAGCGTTGCAACAACCGGCAAACGACCAATGAACTCTGGGATTAGGCCATACTTAACCAAATCTTCTGGTTCAACTTTACTGAACGTTTCAGATAAAGTCGTCTTAGTGGCGTCTTTAACTTCAGCGCCAAAACCAATACCACTACCGACATGAGCTCTTTGCTCAATCACTTTATCGAGACCAGAGAATGCGCCACCACAAATAAAGAGGATCTTCGAAGTATCAACCTGCAGGAACTCTTGCTGCGGATGTTTACGACCACCTTGAGGTGGAACCGCTGCAACCGTACCTTCAATCAGTTTTAAAAGCGCTTGTTGTACCCCTTCGCCTGACACGTCACGTGTAATTGAAGGATTGTCTGACTTGCGTGAAATTTTATCAATTTCATCAACGTAAACAATACCACGCTCTGCTTTATCAACATCGTAATCACATTTTTGCAGTAATTTTTGAATGATATTTTCGACATCTTCACCAACATAACCGGCTTCGGTCAATGTTGTGGCATCTGCCATCGTAAACGGCACATCCAACATTCTGGCCATCGTCTCTGCTAGCAATGTTTTACCAGAACCAGTCGGTCCGATCAGTAATATATTACTCTTGCCTAACTCCACACCATTCGCGTTACTGGCATTTTGTAAACGCTTGTAATGGTTATACACCGCAACAGCAAGCACTTTTTTCGCGTGTTGCTGCCCAATAACGTAGTCATCTAGATTATTACGAATATCATGAGGCGTCGGCAGTTTTTCAGTCTCTGGTGTATCTAATTTTTCTTTTATTTCTTCGGTAATAATGTCAGTGCATAAATCTACACACTCATCACAAATGTAAACAGAAGGGCCAGCAATTAGCTTGCGCACTTCGTGCTGGCTTTTACCGCAGAAAGAGCAATATAGCAATGTTTTGCCATCATCATCGCCTTTGGTGGTGTCAGTCATCTATCATCCTCTATTGGATAAAGTATTGTCAGTAATTAGTACAATTCTATTACAAAGTAACAATAAACCCAAGCTCAGCTTAGCTTGGGTTTATGAAATCAAATTCAAAAATCACATGAATTGCTATCGAAATAAATTCTTAGCGTTTAGTTAATATGGAGTCAATTAATCCATATTCAAGGGCTTGATCACTACTCATGAAGTTATCGCGGTCAGTATCACGCTCAACAACTTCGATATCTTGGCCGCTATGCTCCGCCAGTAGTGTATTTAACTTATTTTTGATACCAAGAATTTCTTGTGCATGAATTTGAATATCAGATGCTTGGCCTTGGAAACCACCTAGCGGTTGGTGAATCATCACACGTGAGTTAGGTAGACAGTGGCGCATGCCTTTTTCGCCGCCCGCCAACAAGAATGCACCCATGCTTGCCGCTTGACCGATACACACAGTACTTACTTTAGGCTTGATGAATTGCATCGTATCATAAATGGCCATACCGGCCGTCACAGAACCGCCTGGTGAATTAATGTATAGGAAAATCTCTTTATCAGGATTTTCGGCCTCTAAGAATAGCAACTGTGCAACAATAAGGTTGGCCATGTTGTCTTCAACTTGACCAACTAAAAATATGACACGTTCTTTAAGTAAGCGAGAGTAAATATCAAATGAGCGTTCGCCTTTTGGCGTTTGCTCGATGACCATCGGCACTAAAATATTTTCAGGCGAAGAATTGGAGAAGCTTTGCATTAACTTATGTCCCTTTTAAAATTCCAAATGAGCTTACCGCCAAGCAACAATACTTAACGATAATATATATACGCTAAAGATAAACCATTAACAGGCATGAAAACAATTAATATTTCGCCCATTGGCCCGATTTATCTCATTTAAGTGAAATAGGCATAAAAAAACCCGAATAGTAATGACTATTCGGGTTTTTATGACGTTAATCAATAACGTCTTAAAACACTATTGATTAGCCTTTACAGCTGATTAAGCTTGCTGCTTGATCATGTCGCTGAACTTTTGCTTTTTATCTTTTACTTTAGCAAGGTCTAAGATGAAATCAATTGCCTGATCTTCTAGCGCTAGATCTTTCATTTGACCACTTAGTTTTTCGTCACTTGCGTAATGTTCAACAACTTCACTTGGGTCTTCGTAAGCAGACGCCATAGATTCGATCATTTCTTTAACGCGTGCTTCGTCAGCTTCAAGTTTGTTAACTTTAATCACTTCACCAAGTAATAAACCAACGCTAACACGGCGTTTAGCTTGCTCTTCGAACAACTCATCTGGTAGTTGTGGCATGTTAGCAGGATCAACCTGGTTACCAAAACGTTGCATAGCTTGTTGACGTAACACATCAACTTCACCTTTGATCAGTGCAGCAGGTACTTCAACTTCGTTTACTTCAACTAAACCGTCAATGACTTGTTGCTTGACGTTGTTCTTAACATTTTGGCTAAGTTCACGTTCCATGTTCTTACGAACATCAGCTTTAAGTACATCAATACCACCGTCAGTTACACCGAATTTTTCAGCGAACTCATCAGTAAGCTCTGGCAATACTTGGTCTTCAACTTTCTTCAAGTTGATAGCAAATACTGCTGCTTTACCTTTAAGGTTTTCAGCATGGTAATCTTCAGGGAATGAAACTTCGATATCAAATTCTTCACCCGCTTTATGAGTAACGATTTGCTTTTCGAAACCAGGGATCATGCGTTCTTCGCTTAGGTTTAGTACGAAATCTTCAGCTTTGCCGCCTTCGAATTCTTCACCATCGATAGAACCACTGAAATCAATCGTTACACGATCTGATTTTTTAGATTTACGCTTTACTTCTTTAAAAGTAGCGTGCTGTTTTTGAAGAGTAACAAGCATCTCTTCTAAATCTTTATCTGTTACTTCAACTACTGGCTTCTCGATTGTAATTTTATCAAGATTCTTAACTTCGATTTCAGGATAAATTTCAAAAGTCGCAGTAAATTCAAGATCGCTACCAGCGTCATTCTTAACAACATTAAGTTGTGGCATGCCAGCAGGGTTTAATTTTTCAGCAACAACGGCTTCAAAATATTGACGTTGCATTAATTCACCAGCAACTTCTTGACGAACTGCAGCACCGTAACGCTTGTTGATTACTGATACTGGTACTTTACCAGGACGGAAACCATCAATGCGTTGAGTTTTAGATAATTGCTGAAGACGTTTCTTTGCTTCAGAATCCACAGTTGCGGCTTCAACAGTAATTGTTAGGCGGCGCTCTAGGCCTTGAGTCGTTTCAAGTGAAACTTGCATTGCATACCTCAAAAATTCATATGCCCATCGGGCTCTTGTATAACCAACATAATATTGGTTATTTTAATTATAAATGATAACTTCCAGTCAAAAAATTGGCGAGAAACTAACATAACCTTGGTTTTCGGACGCGATATTATAACGGTGCAATGAGCGTTAGTCGAGCTTCAATTAACACCTAGCGTCAACTTATTAACACAAAAATTAACAAGTAACGATCACCGATAGTATCTGTATATGAGGTCACGAAATAAAATATCAACCCCAAGCCTCAATAAAGTCATGAACAAAAGAGATGGCAGCACACTATATACATTGTGTATTTGAGGCCCAGAGTGCATACTATTTGATAAATGCTTGGCAACTCTCGAAAAACAGGTAAGTAAATGACCAATTCAAAAACAACTACAGTGGTTAGTACAGACGACATTTTATTAAAATTATGTAATTCTGTTTCTAGCGTATTAACAAAGGCTAGTCACAATCAAATTAACCACGCTGCGATGGTTCAAAAAATAAACAAAACAAGTTTAAAACCCGACATCGGCTGTTTTGTGATTTTTGATGGCGGCTTCTCAGGCTTAGTCATCATTAACTTTACCGCAGCAGCAGCGATGGAGATCTATCGAGGCTACTTGTTAAGTATGGGCATGCCAGAGAATGAATTAGCACGTTCTCACACGTCAGACGAAGTAAGTAATGTCATGGGCGAGTTAATGAACCAAATATTGGGAAAATTCATTTCGACCATTAGCAAGGAATTGCAAACATCGATCACGCAAAGCCAACCTAAAATGCTTACTGTCAATAAACAGCTGGCAATCTCAATCGAGGCCAATCTAGACGAACCTGTATCACGCCGGGTATCATTTAGCACCAGCAGCGGCAATGTCTTTTATCTAGAACTATCAATCGATCAAACAGAGTTCATCCAGATCAAAGAGTTTGAACAATTAGATAATGACTTTGATGCCGACGAACTACTAGAACAGCATCAGAACCAACCACAGGCCTCAGCAGAAGAACCACAATCTGATGATGACCAACCTGCTGACGACTTATTAGATTCGTTAGGCATCTAACCCATTGAATGTATTGCCATCCCCAGGCGACAAGCTTACGGATGGCAAGACACTTTAAATCTCCACCATGCATGCTTTCACACCACCTTACTCACCCAGTCACCATAGACTAACGGTGCAACAACACACATATACGCCAATCCTAAACGCTACGCTATCATTTTAAGCAATCACAAAGATTTAAGAACGATGCTAATTAACAGTCTTATCCCAATAATGATTGGCGGCATGAGCATGTGATTTATAGCGTGGGGTATGTTATCTAATTGTAGCTACTTTGAAGAAAAACCATTAGACATCGCTTGAAGCTGTTTGCATTAATTAGAGATAACAGCTGCTACAACATGTACTACTAAGGCCAATTTAGTAACAAAACCGTTAAACATCGTTTGAAGCAGTTTGCTTTAAATAGAGATAACACCTTCAACAACATGTACTACTAAGGCCAATTTAGTAACAAAACCGTTAAACATCGTTCAACGCAGTTTGCTTTAATTAGAGATAACACCTTCAACATCATGTACTACTAAGGCCAATTTAGTAACAAAACCGTTAAACATCGTTTAACGCAGTTTGCTTTAATTAGAGATAACACCTTCAACATCATGTACTACTAAGGCCAATTTAGTAACAAAACCGTTAAACATCGTTTAACGCAGTTTGTTACGACCTTTGGGATCGAACCTCTGACCCTCTGGTCCCCCTCTTCACCTAACGGCTCTTTTACGCTCAAGGCTGCAATGCGCTACCAGGCTGCGCTAATCACCGACAGTCGGTTGGCTAGTAATTGCAGTTAAGGTTTTTGAATTTATAGAATGCGTTGAATAATTTGGTTAAGTAGAATTTCTATTTGATATGAAGTTGAAGTTGACTCACTTTCTAGATAAGAAAGTGGTCGGTGATAGAGGATTCGAACCTCTGACCCTCTGGTCCCAAACCAGATGCGCTACCAGGCTGCGCTAATCACCGACATATGTATCTTTTAACCAAGTGTTAACAAGGTCCATTTGCGAAGAACCGTTATGCTGGGAGCATAAGGAAGTCTGAGCAAATATAATGGGGTGACTAATGGGGCTCGAACCCACGACAACCGGAATCACAATCCGGGGCTCTACCAACTGAGCTATAATCACCACAACGTCCCTAAATAAATGGCGCACCCGGCAGGACTCGAACCTGCTACCCACGGCTTAGAAGGCCGTTGCTCTATCCAGATGAGCTACGGGCGCTCCGCATTTAAATAAGTGGTCGGTGATAGAGGATTCGAACCTCTGA
>Ga0209396_1003871_pt1 | contig 14788 bp, 12 predicted proteins | sample GOMGulsemesocosm_6_FD_184638 | JGI IMG/M metagenome (GOLD analysis project Ga0209396, IMG submission 184638) | Methane-oxidizing microbial communities from mesocosms in the Gulf of Mexico - GOM8C Gulf of Mexico (SPAdes) (version 2) | ecosystem: Environmental > Aquatic > Marine > Cold seeps...
CAAAAAAAACGTGGTCCCCCTATTAGCCAAAGTTAGTCAGTTAAAAACCCCCTATAAATAACAAATAACAAATAACCGGACGCAAAAAATAGAAACGCGCTTCTGAAAAGACCAAAAAACGGGCATGGTGCGCGAGTTGACGGACACCTCCCCTAATATATAAGGCCTGATACATGGCTTGGTACGTGGCTTCATCCGCTCAGGTACGCGCGGCAACTTCCGGTTTAACAGGAAAGGTCTTGACCTCTGACATCGATTGATCGCCCTTATTTAATTCGTTTGAACTCTAGCTCTTGTTGTTTTTGGCAAGGCTTTAGGGCACCTTTAATTTAACTGGATACGTAACTCGGCTGCAACCAAAACCAACCGGCAGCCTAATTAAACTGTCGCAGCAGTAACATTGGGCTGCGCCGCACGGTATTTCGGGTTGCCCAGGTACCCACGGCAGAAATTAACAGCGCAGCAGCACAAGGCACCAATAACCAGAAATAGCCAGGCGCGCCCGGTTCCAGATCAAACACCTGTCGATAAAGGTACGCGTTCACTATTTCAGCACCGGCCACCGCCAACAGCCCCGCAATAAAGCCCATTAGCGCAAACTCCATGATATTAATAGCGCGCAGGTAGCGACGGCTGGCACCCAATGCCCGCATCAACGCCCCCTCATGCAAGCGGGCATCCAAACTGCTTTGTATGGTCGCCAGCAATACCGCAAAACCCGCCAACAGAACAAACAGCAACATCAACTCAATTACAGTGCCAACCTGCTCCAGAATACGTTGAATCTGCTTGATGAGCACATCCACTTCCAACACCGTGATGGAGGGAAACTCTCTGACCAACTCCGTTAACGTCATGCGTTTTTCGTCTGCCAACCTGAAACTGGTGATATAAGTGGCGGGGTATTGATCCAAGATACCCGGCGGAAAAAAAATATAAAAATTAGGAGAAAAGGATTCCCATTTAAAGGTGCGCAAACTGCTCACTACAGCAGTAATGCGCTGGCCCGCCACATTAAATGTGAGCGTATCTTGCAATTGAATATCCAAACGCTCGGCCAGCCCCTCTTCAACCGAAACCTCTGGCAGCTTGCTCTCATCGCAGCTCTCATCGCACCACCAGTTACCAGCAACAATCTGGCTCCCCTCCGGCAGCGCCTCTACCCAGCTTAAATTCAACTCCCGTTTTATCGCCTCATCTGCATCCGGCTGATTAACGACAGAACCGGCTTGAATTGACTGTTGAGACGTAACCGGCTCATCATCAATTTCCACCAAGCGCCCTCGCACCATGGGGTACAGCACTGCCTCCGCGCCCGACTTTTCCAGCAAATAGCTTTGCAGCCGTAGTTTATCGGCGGGCAGTACATTGAAGACAAAGTGATTGGGTACATTCTCAGGCAATTGCGTTTCCCAGTTAGCCAACAACTCGGAACGCAGCATGCCAATGACGACCATCAACATCAGGGTCACGGCAAAGGCCGTTATCTGCACCGTATTAGCCTTCGCCCGATACGCCAGCCGGTTCAAACCTCGCCCCAACAGACCCAACTTAGCGCTATACCCACTTTGACTAACCCTTATCAGTAAGCGCGTAACACCAGCCAACAGCAGAACCATCAGGGCGACACCCGCCAGAATCATAAAAATCAACATGGCCTCACTCGCCAGTAGCATCACCAATACACTCAGAGCAAGCCAGGCCGCTACGTAAACCACCCAGGCCCTTATTGGCAACGGTGTCAAATCACGACGCATAACCCGCAATGGTGACACCTGCCTAAGCCTCAACACTGGCGGCAGCGCCGTACCAAGCAAAATCACCACGCCAGTGACAAAACCGATAACAACGGGCCAAAATCCAGCGCTGGGTAAGTGTAAACGCAGGATATTTTTCAGCACTGTCGTTAGACCTTCCTGTGCAATCCAGCCCAACAGGCAACCTAGGACACCACATATCACGGCAAGCCAGCACAGCTGAATCAGGTAAACCCTCACAATCGTAGCTTGGGTGGCGCCCAAACAGCGCAGCATCGCGCTGACATCATAATGGCGTTCACTGTAACGATATGCCGATACAGAAATCGCCAGCGCGGCTAGAATAATTGCCAACAAAGAGGTCAAACTCAGGTACTGGTTGGTGCGTCGCAGTATCTGATTAGCACCTTGTCGACCACCTTTGACATCCGTGAGCCGATATCCCGGTCCCATTTGCGGTTCTAGCCAATCTCGTAACGCTTTAATGTCCGCCCCGGCATACAAAACCTTATAGTCCGCACGACTGCCTGGTTGCAGCACTTCAGCACGGGATAAATCCGCACGGTTGATTAAAACCCGGGGTGCCAAATTAAAAAAATTGCTGCCTCGGTCAGGCTCAAATATCAGCACCTTTTCGACCTGGAAGGTTGCCGAACCAATGCTGATGCTATCCCCGACCTTTATGTTAAGGCGGTTTAATACCCGCACATCAACCCAGGCATTGCCGGGGTCCGGTGGCGTATTCGCTGCAGCATCTTGAGTATAGGGCTGCGGCGACACACGCAGCTCACCATAGAGTGGGTAATTGGCACTAACAGCCTTCACACTGGCTAGCAGCATATTCTGCTGGTGCACAGCAACGGTTGAAAACTCAACCACCTCGGCCGTTTCAAAAGCGCTCGCCAATTCACTCCTCAGCCACTCGGGCTGTAATGGTCGCGTCCCCGTTACTACCAGGTCGCCACCGATCAGCTCGGCAGATTGACTTAACATGGCACGGCTTAAACGATCGGTGAAAAAACTGATAGTAGTGGTCGCCGCAATCGCAACCACCAGTGCAAACACCAAAATACGTAGTTCCCCACAACGCCATTCCCGGCGCAGCAAGCGCATGGCCACAGTAAAGGCCTGACTATGCATCACGCCTCCACAACCTGACCGGCATCCAGCCGAATCTGGCGATCACAGCGCTTAGCCAGCGCCTCGTCATGGGTCACCATCACCAGCGTGGTTTTACGCTCCCGATTCAGCTCGAACAGCAGATCAATCACGGTTGCACCGGTGACTGCATCCAGGTTACCGGTGGGCTCATCAGCAAACAGTACCGATGGCGAAGTCACAAAAGCTCTGGCAATCGCAATGCGTTGTTGCTCACCACCGGATAACTGGCTGGGGTAATGATCTTTGCGCGAGCTTAAACCAACGCGTTCCAACAAGGTTTCAACACTTTCCCTGGCATCGGGACGACCTAATATTTCCAGTGGTAACAACACGTTTTCCAAGGCGGTTAAGGTCGGCAATAATTGAAAGGACTGGAATACAAAACCTACATGCCGGGCGCGAACCAATGCGCGGCCATCTTCATCCAGTTGCTTGAGAGATTCCCCGCACAGCATAATCTCTCCAGCGGTGGGCACATCGAGACCGGCTAACAGACCCAGTAAGGTTGACTTACCGGAACCTGATACGCCCACAATGGCCAGGCTTTCAGCAGCCTTGATCTCTAAACTTACCCCGGACAAAATAGTCAAAGATTCACCCTGGGCGGTAACACGTTTACCCAGTTCACTTGCAACAATAATCGGTTGAGGTTCCGAATTACCCATGCCACGTTTCCTGTCAGCCCTGATCTTCGTGTTGTTCAGCCCTATTGTAACGGCACAAACCGTTTTGGTGTTAGGCGACAGTCTCAGCGCCGCCTATAACATGGCCACTGAACAGGGCTGGGTGTCTTTACTCGATAACCGTTTAAACCAACATACCGATGCTCACGACATCGTCAATGCCAGTATCAGTGGTGACACCACCGCCTCCGGACTAGCCCGTCTGCCTCAAGCCCTGGATTCACATCAGCCAGACATTGTTATTCTGGCACTCGGCGCCAATGATGGCTTAAGAGGTTTATCACTTGTAGAAATGAAGCAAAACCTGGCCCAAATGATCGAACTTACAGAAACCCAGGGAGGACAGATTTTGCTGGTCGGCATGCGGTTGCCACCTAATTACGGCTCCGTCTATAACAATAAGTTCAGGGCTATCTATCGGGACCTTGCCTCGGCCTATGAGGTTTCCCTAATCCCTTTTTTATTAGATGAGGTGGGTGGGGTGAACGTGCTTGTCCAAGTTGATGGTCTGCACCCTAATGCAAAAGCCCAGCCGGTGATTCTGGAGAACGTGTGGCCGCATCTACAGAATCTGCTGGAACCTCATTAGTCGAACAGTTAGCCGAAAGTAGTCATAACAGGTGTTATATATCATCTGGAAAAAAGAAAATTAAACGCGCGCTTTCAAGTAAAAAGTGCAATTCAGTTACGCAGCCAGTAACTCTACTCGCTGGCCAATAAATAATTCATTAGGTGTGGTTTAAAGACGGTGATTGCGGTGACGATGGTGCCGTTGATAAAACCTTCTGGGAACATGAGCAATAACGAATATTTAGGGACAGAGTAAAAATTCATAAGGCTGATTCTCCTTCCTTTTCACTTCATCGATTCTTGCGTAAAGCGATATAAATGAAGAAAAATAAATACGTCCCCTTTTCCCGCTTCTTTTCCCGCTTTTCCGGGATGTGATAGACCTACTGGCAAGCAGATGACCCAGCCGATGGCCTAGGAGTATGATAAGTAGTAAACAGGTCTTGGGAACCTCTGGTTAAGGACGGCTTTGATGACAGACAAGCTGGTTCAAATTAAAGGTCTGGAGCGTACCTTCCAGGAAGGTGGCAAACGACGTCAGGTACTTGCGGGCATTGATTTGGAAATTGCCCGCGGGGAAACCCTTGCCCTACTGGGCCGTAGTGGTTCCGGGAAATCCACGCTATTAAACCTGATCAGCGGCATTGACCGCCCCGATGCCGGTTCTATCCAAATCGACGGCGACAACCTCTGCACTCTTCAGGAGCCGGACCTAACCCTGTTCCGGCGCCAACATATCGGCTTTATCTACCAGGTTTTCCACCTCATCCCAACGCTTTCGGTGAGCGAGAACATTGCCTTGCCACTACAACTTAACCGCTGGTCCACAGCACAAAGTGCGGAACGCGTCGCAACCCTGCTGGCACAGGTGGAGCTGACCGAGCAAGCTAATCAATTTCCAGATCAGCTGTCAGGCGGGGAACAACAACGAGTTGCCATTGCCCGCGCTCTGGCCCATAAGCCCTTGATGGTGCTAGCCGACGAACCCACCGGAAATCTGGATGCCATCACCGGCAGCCGGATCATGCAGCTGTTGCAGCAACTGGTCAGCCAGGAGGGCACTACCCTGGTTCTGGTGACACACAGTCGCTCGGTGGCCAGCAGCGCCGACCGTACTCTAACGTTGACACAGGGCCAGCTGACAGACAGTGGGGATGACCTCACATGGTAACGCCATTGTTAGTTCGCACCAGCCTGCGTTACCTGACCAGACACCCCTGGCAAAGCTGGCTTACTATTCTGGGCATTACTCTCGGTGTCGCCATTGTCATTGCCGTGGATCTGGCCAATCACAGCTCCAAACGCTCCTTTGATCTGTCGCTGAACATGGTGACGGGCCAGGCCACTCATCAAATTATCGGAGGACCTACCGGTATTCCGGAAAACTTCTACGCGGACTTACGCACACAACACGGGCTCACCCATATTGCGCCCGTCGTGTCCGGCCATGTGTTTATCAAGGACCGCACCTACACCCTGCTGGGCATCGACCCCTTTGCCGAATACCACTTTCGCGCCCCGGCCATCAATCTGAGTGAAAACAGCGGACGACGCCTGTTTCTGGAACCCAACCGTATCGCCATCTCCACCGCAACGGCACTACGTCACGAGATCAATCATGATGACTGGGTCGAGTTGGTGCACCAGGGCAAAAGCCAACGCGTGCAAATGATTCACCTCACCCCAACAAATCAGCTGTTCGACGCCCAAGGCTTGTTGCTCGCCGATATCGCCACAGCCCAAGAGCTCCTGAATCGGGTTGGCACGCTGGATCGCATTGACCTTATTCTTAAAAATCAACAGGCAGTCGCTACCGTCACCGCGCTGCTGCCGCCTTCATTAACCCTGCAAACCACCCAGAAGCGAAATCAGGCATTAACGCAAATGACCCGCGCCTTTCATATCAACCTTTCTGCCATGGGCCTGCTGGCGCTGCTGGTGGGTGGCTTTTTAATCTACAACACCATGACCTTCATGGTGCTGCAGCGACGCACTCAGCTGGGCACGCTACGCATACTGGGCACCACACCCAAACAGATTTTCCTGTTAACCCTGAGTGAGGCTCTAATACTGGGCCTTATCGGTTCCATTTGCGGACTCGCCGCTGGGCTGTTGCTGGGGCAGGGGCTGGTACAGTTGGTGACCCGCACCATCAATGATCTTTATTATGTGCTGGAGGTCACCCGTTTTGAAATTAGTCCCCTGCTGCTGCTCAAGGGCCTGACACTGGGCATGACCACTAGTCTGATTGCAGCCCTGCTGCCAGCGCTGGAAGCCTCCCGTTCACAGCCCGTGAATGTTCAACAACCCTCCAGCCTGCAACAGCGGCTGCTGGGCAAACTGCCCCTGTTAACCCTGTCCGGGTTAGGTTTATTGCTAGCTGGCCTAGCGTTGATTTATTGGCCCAGCCAGCATATCCAGGTGGGCTTTGTGGCACTGGCCTGTATTATCCTCGGCTTCAGTTTAATGATTCCGCTGGCCGTGCGTGCCATCAGCTTGCTTTGCAGCCAGCTGTTTACCCAACAGCAGTTTCCACTCGCGCGGCTGGCTGTGCGCAACATTGCCGCCAGCATCAGCCGCACCGGGCTGGCGGTAGCCGCCTTAACCATTGCTGTAGCCACCACCATTGGCGTAGGCGTTATGACCGGCAGCTTTCGCCATACTGTCGAAGACTGGTTGATCCAATCGCTCAACAGCGATGTTTACATTTCCCTGCCCGGGCGCATGAGCATCAGGGGCGACAGTGGCTTACCCGCGGAGCTGGTCAGCGAACTGGAGCAGCACCCTGCAGTAGCCTCTGTGTGGCGTAACCGCACCCTGAAGGTGGAAACTGAGTGGGGCCCCGTGCGCCTGATGGCCATTGCCTACGACCCTCAAAACAACCGTGGCTTTAACCTTAAGGAAGGTGAATTGAATCAGGCACGCGAGAGCTTTTTCAAAGGAGAAGGCATTCTTCTGTCCGAACCCCTGTCCTATCACACCCAGCGCCATGTGGGCGATAGCGTCACCATGCACTCACCTCAAGGCCCTGTCAGTTTAACCGTGCTGGGTGTGTTTTATGACTACACCTCCAGTCATGGCTTGATCATCATGCCGCATGATTTGTATACCCGACTTTGGCATGATCACAGACTGTCAGCCATGGGCCTGTACCGCAAACCGGATATCGCCGCTGAAGACTTTCTCGGCCAACTGCAAGCACTGGCCAGCCACTACAGTGATTCAATTCGTGTACGGAGTAATGAGCAAATCCGTGCCAACTCGCTGGCGATTTTTGATCGCACCTTCACTATCACCCACGTACTGCGCCTATTGGCATTAATTGTGGCTTTTATCGGTATTTTGAGCACCCTGATGGCACTGCAATTAGAGCGCCTGCGTGAGTTTGCGATACTGCGCGCCAGTGGGGCCACAATAGCGGATATCAGCCGTATGATTCTGCTGCAGACCGCCATGCTGGGGTTGTTTTCCGGGCTGCTGGCAATTCCGCTGGGACTGGTGATTTCACGGGTACTGGTGGACGTCATTAATCTGCGCTCCTTTGGCTGGAGCATGCAGTATCTGGTGACGCCATCGATTCTGCTTGAAGCCTTGTTACTGGCACTTATTGCCGCATTGCTGGCTGGCATTTACCCGGCCCTGCACACACGTCGTTTGCCCATCGCACAGGCACTGCGGGAGGAATAATGAGACGCCTGCTATCACTTTGTTTGTGCCTGTTGCTACTGGTGGCGTGCCAACCCACGGAAATGGACTCCAGTGATGCCTCCCTGCGTCAACAGCTGGGCGACAAACCCAATGCCGGTTTTGCGCAGGTCACCAAGCCTCGTCCGCTGCTGTTTCCAGCCGATCACGGCGCCCATCCAGCCTTTAAAAATGAATGGTGGTATTTCACCGGTAACCTGCAAAGCCCCGAAGGTAAACGGTTTGGCTACCAGATCACGTTTTTCCGTATCGCGTTGACACCTGAAATCCAGGATCGCAGCTCAAACTGGGCCAGCAATCAGATCTGGATGGCGCATGCAGCTATCACCGACGTTGATGCGAACGAGCATCTCAACATCGAACGTTTTGCACGAGGCGCCGCCGGCCTTGCCGGTGCCACGCACGCACCGCTGCGCGTATGGTTGGATAACTGGCAACTCACTACCAACGACTCCGGTTTTCCATGGCACCTGAAGGTGGAAGATCCGGATTTTTCCATCAACCTGAATCTCAATCCGGCCAAGGCCATTGTGCTCAACGGCAATCAGGGCGTCAGTCAAAAAAGCCCGATGCCCGGCAATGCCTCCCATTATTACTCGATAACTCGTTTGCATAGTGCTGGGCAACTATCCATTAAGGGGCAGCGTTATACCGTGAGCGGTTTAAGCTGGCTGGACCGTGAATGGGGCAGCAGTATATTAGATGATGAGCAAAGCGGCTGGGATTGGCTTGCCCTGCAGTTTGATAACGGAGCTGACTTGATGTTTTATCAGTTGCGCTACCAGGACGGCCGCGTTCATCCCAGTAGCCTGGGGACCTGGATTGATAGCAATAGTCAGTACCGGTTGATTAAAGCCAATGAGCTGAAACTGACAGCACTGGATTGGTGGCTGGCAAATGATGGCACCCGCTACCCCGTTGAATGGCAACTTGATTATGCAACACTGGGGAAAAGCTGGCGTATCAAGGCCGTTATTCAAAACCAGCTTATGGACTTGAGCGTTAAATACTGGGAAGGCGCCGTGGATGTTTACCCTATAGATGGGGAAACGCCAGTCGGGCGTGGTTATCTGGAAATGACGGGGTATTAAATGCTTGTGTGTTCGCGCCATTAACTCAACCCGGGGCTAGTCTGCTTTGTGCCAAAAACAGACACTCAACGTCCAAGCTAAGACGCGGCAGGCCACAGGTCTGGCCATCGTGCTTGAGCGTCTGGTTATCTGTCACCTACTTATCGCTCTCTGAGGTCAAGTTGACTGATGGCCATTCCCCGAAAGGCCAAGGCTTAGTGTCCACATTGTAAGAAACGAATTGAACAGTTTCGTTGAGGTAAAAACCAAGAGCTTTCCCGAAGCGTTGAGCCTTCAAATTGGCGTGCGCTGCGAACAGCGTATGCAAGAACTGGAAGACAGCGACAACAGATACCAGCAGGGTGGCTATGCGCATAACCAATAGAAACAAGAGAATAAACGCGCCACGTACCCATCGACTCTTCATGTTCTCTTGTGTGCTTTCGGATTCTTCTATCATGTTCACGTCCTCTATGTCAGATAACTGTATGTTATACGAATCCCGAAAAAATCACGCTGAATTTTGGGCAAGAAGCGGAACGAAATAGTCCGAAGGCTGTGCATCAAAACACTGAAAACCCAACGTTTACAATGTCCATTATGGGCTGTGAATTCAATTGATCGATGCAACACACCCATTAAATTTAGCTAGTAATTGCTAAAATCAGTTACTGCGGCTAACTCTTCCTAGCGTATGAGTCCCCCCCAAAGCGTCCTGAGAGGTTTCTGTTAGCCCGTTCCTTGTGCCCAGTTCAATGGGTTATGATTCCAGCCGAGCACCATGCATGCATCAATACTCGCCATACATAGCAAATATCGAGCACAAAATATCAGCAAAAAAAAAGCACCCTCGAGGGTGCTTTTTTCATCGAGCATTTAACTCACTTTCTATTCATCAAGAGAAAACACAACACGTCTGTTCTCTTCATCGGTACCTTCGATTGGGAAACTCTCGCCATGACCCTCCGTTCTTAAACGATCAGCTGAGATATCATGCTCCTCAATCATTTTGCTTTTAACGGCTTCGGCTCTTCTCTTGGAGAGATCCATATTATATTCGATAGACCCCACTTCATCCGTGTAGCCGTCCAGGCCTAACGAAGTATCAGGGTTATCCTTCATATAACCTGCCGCAGTTTCGATATTAGACTCATATTGAGGCTTAACAATCGTGGAAGCAAAATTGAAATTAACGTTCAGAATGGATAATTCAACAACCTCACCCGTTGTCGCAGGCTCACCCATGATCTGTGCCATCAGAGCGTCCTTATCAACCACCAACTGAGATGGGGCTACTGCAGGGCATCGACCAGACTCTGTAAAATCGCCTTCCCTTTCCAGTTTCAGATCTTGTACTGCATTGTCACTCAGACCCACAACATTCAGAGTATTCAGCAAATCGCCTGTCGCCTCCAGAGTAGCCACTTTTGCAGCAATCAAGCTGGACTCGGCATTAACCAAGGTACGACTGATTTCAAAGTACTCGTTCTCTTCATCGAGCAAGTCCAGCAGAGTTCGCTGACCGAGGTCAAACTGGTCACGGTAAGCATCCCGTGCCCGACTGGTTGCTTCCTGATTAGTGCGCAGATAACCAATCTGCTCTTCCAGGCTACTGATATTGTTGTAAGCAATCGCAGTTTCCTGACGTACTTCCTGACAAGCTTGCACGCGACGTTCTTTAGCTGCATTCAGACGTTCATAGTACTGTCTTTTTTGGGCCTTGTCTGAACCACCATTAAAGAGGTTATAAGTCATTACTACTTCAATAGCCTGCTCTTCAAAACGTCCCTCAATGCCATTTTGCTCATGCTCAAGCTCTTGCCTTAATCGTAAATCAAAACGCGGCATCATCGGCGCATTTTTTTGCTTCAACTCGGCTTTAGCAGCACGCAACGTTTCAATGGCTGCATTGATAGTAGGATTATTTGTATAGGCCAGCGAAATAGCCTTCGTTTTAGTATCAGGGATCAATTCAGAGGAAATAGCAGGATCTGCCATTTCAAGGGTAGGCGCTACACCTACGATACGTTGGAAGCGAACCATAACATCATGAAGATTATTAACTTCTGTCAGCAAGTTGGTTTCTGCTAATGACAGTCGTCCGCGCGCTTGATCTGAATCCGCACCTCGGCTAATACCAGCGCCCGTACGCTCTTCAATATCAGCAAAAAGAAGACGGTGCTGAATGTAATTCTCTTTGGCCAGTTCGACCAGTTTCTGGTAGCGCAAAACATCAATATACGCATCGGCTGCCTCTTTAGCAGTCTCTTCCGACACTTGGCGTAGCTGGTAGTACCCAGCCAACGATTCCAAGTCCAGTCGTTTTACATCGTAATACGTATCAAAACCATCAAATAACATCTGTGTTAGGGTTAAACGAGCACTATCTTCCCCATATCTATTGCTAGGCGTGTTCGGAACGTCCGTTTTTACGCTGCCCGCTTCCGCTATCAAATCTACAGAGGGTAAATAGTTACCCTGTGCAACACGCTTCTCCTCACGGTCCGCTCTAAAGTCATACCAGCTCGCATGAACTCTCGGGTTATTCAACACCGAATAATTAACCGCGTCGCGTAACGTATTAATACTAGTTGTCTCAGATTCCGCCCAAGCACTCATTGTCGGTACTAACACCACCAGGCCCGTGGTTATAATTCTTTTTATATTGTTCATCGTATCCAACCTCTGCGTTTCGTATGTGGCTAAAACACCACTCCATGAATGAATTATTATTTTTTTTCTTCCTGCCCTTCAGCTACGAAGGAAAAATCACCAACTCTGGACTAATATTCAAATAGTACGCAAATATGCCCGAGCCCCTGTAGCTTAACGTCTCGGTTTTCACAATAGATTTCCCCAATAATATTACTAAACTCAGTAAATTATCAAACCTAAATAAAATGGAACATCCAGCTATGGTAGGTGAAGCGAAGTTTAATGCCTGAAGCAAGGCGCCTTCAATACATAAAAACCATCACACCAAAAACAATTTTTGGTGTGATGGTTTTTATGCTTTGCCTGTCATCCTGGTTCGGCCTCGCCTCGCCAAACCACAACCTGATTCTGCAACTAGCCCAGCAACGTTATGGTACAAACGCCGTCAAAACTGTAACGGCTTGGCAAAGCTTAATTAGAACATCAGCCACCATTACCGAACGCGACAAACTAGTGGAGATCAACCGCTTTTTTAATCGTCATATCCGCTTTCAAAATGATCAGCAAATATGGGGGAAATCAGACTATTGGGCTACCCCGCTAGAAACAATGGGCCGAGCACAGGGCGACTGTGAAGATTTCAGCATCGCCAAATACGTTTCATTGCTTCTTGCCGATGTACCGCTAAAAAAGCTGCGTTTGGTGTACGTTAAGGCACGCATAGGAAAACCCTCACTGGGTCTTACCCAGGCACACATGGTTCTGGCCTATTACCCGACTCCGAATGCGATGCCGCTTATTCTAGATAACCTCAACCCGGAAATACTACCCGCATCAAAACGCAGGGATTTAATTCCTATATTCAGTTTCAATAGCGCCGGCCTTTGGATACAAGGCCAAACTAAATCCGTTGGCTCAGCGGAAAAGCGGTTGTCACGTTGGCGCAATGTGTTATTCAGATTACAAAAAGAAGGTTTTGATTATGCGAAGGGCTAAACAGGTTCATCTTTTAGTAGCGGCAGAAAAAAAACCGCTGATAATCAGACAACGTCGTGTAAATCACATCCGGATGGGTGAAAATCACGGCATGAAAACAAACAGGGAGTTTTCTCATGTCACTCTATAAACAGCTTTGGTTAGCTATCATCTTGCTGATGGTCATGGCTTTCAGTGGCAGCTTCCTACTCAGCACCCAGTCTGCAAAAAATTATTTGGTGGAACAGCTACACCAAAAGAACATTGATAATGTCAGTGCGCTAGCGTTGTCATTATCTCAGGAAGCAGACCCGGTGATGCTCGATCTGCTGATCTCGGCACAATTTGATAACGGCCACTACCAATCCATCATCCTGATTTCGCCCACCGATGACGTATTAGTAGAAAAAACCAACCCTCAACAAATTCAGGAAGCACCCGCATGGTTTATGGGCATGTTCCCAATCGAGGCAGAGGCCGGCGTTGCCCTGGTCAGTGACGGTTGGCGGCAGGTGGGTACGCTCACCTTACAAAGCCACTCACGTTTCGCCTACACTGAAATGTGGCGCTCAACCAAACTGTTATTTATTTATTTTCTGGCCGGTGCGCTGCTCAGCGGTTTGCTTGGCAATCGTCTGCTAAAAGTCATTCTCAAGCCGCTGGACAGCGTTGTTGATCAGGCTATCGCCATTGGCGATCGTCGCTTCATCACCATCGATGAGCCAAAAACACTGGAATACCGTTTGCTTGTTCAATCCATGAATAACCTCTCCAACCGCATCAAAAAAATGCTGCAAAAGGAAGGTTCCGAACTGGATGTGCTGCGCCAGCAAGCCGAGAAGGACCCGATTACCAACCTGCTCAACCGCGGCCCTTTTCTTACTCACGCAACATCGTTATTAAGAAACCAGCAGGCTCAGTCCTCCGGTGCCATTATTTTGTTACGCCTGGAACGATTAGGGGAGCTCAACCGTAGCGAAAGCCGTGGCCTGATGGACAACCTGTTAAAAAACTTTGGGGAAACCATTCAAACCCATGCCGCGCAATACGAGAACAGCCTGTGCGGTCGCTTAAACGGCTCTGACTTTGTCTTGCTGCTACCGCACTGCAAGCAGCCGGAACTGGAAGCACAGCGCATTCAGGATGATCTGCTGCGCAATGCCGTGCAACTTAACATCACTTCCAAAATAGTTATCGCAACCGCTGCCGGCATATACCAAAAAGAAGACACACCGCAATCGCTGTTAATACGTGCTGACGCCGCCTTGGCCGCAGCCGAAATGGAAAACCGCAGCTGCATTAAAATTGCCGACTACAGTAACCTCGCGCCAAATACCTACGATATCGAGCACTGGCGTCAGCTGGTTAATAACGCCCTGCAAAACAAACTGTTCGAGCTACAATTAACACCGGTTATCGACAGTAAAGATAACCCTATCTGCCTGCAGGCTTCGGTGACTTTACCGCAAGCATCGGGCCAACCGTTATCGGCCAACCAACTTCAACCCTGGCTGGTAAGGCTTGAACAGGCTCCACAGCTGGACCTACTGCTACTTGAACTGACATTTGAGCAATTAAAACAACAGAACAGCTCACAACCACAGGATATCGGCATTAGCTTGTCAGCCCAGCTATTCAACCACCCTGAACAGTTACAAAGCTTTATTAACACACTTAAGCGGCACCCTGAACAGGCGCGTCATATCAGACTCAGTATCCCTGAATACGGCGCCTACCAACACCTTGAAGCGCTCACGCACTTCTGTAAGCAACTAAAACCACTGACGTGCAAAATTGGTATTGAACAGGTGGGGCCTGAAATCGCTAATATCGGCCAATTAACCGATCTGGGACTTGATTACGTGATTATCAGCGCGGCAATTATTCGTGATATTGATAACAACACAACAAATCAGATCTTCCTGCGCGGACTTTGCACCATTGTGCACTCAATTGGCCTGCTGGCCATTGCAGATGAAGTGGTTAATAGTCAGGAATGGGATACTGCAATTAAGATGGGTGTTGATGGCGCAATAGGAGAAAAAGCTAGCCACTAGATCCTTAGAGGCAAACAACAAAAGTCGATGAAGGTTTACGCGTTAGATGGGCTAAAGAAAGAGCCCATTTTCTTCATCTTCGTCGCCAATCAATGAGTCCAGGCGAGGATGAAGATCTTCCCGAAGTTGTCGACGAGCAAGCATTTTGTTGCGTG
>Ga0209396_1003873_pt1 | contig 14784 bp, 14 predicted proteins | sample GOMGulsemesocosm_6_FD_184638 | JGI IMG/M metagenome (GOLD analysis project Ga0209396, IMG submission 184638) | Methane-oxidizing microbial communities from mesocosms in the Gulf of Mexico - GOM8C Gulf of Mexico (SPAdes) (version 2) | ecosystem: Environmental > Aquatic > Marine > Cold seeps...
AAGCTGAGACAGGATATGGAAAAGCGGATAAAAGAAAAGGCTTACAGATTTCTCCATAAGCCTTATCAAGAATTGGTGGGCCCTCCCAGACTTGAACTGGGGACCTGCCGATTATGAGTTTCTTCAACTTAGGTAATTTCTAGCTATCTTCAAGCCACATTTCCCCGCTAATATCCTACGAAAATTCATAAGTTGATACTTGCGTTGACGTTGTTAACGAATTCAGTGTTTTACAGGGCTGTCGCCGCCGCCACAGATTAGGGGGGAATTAGATTGGGTTGAGTGGAAGTACCGGAAGCCGATGAGCCATGTGTTACGACACACTTTTGCGAGTTATTTTATGATGAATGGCGGGAATATTCTGGTGCTACAGCGAATACTTGGTCACGCATCAATTGTTGATACGATGAAATATTCACATTTTGCACCAGAGCATTTAGAGGATGCAGTTAGATTGAATCCGTTAAATAATTTATATTAAATAATTATTTTATAATCATCCATTTTTAATATCGTCTATTACTGTCGAATAAATAACATAAAGAAACAGTGATACAAAAAACCAAACGGTTTGAAACCAATAAATATACTTAGAAACACCATCGACCAACTGAAGGCAAATGTATAATATTATTGATAAAAATGAAAATACAAAGATTTTAACTTGGTAGCTACTAAATTTATCTTTCTTTTTATTTTTATTTTTATCTGCAACATCAAGTGTTTTTGCAAGAAGTTGACCATACATAATAGACGTAGCTAAAGAAAAATCTGAAAGCTCAATCATGCTCAGAGCATCACCTTGCACTAATTTTAAAATAAATAGTGCGATTAAAGGTAATGCAATAAACGTTGCATCTCTTTTTGCCGGTTCAAAGTTTGGTTTCATGGTTTAAATCCAACGTAAGTTGAGCGAGTTCTTCCCTTTTTACAATATCTATAACTTCTATAACTTCACATTCAACTTTTTGTGTTCTTTTTATTTTATTTCTTTTAATCGTTGTTCTAGTTTTTACCAGAATAGCATCACCTGGCCATAATTCTTCCTTTATGGTTGCTCCAATCAGAGAACCACTTATCATCACACATTTTAGCACTGAATTTTTTAGGGTTTCTTTTCTCACATTCAAAATCCCACTGTAGCTGTTTAACATAAGCAGGGCGCCTAACGACAAATAGTTCAGAGCTTGAATGGTGAGTATCTATATTCTCAAATATTTCATCTGGCTTACGTGGACATGCCATTTTTTCGCTTAAGTCTTTTAAATCTTCTCCACGCCCAAATTGCACTTTATCATTTTCAGTTAAATGTCTCTTACCAGAATTAATTTTATAACAACCACTAGCTAACTTATATAAATCAGGTTCACCATGTGAGGTAAATGCCTCTAAATCAGATTCATTAGCTGCTACATAAGAATAGACATGGTCAGCAAGTCTTTTGAAGTCACCTTCCGAATCCAATTTACCAACCGTGGATAACTCTTCTCGAGCACCATAGTAAATCCGTTCCATAATCTTAGTTAAATTAACTTTACGTTTAAACTCTTGAGCTACAATTCGAATATCTGCAATGCATGATCCTTCCCTTGTTTTATCAAGAGAGGAGCTAAATTCTATATCATCACCAAAACCAGAAATAAACGCTTCTTGAATATCATTAAAGCCTTCAATAAATAAAGCCATAGCAAAGAATACTCGTGATGGGTTATCACTTTCTTTATCAAAATCAACACGAATTGAGTAATCAACAGACATTTAAACATTCCTAATAATCATAATATTTGAATAATACCGAGATTAGGGGGTTATGTCAGTACATTAAGTTGTAATACATTGATAATATTAATGTTGAATTTTATTTACTCAAAGTTAAGTATGGATAGAAATTTAATCATTACGACTATTATTGCTATTTTCATCCGTTTACTTAAGCACCACTTTAAATTAGAAATACTGGTCAGTACAGAGTTATTCGTTGAGAGTTGTAGCCGTGCATAGGTCATTTAGGGATTATACTTTTCCTTGCAATCAGTAGTAAAGAGGTACAATAATAACGAATTAAGTTATTTGGCCTAACTGCAAATAACGGTATCCTCAGGCCAAATAAAATAAGTACCAAAACGCTTACTATATTTAAACTCCCCTCCTGCATCCTTGCCTTTATCTGTAAGTGAATGCCTATTGTCGGCCAACGATAGATAACCGACAGCGGTTAACTGTGCGATTAACTCGGGGGTTTTAAGTCCTAATTTCTTAGCTAGTTTGGATGATGTTAATTTTGCTACATCTGTTTCACTAGCACTTTCGCTAATTTCTATTTCAGATGATTCTTTAGGCGTCACTTTTTCTAATGATATACGAACTTCATCACTAATGCGGATGATACGTTGAGCCTCTTCATAGGCATCTTTGTAGATTTCTACATCTTCACTACGAGAAACTTGTATACCCATTTCATTATTATTAACTTGGCTAAACTCATATAAATTGAGGCTTGTGATAATGCATGATTCTTCGTTTAGATAGCACTTAGCATGTAGATTTTTACAAAAGCTAGTTCTAATAAAAGTCAGCTCTTTTAACCAATTAATTTCGTTCGGCTGCAATTCACTTTTACCATATACAATACGAACATCTATCTTTAATCGGTTCTTATCTTCTAATAACTCTTTAATGCGATCGTTTAACTTGAGATAAGGACTAATCAAAACTAAGCGTTCGGAGGCGCCCTTAATTAATTCTTCAAGATAGTAATTAGTCGCGCTTGTATTTAGAAATTTAGCCATCTTATTCAAAATCCTTTTCAATAAATAACTTAATAATAAGATAAAGTTAACATGTGAATAATCTTAAAACAATGGCATGAAAATACTCTACTATCTAGAAATAGGCCTTGGTGTAGATATTTGAATAAGTATCAAAAATAGGCATTTCAATTAGAATTAGTCCGAAAGGCATATTCACCAAAATAGTGCAAAATTATCTTGGTGATATGTGGGATATTTAAAGGATTAAACTGTAAGAAATACGACTCTAACATGACATTTTAATCGGGTTCTGTTTTGGCTGTGCTCATTAGAGTCATTATGTTCAGTAAATTATATATTTAATCAAATACACTGTTAAATTAAAACATTAGTTTTAATAAAGTGTTTTATATAACAATATCGTACAATACAATACAAAACAAAATTAAATTAAATTGGTAAAAGAAACATGATTAAAAAATATATAATAGCCGCCTTTCTTGTAAGTTCATTTTCAGCTATTGGAGCGGATAATCTTAAATATGATGAAAAAAAACGGTTAGTTTGCGAGCTGACCTATTTGTCGCCTGAATTTTCAGATTTATTTGTCGGGGATATGCGTAGCGGATGGTTAAGAGTTAAAGATGATTACTACCAGTCCGTTGAGGTTGGTGGTTGGGCTATATACGACTACGGCGACAGGTCTCTTAACAGTAATAGCACTCTCTACATAAATGATATAGTAGGTTCAATTGTAAAAGTGAATAAAAAGACAGGTGGGATTAAGATGCAATTCAAAAGCGATGATAATATCAGAATGCACTGGAGTTGTATGATCGGTCGACATCTTAAAAACAATAAAGAGAACTAAAAATAGTGTGGGCGTTAAGTGTCGTGCAGGTGTAAATTTTGCATCCAATTACAAGACTGTTTTAGATTTTTCTTTAACACGCTCGATCTCTTAACATGTACCCAAGTTAGCTATTCCACAACACTGCAAACCGTCACCATGTTAAACGGACGCTTTATAAGCGCCCTATAAAAAATACAGCTATAGTTACGAAGCTAATTATCTATTTTTAGAATTGTTCTATAGCTAGAATTAAAAGTAACATAGTTATATCTACCAGAGCTATTAAACGCTATAACTGCACCAGATTGCTCAGGCGCGTTATAAGTCTCCCATTTATTTTTAAAGTATACATTTTTAGTAGGTGTAAGCTTAATCTCAAATTTAGAGTGTGGCAAAATTACAGCAGGTTGTTTTGCATTATTTCTATCAGTATATCTAATGCCAGAAAACATAAATCCAGATTGTTTTACATTATTATTTTCAGTATATTTTGATTGGTTCCAATCAATTAGTATAACTTGTTCAGTTTGGTTGTTAACTTCAAGATAAAACCTTTCACATCCACTTTCCCCAACGTACGATTCAAAACAACCTGTATGTACTAATGTTGCAGTAAAACCCTCTACTTTATATTCTGATTTAATTGTTTCAATATAATCAAAATCACTATTGCTTTTGGGTGTAATTTGACAACCAGACAACATTGTTACTGTAATTAATGATATTATTTTTTTCATTTTAATCCTATAGACTTAAATTTATTGTAGTTTATAGAATTATAAATAAAATACATTATTTAATATCGTCCGATCTAATGTAGTCAAACGAGATGATTAAGGTTAAGCCTAGCTTGCTAATCTATTCAACATATCGCTTTCCAACTCCAGTCATCTAAATTTTATCGATATTGGCTCTATTTAACATATAGTACGTAACACGCAGAACTAAAAGCATACTCAAGTAAGAGTCGTACAAAAGGACTTATTTATGTATGTTACTTTGGCTATAATTGGCTAAAAATGATAGGATGATTTTGCACTAAATTGGGGAATCAATGTTTCAGCTAAAATAAGCCTGAAACATCTATTTATCAAATTATGCGGGTATAAGGGTATAGCCATAAACTAACAACGTCCTGATTCACACCAACACAGCATACAATCTTATTAAGAGTACGTATCACAAATCAATCTTGCAATTCGTTCATGCTCATCTTTATATGATTTTAACAAAGAGCTATTTAGACTTTGAGATACTAAAATACCGGCATTAGTCAATTGAAGAGGCATATAAATCAAATAGGATTCGTGAATTCCAGATTTTTGGTCTGAATTTATGACCACATTAAAGCCACCATTTATCTTATCCCGCTTTAAATGTCTATTGAACATAGACTCTAAATTACAGTGAGATTCAGCGCATAATTTTGCGTATATAGCAGAATATTCATCCTCTAAGTCTGCGTTAATAAATTTGTCTTTAACTTGTAATTTCTTATGCCCCAACAGCTTTATTTTTGCCAATTCTTCTTTGTATTTCTCTAACCCATTATCAGCATACTCTTTGATAGACTTAAGGTACTTATTTCCTGCATTCGCGGATTTCAAATACTTAACCTGTTGATTACAATATTCCAAATCAAGATTATATGTGTAATCTTCATTTTTTGTTAAGTTAATCAGTTCTACATAATTCTCTAAATAAGTTCTATATATTGATAATGATCCTGTATATTCTTCCGCTGATAATAACGTATGAAAAGATTTAGCTAACTCAATTAAAGAACAATATATACCGATAGTATAAATGTCCTTTTTTACTTTCTTTTTAAAAGAAAACTGTTGCACATTCTCATAAGAAAAATCTATTGATTCCTTTAATATTTCAGCACTCATAAACCCTCACTTCTATTTTAAATATACGTTTGATCTTATTGTTTTTGTTAGCAAATACAACAAAATAATAACTCTTTGGTTGTAAGTGAACATTACACTCAAAAATAATAATTTATGCTTGCAAACGGCGGCACTTTGGCGGCATAGGATGGGTCGTATTGGATACATATGGATAGGGCTACCGATTACAAAAAATTAACACTGTAATTACATCCAGTACCGATTTGGGCTTCAACTCCCCCCGCCCCTAAGTAATATTTTTTACAATTCCCTTGTCGTCGTCGACGGTTCAACCAGCCGACGCCACCGTCACCATTCCGGCAAAAAAAAAAACGACTCTACGTTAGAATGGGTTTCAACTCACTTCATGTTAAGTATTGCGACTAAGCTGCGAGCGGCTTACCTGACACCATCAAATTGGGTCTGTCTCACAACCCACAACCAACCCTTAACAACATACTCAAGGGCTTATTTATAGATGTTAATTAAGCTATAACAGGCTAAACACGATGGGATAATTTTGCACTAAATTGGGAAATCAATGTCTCAGCTAAAATAAGCCTGAAACATCTATTTTATCAAGTAACGCCCTGCTCACTGGCGAGTAAGTTGGTGCTGTTTTTGTTGTCTTTTGTTTTTAGCAACAACTGTATCGAATCCGTGTGCAGCAGGTTGTTAGATTTCACCTGCGTCACGCAATTTTTTTAATATCACCAGATACTGATTAGCAATTAATTCGAACACTATCTTTAAATCAAGAATGGGAAAGTTTGCTGTTTTACCAAATGTCGACTGACCGATGGTTCCTAAATTTTTTCCATGCGTGTCAAAGCTAGTGATCCTATAAATAAAGTACAAATAATCAAGACGATCACCGCGATCATTTTTTACTTGAGCAAGCATGCTCTTAACGTTAAGCGCATTAGGAAGTTTTGCCCAAGATGGATCGGCTGTTTCGAGCTTATCTTTATGAGGAAGCATTGGCTCATTGGTAAGTTTTAGATAGTCTTTTTTAAATGAATTAATTAACTTCTCATACCTTATATCTTTCTGTTTATCATCATCAAAAATGTATAGTAGCCAAAAATAATTTTCTAACAATGACCTAGACAATACATGAGTGATATGGCGTTCGTCTACAGAGGCGCTAGTATCCAGTTTGAAGGTGACTGCTTTTAGCGTACCTACCATTGATCTAAATCGTATGGCTTCTTGAGCATAAAATGCATTAGGTCCAAGTCCACTTGCCAAATTTGTCAGTGCTGGTAGCTCTTGATTGAGTTTTTCAAAATGATTTATCATAAGTTTCCTGTGATATCTAACATTTGTATAGCAGGACGTCTCAATACCCCAAATCTATTAACCCTAGTCAATAACGACTCATTAAATTAAAAATAAGATAAGATAAAACATCAATCTGATATTGAAATATTTTTGAGAAAGTGTGCCGTCCTATTATTTACTTTAGAAGTCTTGTTAATTATTACCAAAACTGCATACGCAATTGATTATATTGGATTTTTAATTTATAGAAAAAGAAAGCAAGACTTTATCTGACAAACTGAGACTTGACAATAAAAACAAATAATATTGTATGGAATCATAATTTATAATTACGAACGGCGGCACTTTAGCGGCATAGGATGGATGCACAGTCATTTATTAAGGTTCAAGGCCACCAGCACCAAAGCATGACAAGAATGTTCCGATAGACGTGACCTATGGCACCTGTCGATGGTAGCAAAAGCTCAGTTTTAAAGTGTAAGGTCAGAACGGTAACCAGTAAGAATATCAGTATTATTTCTACGAATTCGGCGACGGCGTTGACGGTCACTCAGCCAACTGCCGCCACCGTCCCGTCCAAAGCAAAAAAACCCACTCGATTAAGAATGAGCTTAAAATTAACCTAGTAGGAATAATAGGTATTACGCTGCAATATCCTCTTTGATGATACGGGCAAGTTCATCATAGTGATCTGGACGATGAAGATAACCAAGTGCATGCGCAAACTCCCACATAGCACCTGTTAAATAAGATAACTTATCTGCGTAGGTGAACTTAGTCTGCTCTGAAAAATACAAATAAGCCTGATAGAAAGATTGAGGAAAACCTTTTAACGGCTGATTGTCTACGTATGCATATTCACATTCGAATATCTTAATTGGTAAGTTATACTCATCCGGTAAATCTACTGCAACTGAGACATGGTATAAACCATTATCCTTACGTTTGAATTTGGTAAAACTAATCAATGATTTAACCTGAATCAAGCTTTCTCCCCTCTCCTCCTGTGATGGGTCAATAACGTAATTATTACCAAACCATATTTCATGTTCTAATTCGTTATCTTCTGTCAGTTCAATATCCCAATTGAATTTTTTATGGTCAGTCTCACCCCAATATTCAAACATCTGAGCTGTTATTTCCTTTAATTCAGGTTGTATTTCTAGTGCATGGTTTACTTGATTAGTCATGGTGCCTTCCTTAATTTTAGACGCACTGAGTCCCTAACGTGGAGTCAATGCGGTTAAGTTATTATTTATGAGGGTTATTACATGTGGGTGGTAAAGTGATACTCGTCATTAATGCTATATGGGCTTAGGTGAGTGAAGAAATATCACTCCTACTTATGATTTTCGACGTTAAAGTATAAGCAATCCGATAGAGCACCTTCACTAAGAGTATGTTCAATCAACGCAATAACGCCTTTACTCGCAGAGCCCTCAACTTCTAAGTCTGATTGGGAAACAAATCGCTCTAGAGCAATAGCAAGCGCTGTTAGCTTATTCTGCTTTGATAAATTAAGTAGTGGATTCATATAATCATAAGCTTCCAAAATCGCATTAGGGATGCCAGTATATTTATATGACCCATGCCAAGATTCAAAAATATTTAGGTCTTCAGGGTCTTTAACCGGAGTTCGTGTAACCACAAAGACTTTAATAAATAACGCATCATCCCTATCTACATCGCAATCCAGTACACTAATAATGCCTCCACTTTCTGTTAACTCGTAATAGCTATCACAGTAACTATCCCAGTTAATGACTGTATCGCCACAAGGCAGAGTTGGCTCGACTTCAGATAGGCCAGCGTCCCACGCTAATGATTCTTTAATTAATCTAAGATCGTTCTTCGTGTCATCTGATACTTTCTTTGCTTCGATAAAAAGAGTCTTGCGTGCTGTATTTGATAAGTCATTCATAGTGTATTTTCCTTGGGTTTAGGCGCACTGAACCCCTAACGTGAAGCCAGTGCGTTTAATTATTATCGAATAAGTTATTTAATAAGGTTGATTAGCCGGAGTTTATATCCGAGCATTGATTTCAATGTCTTCACATAATTGAATAAATTCATCATCTTCAATACTCGTATCTTCTAGCTCAGTTGTAGTCCACTCAAACTCGCTATCTTGTGATAGATCCAAATCAGACGCATCATGTAAAGTAGTCGGCTTTAAGTCTTGCTCATCAGGTAAAGGTGGTGTTTCTTTCTTTTCTGGTAACAAGATTGGTCTCAGCGTTGCTTTACGCCCTTTTGTGCCACGTTTTGCATCAACGAACCATTCCACGCCTTGTTTAGCTAATAGTTCTACTGAATTATTCAGCTTGATAGACATAGCATTAGCGTTAGCAGGCCAGCCGTTCGGTAATCTCATTTCTAACGATTGAATATAACTACCTAAAGCTTTGTGTACCTCAGTTGGTGTACCAATAAATTCACCGAACTCTTCAACAGCTCCAACAATACTTGTAATTAATGGGTTATGCTCAGCGGTCTGTTGATTCAGTCCTTCCTCTGTTGCCTTAGTGAAATGTTTCTGGATAGATTGATCTTTAACTCCAATGGTTTGTTCAAAAGCAGCTACCCACTGGGTGTAGCTTGCAGCCCGATGGTCAACAATACTTTCAACATTATTCAGGTTCACCATAGTTTTAGCTGCTGTATCTAATAACCAGCTTTGAACCTCGGGTAACATAGCATCAAGGAGTTGAAAAATTTCATTCTCATTTTTATAACGTCTTGTTGGCTTCCCTGTATTAAGGAAAACAGCTCGCGTAGAAAGGTCATATTGCCTTGGCAGCGTGATAGCTGTCATGATCATAGGCTGGTGAAGCTTTGTATCTGTAGTTCCTATATTTGTGTGCAATGTCCGGTCAGTCATAGTACTGCCCGTCACTACATTACAAAACGCATTTGACAATTTAGTGTTAATATTAGAAACATTATCAAAGCAAAGAACGTAATTATTAGCAGCTGCAGCAATCAAGTCTCGGATATCATTTGGTAAGCTTTTTACCGATGCTTCTCCTAAGCCAAGCAATTTGGTAATCAATTTAACCACAGTTGTCTTGCCAGTTCCCGCTGGGCCATAAACATATAGCATCGGGAATGTGAGCCCCTCATTGCGGGGATGAGCAAATATAAAAGTAATATATGCCAGTACCAAATAGAATTGATTTATATTCAAATTACTAAATAGATCATGTAGCGTTTCAAGTTTTAGGTTGTCGCCACCTGATGGTATATAAGTCAATTTACCTTTTGCTGGTTTATGAATAAGAGTCAATCCAGTTGCGGTATCAGGTGATGTAACTACCCCATCCTTAAGAAGTAAATTCCCCCCCTCCTGATCATTATTATCAAGAATGACTCCCTCGCTAGGAAACGCAGCATTTAAGTAAGAATTATACTCGGCAGCTTCAATTACCACATTATCGAGGGCTATTTCATTTTTCAAATTATCCTAGCGCGAGATTCATAGCTCTAGATCCAGGAGCCTTACCTTGTGCTGATTTAATCAATTTACCAATAAAGCCATTAAACTCAGGAGAGTCAATGGGAACCATCTTATTAATAGTTTTACCTTCGAAAGCAAAGTAGGACTTACCACGGTACAAAGCAAACATGCAAAAATCTGCTTTATCGACGCTTTCGTAAATTGCTGAACTTAAATCATCTCCATGTTTCAGTAATATATTTCTACAAATTGGGGTTAACTGAGTTGCTAACTTATTCAAATGATTTTCATCCGGTCTACTGGTTGTTGTGCGTACTTTCATCGCCATGATGTTTCTCCAATTCTAAATTATTTAATATTCTTTTTGTGATACTCACAGTCGCTACGTAATCTGTACCCCTGCCCTAAGATTGATTCAGAAACATCAGCCATTACTTGGGCTACAAGTGGCTTAGTCTCTTCGTCATTGGCAGGAACTTCGATTGCAAAGCAGTCATGAACAGAAAAAATAAGAGGAATGTTAAGTTGTTCTAGTTTCAAACATATTTTTCTTAGCATGTAAGCACACACGGCTTGTACGAAGGAATTACGAATTGATGATGTTCTTGTGTCGGCTGCGACAGTACGACGAAACCCGAACACATCGGCATAACCTTGCTCAAAAGCTTGTTTAACTTTGCTATCAAGATAGGCATTAACTTTGTGCATTATTTTACGAAGGGTGCGGTCCCATAGAACAGCAGTATGCTTAGTCACTCCAAATTTCTTAGTAATGCCACTAGGCGTAATACCGTATAGATGGCTAATACACAGGACTTTGAATGTCTTTCGACTAAGATCTGTGAACAACCTATCTCTGGCTTTTAATGCCTCATATAAGTCCCCACGCTGGTAAGCTTCCCAAAGCTCACTATCACCACACATAGCGGCTAAGCAAGCTGGTTCCTGAGAACAGAAATCAAGTATGAATATTTGATTCCCTTTCTTGGGGTAAAGAAGATAATGACGTAAATCACAAGGTAAATAGACAAAAGAACAACCTTTTGTCGCTTCTCTACCACTACTCGCAGCAAACGGATTACAATACTCATAATGTCGACCTTTATGGTTTACATTAAACTTGAGTAGGTTCTTGCTCCATGCAAAGGTTAGCGCTTGATATAATTCACGGGCTAATGGAATGGGTATATTTTTAAGTTCATCTACATCAGTAACTAACTCCCCATTTTGACATTTAGGCCAACGGAGCCAATCCGACGGTGGTAAAAGTTGGTGAAGATTGCTAACCGCAATGTCGCAGCCGTCAACAGAAATTACTTTTTGGTCAACTAACTTTTCATGCTCTTTTTCATAATATTTTAGCTTTTCCTGACATTTCATTAACCTCCCGAGATGTATTGGGATGCCCCTAAAGTAACGATTAAAGCAGCTTTCTATATAAAGAATGTCATCACTAGTACCTAGAACGTCGTCCTTGTTAATATATAGAGCTAACTTCTCAGCTAACTCAATTGACGGTAATCCATTCCCGTCATATTCGTTGATCAATTCGCTTAGGCGCTTCTCTTTACTAACACAACTTGAAGGGCTGCATTTTTGTGTATGCTTAGCCTTAGCAAAGATACAGGCTGCTTGAAGTTTTGATTTAACCCCAATAGTATTGTTTTCTTTAATTAACATAATTATCCTTATGGCATTACACCAGACGTTGATTGGCGTCGGTATCCGGTTTCATGCATTATTAAAATGAATTGGTTTTTTGTCTTTCGTCCAAATTGTTAAAGAGCATTTGCAAACGATGCTGCTTGTTTGCGAAACCAATAAGAACATGGAAATTAAAGATTACTAAGCGTATGTTAATGAGATTGTTAGGAAGGTTTAGAGGCTTAAAATAGAGCTTGAAAAAATTAAAACATAGCTGACAGCCTCTAAAAAGGCTTAAAACGAGGGGTATAGAAAATGATGGTTAATTTTATGTAAAATTTGTTAATTAACATTTTATACGCTCGTTTTAAGCTGTTTTAACGAGCGATAAAAAAATACATAATGATGCAAAAATAAAAAAATGTGACATGTCTTACACTATGGATAAAAGTTAATTTACCACAGCAGTATACTTTTCAATCAGTTGTTTCTCAGTGGTTCCACTAATAACTCTCTATTTAATCTAATCAGCAGTAGTATCCTCGTTATTTTTGTCTTGAATTATTGCTATATGGGTTAGTTCGTATCAAGAAATACCAAAGAATTGATAACATCACTGATACTTACGCCCGACTTATAGACAGGAAGTACTGCACAATTTTTTCCTGTCGAATCCTGTCAGTCTCCGGTACTTCCACCTAACCCAAACCACCATCACTCCCCAATCCGTGGCGGCGGCGACAGCCCTGTAAAACACTGAATTACGCCAACAACGTCAACGCAGGTATCAACTTATGATTTTTTGTAGGGTATTAGCGGGGAAATGTGGATTGAAGATGGCTAGAAATATGCTGGACGGCTAAAACTCATAATCGGCAGGTCCCCAGTTCAAGTCTGGGAGGGCCCACCAAATTTTAGAACACTTGATGGCAACATCAGGTGTTTTTTTATGTCTGTAATAAAATGAAATCAATTCATTTAGTCGCATAATTAGTCAACTAATCCCCCCTAGCATCCCAATGCCAGCTTTAATTAGCTTTCACTCCGTTAATTTAGAAACAACACCGCCTAGATAAATACCAAGCAACATAAAGAGAACCGTAACTAAACCTGCGGGTGAAAACACAGGTAAGGCCAATAACAATTGTGTATCATTACCACCTCTAGCTAAAACAGCACCCATGCCCATCAATGTTCCAGCCAATAAGTGTCTAACAACCAACCTTATTGTCACCCACTTAAAAACAAATGAGCGAGTGAAAATTGCTGCAATAAGCATCCCTAAGACCAAACTAAGCATCAATGCAAAACGCTCTACTGACGGCCATTGTCGCTCATTACCATACCATACGAACAAGCTGATATCTTTCAGCAGTCCACTCGGGGTCCAATGACGCTCATACAAAAATACAATGCTCGCCATCATGCCAATACTCAGCATTGATAACCAGAGCCTGCGATTTTCTTTGTTAAAACGAAACAGAGCGAGCACTAACAATATCGACAATAACGTAGCGCCAATCAAATACATATGTTGCGGCAGAACATACACGCTACTTTCTACTGTGGAAATAAATGAGGCTAACAAAATCCACCCTGTTAGCCACCCCAAAATAGTAGCCAGCATGACCATCTCTCCGCGCGCCAAGCGACTGACTGTCGACACCCCACAACCATGATTAGCTGCCGCGCCGAAACCAAATAGCAACCCGCCAATCGCCGCAAACCAAGTAGCTTGATGTGATAACGGCATACTGTGAGCAATAGTAAAGTTAGCGAGTAATAATGGTAACCAGGCAAATGAACCGCTGAATAAGATCGCGGCTAAAAACATTGGTTTACCCTTAACCGCTTGATTAACCCCCTTGACCATACATAGCCCTGTTGTTTGCGCTAAATAACCAAGGTTGGCAATTAGAATCAAGGTAATAATGAATAACACCCATGCTCCTTAGTTATGCTCGATACGTGTCTAGTCATGTTAAATATAGCCGAGCTAGCATGTTATGAACTTCCTCAACGCAACATTATTTTGAAATGGTGTAATGCCATCTAGGAAAGGTGAATTAAAGCATCATTTCAGCTACACTCCTCGCTTATCCTATTTGTGTTTCAATGAGTGTCTAATCTTATGTCTACTGTTCGCGCTACCCATGCTTCCCATATAGTCCTGCCAGAAAACGTAACGGATAAACCCACCGTATTTAGTTTTCTTAGCAATCACTTCAAGCAGATTGATGCGTCGGTATGGCAGCAACGTATTGTGGATGGCAAAGTACATTGGCGAGATGGTCGTTTAATTACCTTAGATTGCGCGTTCGTACCACGAGAGCGGGTATATTATTATCGAGAGGTTGCTGTTGAGAAGAAAGTGCCTTTTGCGGAACGAATTATTTACCAAGATGAGCACATCATGGTTGCCTACAAGCCACATTTTTTGGCGGTAAGTCCTAGTGGTCAATTCGTCAATGAATGCTTAGTTAACCGTCTAAGAATAAAAACCGGTATCGAGACACTGGTAACAGCACATCGCCTTGATCGTGCTACAGCAGGGCTTATGTTGCTATCTAAACAGCCAGGGCAACGCTCCCTCTATCATGACTTATTTAAACACGGCAATATTACCAAGCATTACCAAGCTATTGCCCGATTAACTCCCGAATTATACCAGCAACATCAGCAAGGGGTATTGGCGTTACCACTGCATTGGACTGTAAAGAATAGAATTGTAAAAGGCGATCCCAGTTTCACGATGAAAATTACAGACGGTGAGACGAATAGTCATTCTGAAATTGAATTGATTGGCGTTAAAGGTGAATTCGGACTGTTCAGACTGTCTCCCATTACCGGGAAAACACACCAACTGCGCTTGCATATGCATAGTTTAGGTATGCCATTAGT
>Ga0209396_1003874_pt1 | contig 14782 bp, 10 predicted proteins | sample GOMGulsemesocosm_6_FD_184638 | JGI IMG/M metagenome (GOLD analysis project Ga0209396, IMG submission 184638) | Methane-oxidizing microbial communities from mesocosms in the Gulf of Mexico - GOM8C Gulf of Mexico (SPAdes) (version 2) | ecosystem: Environmental > Aquatic > Marine > Cold seeps...
GCGCGCCAGTAAATTTTAAATATATCAGCTCAAGCTTTAATCCACGCAGACTGCACCCCGTCACCGGAAATATTAGAGCACACAACGGTATTGATTATGCTGCTAAGCGTGGAACGCCAGTCCAAGCGTCAGGCTCCGGTACTGTAATTGCATCAAGCTATAATAAATATAATGGCAATTATATTTTCATTAAACATGGTGAACGTTATGTCACTAAATACCTTCATTTGACGAAAAAATATGTGCGCAAAGGTGCACGTGTTAAGCAAGGCCAAAAAATCGGCACAGTGGGTTCAACAGGTCGTGTAACTGGTGCACATTTGCATTATGAGTTCTTAGTTAATGGCGTACACCGTAATCCACGTACGGTAAAACTACCAAAAGCACAATCCATAGCAAAAAAAGAAAAGAAAGCATTTTTAACTATATCTGAAAATCGTATGGCACAGTTAGCGACCAATAGACGCATTATGCTTGCTGACAATCAGGAATAGACCGTGATTAAGCAATATTATATAGGGCTAATGTCAGGCACTAGCATGGACGGTGTCGATGCGGTGCTTGTAGACTTAGCATCAGGCAAACCTTGTCTTATTGCTAGGCATGAGGAACCTATTCCGGCAGCCTTACTCAATCAACTCCATCTACTAGCAGACCCTAAAACAGGTGATATTAACCTACTTGGAGAATGCGATCGTGCTTGTGGGGAGTTATTTGCGGTGTCTGTAAATAATTTACTTAAAGTTGCCAATATACCCTCTCATGACATTATTGCTGTTGGTTCTCACGGACAAACTGTACGCCATATGCCTAACTTGCCTCACCCTTTTTCAATACAAATAGGTGATGCAAATACAATTGCCGTTCAAACAAACATAGATACCATTGCAGATTTCAGGCGTAAAGATATAGCACTGGGGGGCCAAGGTGCCCCATTAGTTCCTGCTTTTCATCAGCGCATATTTAGTCACCCTACAAACGAGAGAGTCATTTTAAATATTGGTGGTATATCTAACATCACTTGGCTCGCCAAGAATGGCAATGATGTTATTGGTTTTGATACAGGGCCAGGTAATACACTACTTGATATGTGGTATCAGCAACACCACGATACTAATTATGATGAGGATGGAATATGGGCCGCCAGCGGTGAGGTATATCAGCCTTTACTTAAACGTATGCTACAACATCCCTATTTTAGGGTTCAAGCGCCCAAAAGCACCGGTCGTGAGTTATTTAATTTACCTTGGTTACAACAACATCTTGGACACTTTCCAGCCTTACAGCCTCAAGATATTCAAGCCACTTTATCGCAACTGACAGCGCAGTCTATTGCTAATGAAATTTTAAAGTTATCTGATCATGTAGATATTTATATCTGTGGTGGTGGGATATTTAATGTTGATTTACTCGCTCGCATTCAAGCTTTGCTACCTAAATCGGCTGTCAGTTCAACGTCAAATATCGGCATAGATCCACAATGGGTTGAAGCGATTGCGTTTGCGTGGCTGGCTTATTGCCACGTCAATAAAATGACAAGTAACCTACCCGCAGTAACAGGCGCCAGTAGAGCGGCAATTTTGGGCGGTTTATACCCGGCAATGTGATGCCATCAGGATGTTTTTTGCCGCATTCACATGTATTAAATACTCACTCGAATTGATATCAAACTATTACAAATCGCTTTGATACACTAGTTAATTAATACAAGACAACTTTAATTTCAACGCCGATGGTTCACAATTAACTATTTCGAGCGCCTTTCCTTAAATGAGTTTCCTGTCAAATAGCATATTTTTCTATTTGTAGAAGTGATTAATACCAATTTCATTAAGTAAGTGATCTTGTTGTGCTAAGGAAAAATTTATTAGAACAAGGCGGTCGATTGATTTCCACAGGGATATGGACATTAGAGCAATGCAGGAGCACATTGCCGAGCAATAGCTGGCTATTGGGATTGAGGGCAACGCCGTTATCGTTAATTTTAACCTGCACAGGTGGGCAATAATTTAATCAAATTGGTATAACTTTATTCAAGACAAAAAAAAAGAGCCTAAGCTCTTCTCTGATTTAATAGACATAGAAAACTCTATCATCTATTAAAATCTAATTTTACGCCAAATCTTTGATTTTTTAACATCTTTATTAGCCGAATCGATTGGGCTAAATTGAGTCTGTTTCCACTCGCTAGTTTTCTTAACGTTTTTTTCAACGTTTTCAACTGGATTAGCTTCAGTGCGGCGCCATACAGAACTATCTTCTGCAGAAACTGCTGCTACAGCTGTGTTTGCTAACAAAGTTAAACCAAGTGCTGATGTTAAAAGTAATGCTTTCATAATTTTCCTCATTAATAGTTTTATGTGTCATTTTTTTGTAATTACATATAACTAAATGCGAATAACATGCCAACATTTTTACATAGCTGTAACCTTTTTATCATTCCGCTTTAATAAATAAGATGTGAAGTCCTGTTCAGAAAGTGGTCGACTAAAATAAAACCCTTGAATTGTTTCACAATCAAGCTCTCTTAACGCGTCCAATTGCTCTTTCTCTTCAACGCCTTCGGCAACCACAGACAACCCCATACTGTGAGCTATAGATATAATAGAAGCCACCATATGGCGCTCATTTCGCTCATCTGTTAAATCATCAATAAAAGCTTTATCAATTTTAAGTGTATGAATTGGGAAGCGCTTCAAATAACTGAGCGATGAATACCCTGTACCGAAATCATCCAACGCTAAATGAATTCCTTTATCGGCCAATTTTTGCATAGTAGTGATCGCAAGTTCAGGATCTTCAATCACCGTACTTTCAGTAATTTCTAACTCAAGGTTAGCTAATGGTAACTGCGTACATTCTAAGACATGATCAATACGCTGAATTAAATCTTCTTGGGCAAACTGCCTAGCGGCCAAATTCACGGCCACTCGTCCACTAAATAAACCATTTTTACGCCATTGCTGCGTTGCGTAACATGCCCTATCTAATACTTTCTCACCAATAGCAATAATAAGCCCCGTATCTTCAGCTACGGGAATAAACTCAGAAGGACTTATAACACCATGCTCAGGATGAGCTAATCGCACCAGCGCTTCCATGCCCATTAAAGAGCCCGTTTTTAAATCTATCTTCGGTTGGTAATACACTTCAAACCAATCATTTTTCAATGCTTGACGAATTAAACTTTCGACTCGTAATCGACGTACAGCAGATTCATTCATTGACGAGTTAAAAAATTGATAACTAAAACCCGTTTCTGATTTCGCGTGATACATCGCCGTATCAGCACTCTGGAGCATATTTTCAGTTGTTTCACCGTCATTAGGATATATGGCGACACCAACACTACAGTTCATCACTAAGATTTCATCATTTAAATCAAACGGATCTTGCATCGCCCTTTCAATTTCATATAACACTTGAGTAATAGTACTAATTTCGTCGACATCCTCTAACAACAAGGCAAACTCATCCCCCCCTAAGCGACATAACAAATGCTGACAGTTAATACGTGTATCGATTCTTTCAGCGATATAGCACAGTAACTTATCTCCTTCGTCATGCCCCATTGAATCATTAATTTTCTTGAAGTTATCGATATCCATAATCAACAACGCATGTCTTTCTTTGCGGCGTATCAAGTTCCGATGAGCATATTGAAAATAAGATCGGTTAGGTAACTTGGTGAGAGGATCGATATTTGATAAATTCCTCAGTTCTAATTCAGTATTTTTTCTCTGGGTTATGTCAGAAAATGCTACAACGTAATGACTAATTTCATTATCGTTATCTAACATCGGATTAGCATGTAATTCAATATGATAACAATCATGATTTGGCTTTAATGCTTTAACTTCGCCTACCCAGTTAAGCCCATTTTTCAAACGCTTTTGTATCTGTTCAGCAACGCCACCTTGGTAAGAGCTAAATATTCGCTTGTTATTGCGTACTAGCTCAAAAGAGAAGCCCGTAATTTGAGAGAATGCTTTGTTAACTTCAACTATATTAAAATTGAGATCCATAACATAAATGGCGTCTGATATATTGGACATTACATTTGCTTGCAAGTTAAGTCTAACCTCAGCATTTTTAAGTAATGTTATATCCCTAATAGTACCAGCCATTCGTACTGGTTTGTCGTCAGCAGTACGCGTAACAACTTTTGCCCTATCAATAATCCAAATCCAATTTTCTGGCTCATCAATGCGTTTAATACGATAACTGGATTCAAAGAATTCAGTATTTCCCGCTAGATGAGCAGCCAGGCGCTGCGCTACTTTTTCACGATCCTTTGGGTGAATTTTCAGTAATTCTGGTTCATTCAACCCTTCGTAGTCAAATTGTTGCCAATGCTCACTGTGGTACATATGATTACTCGCTATGTCCCAATCCCAAATTAAATCTCCACTACCCCACAAGGATAATTCTAATCGTTTAGCGGCATCTCTAATCTCGACAGCGGAACGTTTACGATGACGTATAATATTAGCAACAATAAATAACAAGGCGATGAAAATAACGACATAAACCGAGAGTGCAATCGTAGATAACCACCATGGCGGTGTAACAATAACTTTTATACTCTTACTAGCCACTACTTGATTACTATCTTTATGTATTGCTTCAACCTCAAATAAGTAATGGCCAAAACCTAAACTGGTATACGTTGCTGTACGATGTTTTTTCCCTTTAAGCCAACCAGGATCAATACCGCGCATTTTATATCTATAGCTAATCTTATTTGATTGTGGATGATTAATTAGGTTGTATGTTAACTCAAAGGGATAATCCGAATAGCTAAGAGTCACAGACGAGGCACTAACGATAGATTCTTCTAATCGTACCTCTTTATTGTCAACGACATGTCCTATTTCCACTGGATCATTAAAAACCATAAAATCGGTAAACACTAACTCAGGACTAGCAGAGGTAACTGTAGTATCTAACTTAGAATTAATGAAATTTAATCCCTTTGACCCACCGAAAAATAAAAAACCACGCTGGCTTTTTAACGCACTATTATCGTTAAAATCATTACCTTGAAGACCATCAGTCACGTCATAATTAACAATACTGTTATCTGGAGCTAACTTTAAAACACCTTGATCTGTTGACATCCAAAGGTGATCATTATTCCCTTTTAAAATTGAATAAACCGCTCTTCCCGTAATTTTAGGGTCATTATAATGATGTAATAATGCTGAAAACTGATGATCAAATAAATAAATACCACTATTGCCGGTGCTCACATAAACACCCGATGGATCAGAGAATACGTAGCTGACCCTTTTTCCTTTCAGCTCCAATACTTGTTTAGACATACCGCTCAGTAGATCGAAAACATATAGACCATTTAATGTACCTGCATAAAGTCTTGTTTGATCAGTTTTAAGGGTAGTTATGTAAGGCAGAGCATGACCATCAAACGACATTTTTTCTAACGTACTTTGATCAGAATTTCTCTTATCAATTCTAAATAATCCTTTCCCCCAAGAAGAGGCATATACATATTGTTTATCTGTGGCTAAATATGTAACCTCAAAATCAATCAACCTTTCTTTGGACGCTTTAAATTCAGTCTCAGTATCATTATATTTATACAATCCATCATAAGAACCAATATAAACATCACCATTACTTTCGGTAGAAAGAGACTTTATCCCTCTTAAAGAAGAATCAAACCGCACAATAGTTTTATCTTGTGTATTGTAACGCGTTAAAATGGAGGAATTTCCAGCTACCCAAATTTCATCTTTCCTGCCTTCTTTAATAGCCCAAACAACCTCATCACTGAGCCCATCATTATTCGATGACATATGATTAAATAATTTACTTTGATAAGTATGGCGACCTAAACCATTTTGATGAGTGCCAAACCAAACCGTATTGTTTTTATCATTTAGCAGGGTATATGTTTCTTGATGTTCACTTATTTCTAATAAAGAGAGTTGCTCACCGTGTCTACTAAATCGCATTAACCCGTTATTTGAAGATACCCACAAAATATCATCACTATCAAAAATGGCTCTTGCAAACTTTGTTGAATCCATTCCTTCAGATCGATAGAGCGCTTTAAGTGTGCCTTGAGAATACAAAATAATTGCTTTGTCTTGAATGATCAATAATGAAGCATCATCAAAAGGAAGTATTTGATTAATTTTATGGTTGGTTAACACAACACCCAGAGGGTTATCTTTATTTAAGTCAAAAATATTGTCTGTCATTGGGTCAATGACATAGTTGTTCCCTTTATCTGTAGATATCCATATAAATCCGCCATTATCTTGGTAGATAGTTTTTACTTCTTTTAATGGAATAGCACGATCATTGTCATTAAAATCAATTAATTCAATTGGCTGTTTATCTACATTAACGACATATAAATCGCTACCTGTACCAACCCACAATTGGTTAGACTTATCTTGAAAAACACTCCAAATATACGTATTTGATAATTCTTTATTAACAAGAGGCGTAAATCGCTCCAGTTTAGGATTATATTTACTAAGGCCAGACTCTGTACCAACCCATAACCCTCCACGTTCATCAACTAACATAGCAGTGACAAAACCATTAGATAATCCACTGTTTTGTTGATTAAACAATCTAAACTCTTGACCATCAAAACGATAAACACCGGTCGGCGTTCCCAGCCAAATAAAACCTAATTTATCTTCAACGACAAACATGACTGAAGATTGTTCCAATCCCTGCTCTTTACCAAAATAGTTAAACTTAGTGATGACATTAGCGGTTACTGATGAGGAGGCGGCAAAACTTGATGATGGTAAAAATGTGTAGATGACTACAGTAAGCGCAAGAAAATACCGAAGAATTGGATACATAAAAGTAACAGCCCAAAGTCAATGCATAAATTAATGAAATAGTATTGTTTTTATCGTGAAAATAATACTATTTAATAGATAGGAGTATAAATTAACAAATAGGAAATACAATAGCCATTAAAAGGCAATAAAAATAGGGTAATTGCCAATATAGTAAGCAAGTGGCTATATGCAAAGTATAAGTAGTGTCTATTTATAGCACACTACTTATTGTTAAAGAGATAAAATTATTGTTGAGTAGCTACAATGTCTAACTCTACACGACGATTTGATTGACGACCTTGAGCAGTTTCATTTGACGCAACTGGCATATCAGAACCGAAACCACGACTCATCAAACGTCCGCCATTAATACCTTGTTGTTGTAAATAATTTGAAACCGCCAATGCGCGATTCGCTGACAACGTTTGGTTAAATTTTGCATTTCCCGTACTATCAGCATGTCCTGCAACCATCAATTGAGTATCTTCAAACTTAGCTAATACACGAGTTACACCATCTAACGTATTGTAAAAGTTTGAGCTGATGTCATATTTACCCGTCTTAAACGTGATATTACCAGGCATTATTAAGCGTATTTTATCGCCGTCACGTTGAACTTGAACCCCAGTGCCTTCCATTTCTTGACGAATCTCAGCTTCTTGCGAGTCCATGTAAGCGCCAATCCCAGCACCGATAGCACCACAACCTAATCCGGCATTACGGGCATGCTTACTATTTTTCTTAGAACCAATCAATGCACAAACGACAGCTGCGCCCAATCCATAAGTTGTTGCTCGGTTCGTTTTGCTCTCACCCGTATATGGGTCAATTGTCTGACAAGCACTTAATGAAAGTGTCGATGCTACGACCAAGATTGCAGTAATTTTATTGTTGATAAACGCCATTGTTATTCCCTAAAAGCTTCAAAAAGTTTATTTTATGTATTATAGCTTAACTACCTTACCTGAATGCCCCCTAAATTTAAGAATATCTTCTTAAATTTCATCGTTTAGTACCATAATTTAGGCCAATATGTGTTTCTAATACCTCGATACTATCGCCGACGGTGATAATACCTTCATTTATAGCAATGAGATTTTCGCCAAACATCAATCGCCCTCGTTCATCAGCTCTAAAAGTAGCCAATGTGCGCAGTGGCTCTTTGGATTTTTTAAACGCTAACGAAGTCATATCAACCGTAGTCATAATACAGCGCTCACATGGCTTAACAAATTCAAATTCAACCTCTCCAATTTTTACTCTACGCCATGTATCTTCAATAAAACCATCGCCACCAGAGAAAATTAAATTACTGCGAAATTGTGACATTAATGATGGTTCACTCGCCTTATCGTTTAATGTATTGAGAGATTCTTCACCAATAATTAACAGTGGAAAACCATCTGCAAATGCTAAAGACTGAGAGGTTTTCTCTACTGTCCTTTGGGAGTCGTCGTTAACCCTCACTAAACGGACACTCATACCCAGCTCATCACTAATCCATTGATTAATATCATCGTTAGCTGCGCTAGCAGCCATCTCATGTCGCCAAATATTCACTGACACAATCTGACTAAAATCGGCAAAATCAATTTTAAGTGATTTCCCACTACCGTTTGTTATCACGACACCTGTTTGATGTAATACACATTTGAACGCCAACAAACGCGGTAATTTTCTGGCCGTAACAAATTTTCCATTATCATCGATTAACATCATTTGGCGATCATGGCTAAGTCCTGTTGAACCTATAAAAGCACTGGATACTTGAAATCCAGACATAGATTTTATTGGATATACATTGATTTGTGTCAGCGTTGTCATAGTATTACTCGATAAAATAGAATGAATTAGAGCATTATACCCAAGTGTTCTGGAAATGTTCAATAAACACCCGTTAGGATGATGCATGAAAATAAATCCCATCAATCGATTTTTTAGCCCCACATCAATTGCTATTATTGGCGCGTCAAATTCGCCCCATCGCGCTGGACATTTGATTATGCGTAATTTATTACAAGGGAGTTTCAATGGCCCTATTATGCCAGTCAATGCAAAACATAAATCGATTTGTGGGGTTCTATCTTATGAATCTATTACGCAATTACCACAAGTACCAGATCTAGCCATTATTGCCATCAATGCAAAACGTGTCGCCAGTACTTTAGAGGAATTAGGTGAGTTGGGATGTCAGCAAGTCATTATTCTTGCCGCTGGCATTAATCTATTACCTCGTGTTAATGATCTGTCTGGTGATGAACAGGTTTTACAAATAGCTAAGAAATATAATATAAGACTATTAGGTGGTAGCAGCCTCGGCATGCAAATACCACACTTAGGACTTAATGCCAGTTTTGCTCACCAGCAAGCCTTACCTGGTAAGGTCGCCTTTATCTCACAATCGTCGTCCGTGGCGACCACAGTACTAGACTGGGCAAATCATAAACAAATGGGTTTCTCTTATTTTGTATCTGTTGGAGAAACCATAGATCTCAATTTTAATGAAATATTGGACTTTTTAGGAAGAGATACTAAAACCCAGGCGATTTTGTTATACATTGACGGCGTTAAAAATCATCGTCATTTCATGTCAGCAGCAAGAACAGCCGCACGCTCAAAACCCATTATTGTCATTAAATCTGGCAGCACCCAAGAAGGTGCGATATCTGTCACCCATCATACGGGCTCTCAAGCTGGTAGTGATGTTGTATATGACGCTGCTTTTAAGCGTGCTGGTATGTTACGTGTAAATCATTTACGAGAACTTTTTGCCGCATTTGAAACTTTAGCTCACACCAAACCATTAACTGGAGAGCGCCTTGCCATTGTCACTAATGGTGGTGCCCCCGGAATCATGGCCGTTGATGCCTTGATATCACGCGGAGGAAAACTTGCTCAACTAGAACCTGAAATTATTGAGAAACTATCGCTTGTTCTACCTGAACACGGCTCTAAAACCAACCCAGTTGATATTGCAGGCGATGGCACGCCAAAGCGATTTTCCCAAGCGATAAAAGCAATACTCGAATCACAGGCTATTGATACGTTATTAATTATTCACTCACCGACAGCTATAGCCACTGGTGAAGTCTACGCACAAGAGATAATTAATACTATTAGCGCCCACCCTCGTTCAAAGCGCATTAATATACTCACGAACTGGACAGGTGAGAGTTCAGCGTATAACGCTAGGAAAATCCTGAGAAAATCGGGACTTCCTACGTTTCGCACACCGGATGGTGCCGTTGGTGCATTTATGCACATGGTGGAATATCGTCGTAACCAGCGTTTATTGCAAGAAACACCAAAATCCATTTCCAGGCATTACCAAACGGATCAAGAACAAGCGAGAGCAATCACTCAGCGCCTGATTGCTCAAGGTTATCAAACGATTGATCTTAATGTCGCCGCACCACTATTAAACCTTTATGGCTTACAAACGTTAGAAACCCATCTCGTTAAGACACCGCAACATGCAAAAATTATAGCGGCAAAAATTGGCTTCCCTGTTGCGTTAAAACTCAGTGCCCCATCGTTAACCCATAAATCGTCAATCGGTGGCGTCAAACTTAACTTAATGGATGAAGATGCCGTTGAACAACAAGCCAAGCAGTTATTAGATAATATCGACAAACATAATGACTTAACGATTAACGGCCTAAATGTTCAAAAAATGGCAAATACGGCAGGCACACAAGAATTACGATTTGCGATGCACAACGATGCCATTTTTGGCCCTATTTTGTATATTGGTGAAGGGGGCTCACAATGGGATTTGTCACAAGATGCAGCAGTTGCATTGCCACCTCTCAATACCGCCCTCGCAAGATATTTGATAATCAGTGCTATAAAAACCGGGAAAATAAAAGACCATCGTGCACTTACCGCGTTAGACATTAACGCATTGTCAATTACCTTAACGCAGCTGTCTTATCTAATCATCGATTGTCCTGAAATATCCTCATTAGACATTAACCCACTACTTGTTCACGGCGATACATCTACGATTCTAGACGTAAATATTCACCTAAAGCCCTGTAAAGATAACGGGATCTCTCGTCTTGCAATTAGGCCGTATCCGCGAGAACTTGAGGAAGTAATTACCTTAAGAGACGGTCGTGATGTATTACTAAGACCTATAAAAGCCGAAGATGAACAGTCCCATTTTGAATTCAACGATAGCCTCAGTAACGAAGACCGTTACAAACGTTTTTTCGGCGAAGTAGGACAACTAAGTCATGAGCAAATGGCAAAAATGACGCAAATAGATTTCGACCGTGAAATGGCGTTCATTGCCTCATATCGTGATGACAGCAATAAATTTCATACCCTAGGCGTTGTCAGAGCAATTACGGATGCCGAAAATCAAGAGACCGAATTTGCAGTCGTCATCCGTAGTGATATTCAAGGGCAAGGATTAGGTAAGTTATTAATGAGCAAGATGATTAAATATTGTAAACAGCGAGATACCGCCGTAATGACAGGCCTAACCTTACCTCAAAATGCTGGCATGATTAATTTAAGTCGAAAGCTAGGATTCAAGGTTAAATTTGATATTGAAGAAGGCTGGGTCGAAATGAATTTAGATTTGCAATCTCACACCGAATAATTCCAATCTAGGTAAGTATTTGATCGTTTTACTTAGATTAGAATTACATTTTTTACAAAGCTCGGACTTATTAGCCGAGTTAATACCAATTATAATAAACATAACCATTTGATTAATAAATGATCACGAAATTAGCTACTAAACACATCACAAAAAACCATTAACAACACTTCAAATAGTAATAAATATCATTTATACTTGCATCATAAATTAATGAGAATGATTACTATGTTTGTTTGTATATGCAAAGGTGTGACGGATAAAGATATTCGCGACGCCGTCAATCAAGGTGAACAATCGATAAAATCGATAAAAGAAACCTTAGGCGTGGCTAGCCAATGTGGTGGCTGCTTTACCTTAGCAAAACAAATTATCGACAACCAATTATCTGAAAATGCGAGTTATTATAGAGTTGCTTAACGTATTATAATCTAGCTAATGAACGTATATGCGCTAGAGCGCTACGACCTAGTACACCGGATTCATACCCGCCTTCCAACATCGAAACAATCCCCAAGCAATCAGTGTCTTTAGTATAATCTGACAACGCAGTAGTAACCCAAGCGTAATCACTATCTTCTAAATTAATGTGCCCCATATCATCATGACGATGTGAATCAAACCCTGCAGAAATCAGTAGCAATTGAGGCTTAAATGCCGCAATTTCGGGAAGCCATTGCTGCTCAACTATCTTCCTAAATTCTAAGGAGCCCTCCCCTGCTGACATAGGTGATTTTATGTGTAAATCATTTTGTGATTGCGCTGAGCTAAAGGGATAAAACGGATGCTGAAACAAGGAACAAAATAATACATTGCTATTATCTTTGAATATATCTTCTGTACCGTCACCATGATGCACGTCAAAATCAATTATTGCTACGCGATCAATCCCACTGTGTTCAAGTGCATGAGAAGCCGCTATGGCAATATTATTATAAAAACAAAAACCACTGGCCTTATCACTAAAGGCATGATGTCCAGGGGGACGCACATTACAAAAGACAGCTTGATGCTGTCCATTCAAGATCAAATCTACCGCCTGTACACCTGCACCAGCTGCTTTATTAGCGGCTTTTAATGTCGCATTACACATTTGTGTGTCTGAATCTATATTAACAATCCCTTGTGGTGGGATTTTTTCATATAAACTGCGTATATATGACACGCCATGAACTCTTAACAGGTCGGCATTTAACACGTCTTTGGCGTCCAAATGATCTAAACTATATTCCAACCCACTGGCAATCAATCGATCTGAAATATCATCAATCCGGCTAGGTTGTTCTGGATGCATATTATCTATTTGATGACGTCGACAATCAGCATGAGAAATGATGGCTGTGCTCATAGGATTAACAATCAGGCAATTGAATTTAAATGCATAGTAACAAAATTAATGGAGAAAAAAACTGGACTTAAGTATCAAATAAAAACGGTTTGATAAACATCAAACCGTTTTAAAATGTAAACATCAAATAAGTTCTATGATTTAAGCGCTTATCTGCATACTACAAGCAACTTCAAATTCACCGTTTTGAGCTTCATCACACCGTAATACATAAGCATTAGCCATTAATGGCGGAACATTAAGTCCTCCAGAATTCACCTCAATAAATAACTGTGTTTTTTGAGGTAAATCTTCTTTAGTGTGAAATGAAAGGCCTTGAGCGCTTAAATTATGTAATGTGCCGTATTTTAAATCGTTTGATCCATTTAATTTGAAACGAACACCACAATTAACATCCATTCTGGTAAAACTTCGGTTATTATCATTAGCGATAATCATATATTTCCCCTAAACTTTTACTAACCATATAAGCGTAGTTTATTTTTGCAGTTAATAAAAATTAAATTTAAATATCGAGCCGCTACATGCTAAAAATTTCAAATAGTCTCACCATTCCAGCGCAAGAAATAGAAGTTCAGTTTGTACGTTCTCAAGGTGCTGGAGGACAACATGTCAATAAAACATCGACTGCTGTCCATTTATTTTTCGATATTAGAGCCAGTCAGGTTTTGCCTCAACGATTGAAGCAAAAACTACTCACGACTGCTGACCATCGTATTAGTCAATCGGGTAAGATAATCATTAAAAGTCAGGGCAGCCGAAGCCAAGACAGAAATAGAGAGGTTGCTTTTGAACAACTAACTCAGATGCTCATTGAGGCTAATAAAGTTGAAAAAAAGCGTATTGCAACCAAAGTTAAGTTTTCTTCAAAGATCAAACGATTAGATAAAAAAACTCAACGCGGTAAAGTGAAAAAGTTACGCAGCAATAAAGAGTTTTGATGTCTTAGTTGTCATTTTATTAACAAAAAGACCACTATTATCGTTTACTCCAACTAATCAGCCTTAACCTTAAAACATCACATTATTCGTTAGTTTTCATGTTTTTCAGTTCATCGATTTTTCGAAGGTAACCTTCTCTTCTTTGATCGCTAGAATATTTAAGCGCTTTTTGATAACAACCTAACGCTTCATCTATTAACTTTTTCTTGAAATATACGTCTCCCAAAGCAGCCCAATACCGACTGTCACTTCCATGTTTAATAGTGGCATCTAAATAAACTTTTTTGGCTCTATCAAGGGCATTATTCTCTATAAAAAACTGCCCAAAGAATCCATACCACCCCGTCACAACATACTCACCTAGTTCACGTTCAAAACGTTTAAACAGTGCGTAATCATTAACTTCAACAGCTTGTCTGAACATACTAAAGCGTGTTTGTCTGCTAATTTCTTCAGTTACACCATAACGTTGAGCACGTTCTTTGTAATATTCGAGGACCCCACTAACACCACCAAAGCCTTTGATTTCATCGACAGATCCAAATGACACATCAGGATAATCAGAAAAATGCCATGCTAGACCATCAGTTAGTACTTCTAGTGGCGATGTATGATGGTCATACAATCCTGAGAAACGATCAATGCTCTGATATTGCCAGTTTATTCCCGATAATTTATAACGTTCAAACAAATCTGTTAAGGCTTTATGCCCGCCAAAAGTATGCTGTTCTTGTGCGCCAATCGTTAAATAGAACTCATTAGACAGTTTATAGTTCTTAAGAACCTCTTCTGTTTTGATTAATAATCCTGGGCTAAGATATTGTGCACTGGATAATAAATAACCATCCAAAAGCATAGGGTTATAATTAAATAATTTGAGGCCAAAAATTGCGGCAGATTGCCAGCCGAAATATAACCTTCGCTCACTCGCGGGATAATGCTTTTGAACGTAAGGAATAATGTCATTAGACACTAAGGTAAGTAACTCCGCGCTGTGTTGATTAAAGTAGTAGCCCCGCTTGTTATTTAAATTAATACCAACGACAATAAATTC
>Ga0209396_1003876_pt1 | contig 14776 bp, 10 predicted proteins | sample GOMGulsemesocosm_6_FD_184638 | JGI IMG/M metagenome (GOLD analysis project Ga0209396, IMG submission 184638) | Methane-oxidizing microbial communities from mesocosms in the Gulf of Mexico - GOM8C Gulf of Mexico (SPAdes) (version 2) | ecosystem: Environmental > Aquatic > Marine > Cold seeps...
AGGCAGAAATTAACAGTAAAATTAATTTTGCTCAAATTACCACTGAGTTAGTACAAGAGAATATTGATAAAAATAATATTGCTTACATTTTACAAAGAGAATCCTTAATAAATAATTTTAAACTTGTAGGGTTTGGTTATGAGTCTAATGGCCAATATGTAATGAGTGACGCTAATTGGACTCCTGGTAATTCAGGATGGGAGCCCAGGCAAAGGCCTTGGTATAAAGCAGCAAAACAAGATAAAAAACTAATCGTTACTGAGCCATATAAAGGGTCAGTTTCTAAAGATATCATGGTTTCAATTGCGACACCTGTTATCAATAACAATCAATTTCAAGGCGCATTATTTTTTGATGTATCGCTTTTAAGTTTAAATAAAATGCTCAATAAAATAAAACTGTTTGGTACAGGTTTCACTTTTGTAGTCAGTGAAAAAGGTAAGTTAATCTCCCATCCTGATCCTACCTTTAATGGGAAAGCACTCTCAGAGTATTCAAAACAGTTAGATATAAATAAATCATTCCAAACGATTGATATACAAGGCTCCCCTACCCTAATTCGTATTGTAAAAGTACCTCAAATAAACTGGTACGTTGGCGTAGCAGTAAACAAACAAACAGCATTTGAATCTGTAACTAAATTGGCTGAAGATTCAGTTGTTTTTTCCATTATTTCTCTATTAATTGGCATGGTAGCGTTATTAATAATTATCAATTATTTAATGAAACCCTTGAGTCAAATCAATCAAGCGATGACTAATGTTGCAAATGGTAATGCTGATTTGACTACTCGGCTTAGTTCAAATACTGAAGCTGAGTTTTTATCTCTATCAACAAGTTTCAATGCTTTTAGTCAAATGTTACAAACCTTAGTAAGTGATATAAAACATTTAGGGCAAGACATATTAGATCATGCACAATCTTCTGAGCATGGTACTCAAAATACAAATCATGCCATTTCAAATCAACTTAATGAAATCGATTCTTTAGCAACTGCGACCAATGAAATGGCTGCAACCTCTATTGAAATGGCAAATACAGCGAAACAAGCAAAAGCATGTGTTCAACAAGCCGATATTGCAGCAAATAGTGGACAAACAACAGTAAATAATACTGCTAATGCCATCGTACAATTATCTAAACAAGTAGATATGGCGGTTGATGTGGTAAAACAGCTTGAGACAGCGAGTAGTGGCATTGAGAGTATTTTATCTGTTATTAATGGTATAGCAGAACAAACTAATTTATTAGCCCTTAATGCGGCAATTGAAGCTGCCCGAGCAGGTGAATCCGGTCGTGGTTTTGCTGTTGTTGCGGATGAAGTACGCACCTTAGCCCAAAGAACGCAAGAGGCAACAACAGAAATAAAAATTATGATAGAGCAGCTTCAATCGGGTGCTAAATCAGCTGTTTGTGAAATGAATCACTCTCAAAAATATGTAAACGAAACACAAAACCATGCGATGGAAGCCAATACAGCCTTAAATGATATTCGGACATCAATCAGCTCTATTGTAGATTTAAACGATCAAATCGCTTCTGCTGCCGATGAGCAACATCAAGCGATAGAAGAAGCGAATAGGAATGCCAATAATATTAAAGACATTTCTCATCAAGTTTCTGATGAAGCAATCAATGTTAATAAAAACATGAAAAATCAACTGCTTAGCATAAGGAAACAAGAGGAAATGTTAGCGAAATTTAAAGTCTAACATATGGAAAAGCTAAACCCGTATAAAAAGTTAAACTACACGGGTTTATTATAATTAAATATCAGATTTTAAAACTTGATCCATCACCCAACTTGTATGTGTTGCTGTTGCACCACTTGATGGATGTTTGATTCCAGATAAAAGCTGCTCTTTCATATTTTTTACATGATATAGCTGTATATTTTCAGGGTTTTCGATAAATATTTCTTCTGTCTTATCATTTTTATCAATTTTAATGGGTGATTCATCAAAAATGGAGAATGTCATTTCTCCATCGCTGCCATAAATAACAACTTTATCTTGTCGAGATCTCCCCCCAAAATTCCAACTACCCGTGCCTGTTATACCATTTTTATGTAGCCAGCAAGCTGATATAGAATCAAAAGAAGAATAGAGTTTTTGTTGGTTAAAACCGATACCTTTTACATCTTCATATTCACCAAACAGATGAGAAAAAAGGTCTAAACCATGACTTGCTAAATCATCAAAGTAGCCACCAACAGCAATTTCTTTATTAGTTCGCCAATTATAGTCACTTGATAAATCCACTTCATTGGCTGCTTTGCTTAAATGCCAACTAATATGCCTCACCTGCCCTATCTCACCCTGTTCTATTAGGGCTTTAATTTTATTGAACCTAGGCAGTGAACGGCGGTAGTATGCAACAAATAGTGGAATATTTGCTTGTTCAAATGCTTGGGTTATTTCTAAACAATCTTGATAACTTGGTGCTAATGGCTTTTCTATGCAGCATATCTTGCCAGCTTGTGCTACTTGAAATCCATATAATTTATGTGTGTCCGGCTGCGTAGCAATATAAATAGCATCTATATCGTTATCGTTAATTAGATCTTTTGCATCAGCATAGTATTTTTCAATATTATGCCTTTTAGCATAACTTTTCCCGAGACTTTGATCTCTTCTCATTACAGCTGTTAATTCAAAGCCTTCTGTTTTTTGATAAGCGGGACCACTTTTTACTTCCGTAACAGCACCACAACCTATGATCCCCCAACGAATATTATTCTCATTTCGCATTGTAATTGCCTACTTATATCATTTTATTTATCGTCGTTTAATCGCATTAATATCATCAAGGCATATACTTATACAATCATTGAGTAAATTAATGTGATATTTATATGTATATTTTAAAATTTCACTTATATGCAGCCCTCATTGTTTTATTATTTTCCAGTGTTACAAATGCGACAAATGTTGTTTTTTTTAGTCCACAAAATAAAAGTGAAGAGCATCCTTTTTGGTCTTTACAAACTGAAATTGCGAAAGCTGCTGCAAATGATCTGGATTTAAATTTTATTCACATTGACTCAACGGGTGTTCGATATTTTTGGTTTGAAGAATTAGAAAAACTTTTAAATTCTCAAATTAAAATTGATTACTTGGTCTTACATATGTTTACTTCAAAAACAGTCGAAACCTTTCAACTTTTAGAAGATTATAAAATCCCTTTTATAACGATAGAAAGAAACATAAAACCTGAAGTAATTGATATTTTAATGAAGCCAGGTGAAAAATATAAATATTGGATAGGTGAAGTGTATTATTCAGAACAAAATTCAGGCGCCTTATTGACAACGACTCTAATTGAACAAGCAAAACTCAATGGTAAGAATAACTATCATTTCTTAGCTTTTTCAGGAGGTTGGGGAGAAATTTCAATAAATAGGAGCTTGGGTTTACACAGTAGCATAAATACACTCTCTAATACGATGATAAACCAAGTAATACCTACTGGTTGGGATCCTCAAAATGTAGATTTTATGCTACCAAAACTATTGATCAGATACCCGATGACAAACATTATTTGGGCAGCAAGTGATAATTTAGCTATCGCTGCATACAACACATTAAAACAAATTGGTTATAAGCAAAAAGTTATCATTGGTGGTATTGATTGGTCGCTAGCTGGCATAAAATCTGTACTAGATAAAGAGATTACAGCCACTATTGGTGGACACTTTATGCAAAGTGCTTGGGCGTTGGTTAAAATATATGATCACAGTCACAATATCCAAGTAAAAACTGAGTATAAAGGGACTCCTTTATTTGCAACTGCGATTCATCAAAGGAATATTAATAATTATACAATTCTATTAAACAATCCTGATTGGTCCAAAATAAATTTTAAGAATTTCTCTTTATATCAGAGCAAAAATACACATTATAACTTTGATTTAAAGCATGTCTTAGAAAATTTAAAGGAGTAAAAAATTCAACTTTTTTAGTTACATTCTCTAAAAACTAACTGTCACACAAATTCCTGAACCTTGATTTTCAATATTTAAAACAAGCTTGTGATGTTCACATAAACGTTTAACAATAGACAACCCTAAGCCATAACCTTGGCTATTTTCTCCTTTTACTAGGGGCTCTAATACAGACTCTTTTATGTTATCTTCAATTCCTTCACTGGTATTAAATACACTCAGTTTATTATCATTAAAGCTGATTTTTACTGTGCCATGAGTTGTATATTGAAAAGCATTGCTTACCAAATTTGCAATCAATATTTGTAAAATTCCCGGTTGGGTTAGTAATTGATCATTCATAGCAATATCGACATCTACTTCGACTGGTTTGTTAGTTAAAATATATGCGTGCTGTATCACTGTTTTTTCAACAAAAGGTAATATCTTTATCATTTGCGCTTTTGAAGATGCATTCTCTTCTCGTGCTAAAGCCAATAACGTATTAACTGATTGTTCCATTTGTAAAGTCGCGCGATTAATTCTTTGAACCAGTATTTTAGAGTCCTCATTAGATAATTTATCATTTGCAAGTAACTCACTGGCATTTTTTATAATTGCAATAGGTGTACGTAGTTCATGACTTGCATCTCTTGTAAAATGCATTTCCCTGCTCACATAGTCATTAATCGTTTCCATAGAAGTTTCGAGATTTGAAGCGAGTATTCCAATTTCATTATTAGGGAAATCTTTAGCGAATCCCTTAGGTAAATCCTCGGGTGATACACCATGCACTAAATCAACTAATTTAGTTAAAGGGTGTATTAATTTTTTTGATAAACGATAACCTATAAAACATGCAATTAGTGTCATTATTAAAGTTGATATTAATAAGAAATTCATAATATAGACACGTATCGGCCTGACTGCCAAATCTTTACTTACTTCAGAAAGCAAATAAACATTAGGCTGTTCCGAAATGATTTTCATATGATAATGTAGTCCATTGTCACCATAAAACTCATTTCTTTTAGGCTCTAATGCAAAGTCTCTTTTAACAGAATCTGGAAAAGTTTCACTCGAATAATGAATCACTAAGCTATCTTTTCTGGTAGCAGGCCAATTACCTGTTTTATTATATTCAGCTTTTAAATAATTAGCTTCATTATTAACCGCTTTTTCGATAAAGCTATCTTCTAAAGTATATAAAAATAGAAAATTGTAAAGACTAAAAACCAAAGAAAGCATCACTGAAAATATACAAAATTGGATAATGATTCTTCTTGCTAAAGTGTAAGGTTTTTTCATCTCATATGCTCTTTTCTTGTTCTAATAAAGTAAAACCTACGCCATGTACTGTTTTTAACACAGGCTGTGAAAAAGGTTTATCTATTGCTTGGCGAAGCTGGTATATATGAGATCGTAAAGAGTCAGACTCAGTTGGGTCATCACCCCATAAGTGTTGACACAACTCTGAACGACTAACAACCTGAGGGTAAGATTGTGCTAAAAACAGTAATATATTAAAATTCATTGCGTTTAAGCTGACTACAGTGCCATCTCGCTCAACTTGTTTTGTCTGCCTATCTATAATTAAAGAGCCGATGCTAATTTTATTATTCGTTTGTAATAAGTATCGTCGCGATAATGCAATACAACGAATTTCTAACTCTTCCAAAGCAAAGGGTTTAGTTAAATAATCATCGGCCCCAACAGCAAATCCTTTTACTTTATCATCTAATGTATCTCTGGCAGTTAACAGCAAAATGGGCAAGTGTTTAACTGATTGAGAGCGTAAATGTTCACACACCTGTAAACCATCCATTTTTGGCATCATGATATCTAATACAATCACATCAAATACATTCGTTAATGCTAAATCTAACCCTTGCTTGCCATCACTTGCGTAATCAACAACATGACCTTTAGATTCTAGATATTGGATCATATTTTTGGCAAGTTCTAGTTGATCTTCAACCAGTAAAATTGTTAGTCCCTTTGCTTTCATAATAATTCCTATACAACTTATGATGGCGAGTTAAACGAGTAATTTTTTAATCGACACGTTTAAATTCTTTTTGTTACTCAGTAATCCGACTAAACATACTATTAATACAGAAATAAATAAAGTCGACATAATCCAAATAGGATCAGGCACATAATTTAAAGCGAACTGAGATTGGTAGATTAAGCTTCCAGCTATCCAAGTGCCAAAAATTGCCCCACTACTTGCAATAAGTGCTGTTATTAACCATTCAAAAATGCTTAATTTCAAGCACGCTAATTTAGTTTGACCAAAACTTAATAATAGCCCATTTTTTATTTTTTCATCCGCTTCATATCCTTGAACACACGCCCAAATAACTAACAATGCCATTAAAATTATCATAAAACTAAATATTGAAACTAACTTAATTATCACTCCTAACGTTTTATCAAAACTATCAGCTAATTCTTTTACCGATGTTAATCTTAATGAAGGATATTCTTGCCAAAGTTTAGATAGGCTCCCCCATGCTTTTTTTGACAACTCCATACTGCCCATATATAAACTTGTTGCTATAATGTTTTCTCGTGCGCTGCTTGGTACTTGAAACCAAAATGTCATGGAACCATTTCCTGACTTAAATTCATGACTACTTGTTACTATAAACTCATATTCTGTACTATCTATTGTAAAAGTCAGTTCATCACCGAGTTTAAGATCCATATCAGTCATAATTTCACTTTCGACTGATATTTGATGCCAGTTATTCTCAGGTGCTTGCCACCACAGACCTGATACAACACTATTGTTATCTGGTATTTTGTCTGTCCAATGCATTCTTATGGGCTTAATTAACGTTGCCATACTATCGCTTGGTTTATCGGAATGTTGTGCTAATGTTTTTCCATTTATTTTAACTAATTGACTAAACACAAAAGGTTTTAACTGTTTAATTTTACTATTCGTTTCTTTTGACCAAATTTGTAATGCATCAATATGATGTTTTTGTGCTTTTGATATGATTAAATTACCGTCATGTTGACGCATGTAATTATTCATTGTTTGACTAAAGTCTTTTAATAAACTTAAAGTAAATAACAGCAAAGTTGCACATAAGCCAACACCTAAAATTTGCATCGTCTTGCTTAATAATCGTTGTTTCATCATATAAAAACTAAATGGCACTAGCCCCATTGCACCCTGAGTTGTTTTCTCGGCTAATGTAAGTACCAACCAAGTTAATGCCATTAATAAAAATATAGTGGCTACTAAGCTCCCTAAAATCATACTGGTGAGTAAAGCATTATCTGAGTAATATACTGTTAGTATTGCAATGCTTAAAATTGAAAAACACACACGGTAAATCACATTTTTATTTTTATGTGTTGGTTTAAATAGCTGTGATATTGAAACTTGAAATATCTCAATCCATTGTGGTATTTGAAATGTGAGCAGTAATAAAAATAAGATAAGCACTGTTTTTAAAACGGTTATAAAATCCCAATGTACTTCCATACCTATAAAAAGGCTTTGCATTTGCGATACTGCTAGTAATTGAGCAAAATATGCAAGGATAAAAGCAGGTAATAGTAAGGTTATAAAACTACAAAACCATTGAACAAAATTAATTGAAATACAACCCCCACGGTTTAATCCCATACTCATGCATAATGCAATAAAACGCTTTTGATTTATTATTTGTCTTCTTCCAGCCTGATCGATTGCGATTGTTGCCATCAAAAATAATAAAACTGAACCTATGCCAATAAAGTTTTCAACTCTTTGCCAAAATAATGCAAGTGGGTGTTTTCCTTTTTTATGCACTAATTGCGCAGAAGGAATGGTTTCTTTAGCCCAAGACAGTATTTCTTTTATATTTTGTTGATTTGCACTTATTAAATATCGAAATTTAGTGCGATCGTTTATTTGAACCTGATGATTTTTTAAATTAATTAAATCCACATGATTTATCATCGCGCGCATAGCAACACTATGCCCTTCAAGTAATCTATCTGGTTCATGATGAACAATCTTTTTGACGATTAAACGTGCACCACCAACTTCAAGTAGTTGATTTATTTTTAAGTTGAGGCTAGTAAATAACCTAGTGCCAACCCAGATCTCGCCACTCGCAGGGCTTTGCTTTGTAGCATAAGATTCTACAGATAAAACATCTGAGACTTTTAGATTGCCTTGAATAGGATAATTATTATCAACCACTTTAAGTTGTACTTCTTGATATAAGTGATTATTAGTTAGCGTAATATTAAGCTGCTGATTTAATGACACACTAGTTATTTTACTTTTAAGGTATTGATTTTGTTTAATTGATAAAGGTTCATACTGACTGATAACAATATCTGCACCTAATAGTTGCTGTAAGTTATTATCTAGATAGTGACGAATTGATGAGCTTGTCATGCTTAAAGTTAATAAAAAAAACAGTAAACAAAACTGAGTCCATCGCAATAACCGGCTATCACTTGTATGATAATGCTGGCAAAACTGATCCCAACCAAGCTTTAATATTGCCATATTCATACTGCTACTCCTGTCACTGAACCAATTGTATTTTCTACAAGTTCTACTTTACCTTTAGACATTTGATAACAATAGTCAGCGCGACTTGATAACTCTTGGCTGTGTGTTACAACAACTAAGCCTGTTTGGTTAACCTTACAACATGAAAACATTAATTCTGTTATTTCAATTGCAGTTTGCTCATCTAAATTGCCAGTAGGTTCATCTGCAAATACAAAACTGGGTTCTGTAACAAATGCTCTGGCAATCGCAACTCTTTGTTGCTCTCCACCGCTTAATTCACTCGGTTTATGCTTAGATCTATATTCAAGGCCGACTTGTTTTAACCAAAATAGTGCTTTATCTAGCGCAAGTTTGTCGCCTTTTAACTTGAGGGGTAAAGCAATATTATTAAGCGCATCTAGCTCTGGTAATAAATGAAATTGCTGAAATATAAAACCTGACTTTTGTCTTAGTGCTAAATTTGATAAAGTTGAATCGTTACATTCAAATGATACCGAGCCAGAAGTCGGTGTTTCTAACCCTGCCAATATAAGTAACAAACTCGACTTACCAACACCTGAAGGTCCAACGATTGTATATGAGTGTTTGTCACTGATCTTCATAGTTAAATTATCAAATAAACTTATTTTTTGTTTATTCAGTTTAAAATGATGGCCTACATTGGCTAAAGAAATCGTATTTGACATAAATGACATTCCATTAAATAACTTAATTGACCTAATATAAGTTTTTTAATGTGAAATAAAGGTGAAATATATTGTGATATTTAAAATAAACTTGTGATTCACGTTTCTTAATCAACTCCAACTTACCCATTAAAGTAACTAAACTCTATTTGTCTCTTTTTAAAATCTATTTAGCTCTATTTTTTACAATTTCTTAACCTGATTCTTGTAGTTAAAACATAATCCTTTTATATTTCTGTACCCAATACATGTAATTTAATTGAAACAATTTAGATATAAATTCAATGTTACAAACCAGATTAACTCTAAAATAAGAAATTGAAATATATGGGAAATATGAAGTGTACAGTTGCAAGTATTAATTTTTTTATTTTTCACTTAATGGTTATTTTTTCAATTTTTGTGAGCATAGCAACAGGTATGCGGATCAGATTACTGACGGATGATAAATTACTTTGGTTATCACCTTTGCTACCACAAGGTGACATGCATTCAGTTCATTTTTTTAGTGCAATTATAATAACAAGTATTTGCCTAGTCTATTTGTTAATCAACAAGAAAAAATCACATAAACAAAAAAGTAAATACCATATTTGGGTTAATCGATTTGGCTATTTAACCATCCTTTTATCTCTTATTTCGGGGTGGTTTCAATACTTTCAAACTAGTCAAACATATATTGTAAATGCGCATTATGCAGCATGTTTATTAGTTGTTAGTTTTATTTTATTACATAGCTATGTCTATATAATTCAATTTGGCATAAAAATCATTGCCGTTATTGCTCCCATTGATTTACTTAAGAATATTAGAGTGACAGCTGCTATATCAAGTGTGTTAGCTGTGGTTGTAATGCTTAACATTGGTTTAGATAAAAACAAACATCAACAGATGATTGTGGGCGCTCTTGATTATCAAGACTTTATTGATATTGATGGTAAAGAGAAAGAACAGTTTTGGCAGCAAGCCCAAGCTGTAAAAGTATTTACTTCAGGTGGGGCTAATTTTATAAATGGCAGTACCGAGGTCACGATTAAATCAGTAGCTAATCCCCAAGAAATTTACTTTTTATTTCAATGGCAAGATCCCACTCAAAGTTTATTACATATGCCAATTATTAAAGAGAACGGCCAATGGACTATTAAACAAGATGGTTTTTATCAATTTGATGAACAGACATTTTATGAAGATAAGTTCGCAGTGCTGGTTTCAAATTCTTGTGATTTTGGTGCGGATGGTACTGCAAAACTTGGGCCTAACCCGATAAAAGGTAAACCGCAAAATTTCCATAAAAAAGGCTATCACGTTAGTCCAGATAACAAAGTTAGAGATTTATGGCATTGGAAAGCTGTCAGAACCAATAAAATGATTTTGATGGATGATAATTACATTGGCAAGGCAAAAGCAGCCAGAACTGGAGAGCGCAGATACACAGCAGGCTATACACCAGATGGTAAAGAAAGTGGTTCATATGTAATGAACTGGCAATGGTATCAAAGTGACTCAATTACACCAAAAAGATTACCTGTTGATCCTGCTTTTCTAACTGCAAACAAGCAAGCATCAAAAGCCAACATCTTGCCATGGTTCGAAAGTAAACCTTACAATATTAATGCCGATAAATATGTCGCTGGCACGCAGTTACCCTCAGTTTTATATCGCTCAAATAGGTTTGAAGGTGATAGAGCTGATATTCGAGCTAAAGGAACTTGGGAAAATGGGATTTGGACGCTTGAACTTGCTCGTAAGCGCAACACAGGATCTAAGCATGATGTTGTTTTAGAAAATGATGTATGTATATGGACATCTGCTTTTGATCGTTCTCAAATCGCCCACACTCGCCATGAAAGACCCATTCAACTTAAATTTGCCTCATTATGAAGAACAGAATATTTATAAGCTTATTATTGCTAGGATTAACACTTGTATTAGCACACCTCTTTGTAGATTCCCCTATCAGTGAAAAAGATAACAGATTTGTAAAAATAGATAGCAAAGGTGAGCAACTAAAAGCTTGGCAAGGTCCTTGGCCTTGCATATTAGATTTAGAGCAAAAACTATTATGGGAAATAAAAACTGATGATGAAACAATCCATGATGGTTACTGGACTTATTCATGGTTTGATGGTGTTTCAGGAGTATCAAATAATGGTGATTGCTATTTTAAAAAAGACCGTTGTGACACATTAGACTTGATCAAAGAAACAAATAAAGAACAGCTTTGTGGTTTAACTGGTTGGCGACTGCCGACTTTATATGAACTACAGAGCCTGGTTGTTGAAAATGATCGTCCGGGAGAAAATAAAATTTCGACCGATTATTTCCCTCAAATTAAAAATGGTGACTATTGGACTAGCCAAAATAAAATACCGTTTAAGCGACTTAATCATCATCATCTGGGCGTTTCAGCTATTAACTTTCATGAAGCAAACCACCTCATTCTGCCCTATCACAATGCCGCATTTGTAATTTTGGTAAATGATAATTTACCAAAAATACATTAAACCGTACGCATAGCGTAATTATAAATCAACAACAGGAACATTTATGAAAGCAATAAATAAGGCAGTGCTGGGCGTTTTATCAGCATTAATATCATCAGGGGTAGTCGCTGATAGCAAGCAACATAGATTAGTTTGGGATAACTCCCCAAGTACACAAGCTACAATTGGTTTTACACCATCAGGAAGTAGTGATCATCATGTGAAATATGGTTTTACGACGGATGAAACAAGCTGGTCTAGAAAGTCTATTACTGCAAGTCATACATTTGAAGGTGCTCTTTCAAGTCAGTTTGTTAAGCTCATAGGCCTGCCAACTAACAGTGCTATTTATTACCGTGTTTGTGATAACAGTGGTTGTGGTACCAGATTATGGTTTAAAACTGCTCCCACAGATAATAGCCCATATATTGCAATTGCCGGTGGTGATACCAGAACCGGCTGGACAACCAGAAAAGAAGGTAACAAGCTTGTTGCTAAAATAAGACCATTATTTATCATGCATGGTGGTGATTACACAAATGCAAACAGTGCATCGGAGATGAGTAGTTACTTAAATGATTGGCAACTTACGATGTCTAGTGATGTAATAAATGGTATTAGTTACAAAAGAATTTATCCTTTTGTTGCTACTCATGGCAATCATGAAGATGGCAATTATAAAACCCTATGTGAAGTATTTGGTGTTGATTTTGATAATAACAATACCTGTAATGCCAATGATACTTATGGGGCTTTTAATATTTCTCCACTGTTAAGGGTGTACACTTTAAATAGTCAATTCAAAAATAGTGGCTGGTCAAGCTATGCAACTGCTATGAATAACTGGCTTAAACAAGATTTATCAAGTGCAGGTTCAAGTACAAAATGGCGCTTTGCCCAGTATCATAAACCTATGTACCCTCATTATTCAGGTAAATCAGATAATACGGAGTTATTTAGCTGGTGGGCGCAAAACTTTTATGATCATGGTATGAACTTAGTTGTTGAGTCTGATACGCATATAAATAAAATTACCCAAGCATTAAAACCTTCAGGCAGTAGCTATAATACAACCACAACTGGAGGAACTGTATTTGTTGGTGAAGGAAGTTGGGGAGCGCCTGCAAGATCTGCTAACGATCCTAAGTCTTGGACTATTGATTTGGCAAGTATTCAGCAATTTAAGGTAATAACGGTTACAGCAGATAAAATTGAAGTAAAAACAGCGCAATTTAATAGCTCTGCTGACTCAGTGAGTTATGAACAACGCAAGAGTAATCCCACACTGCTACCAAGCAATATCAACTGGTGGCAGGCAAGTGAAATTGGCGATACTTTAACATTAAACTTATCTTCTTCAGGTAAAAGCATTATAGATTTTGGTACAACAGGTCCGATAGATCCTCCTAGTACTGATATATTAACTAATAATACTCCTGTAACTAGTCTGTCTGCGACTAAAGGACAAGAACTAACGTTTACTATGCAAGTGCCAACAGGTGCAACCGACTTAACTTTTGCAACAAGTGGTGGGTCCGGTGATGTGGATTTATATGTTAAGTATAATCAAAAACCAACTAGCTCAAGTTATGATTGTCGCCCATATAAAAATGGTAATACAGAATCATGTCCTATAAGTAATATTCAGCCTGGTACATACCATATAGTGCTAAAAGCATATGCTGACTTTTCAGGATTGTCTTTATTAGGCAGTTATACAGTCAGTTCAGGCGGAGGCAATTCAGGTGGTGAAACGATAAACAATATATCTGCAAGCAAAGGCCAATGGTATTATAAAAACTTTACATTACCAAATGGCGTGAGCTCTCTGGATGTTTCAATCTCAGGAGGTTCAGGTGATGCAGATTTATATTTAAGAAAAGGGTCAAATCCAACAACTAGTAGTTATGAATGTCGCCCTTATAAAAGTGGTAATGCAGAGTCTTGTAGTATCTCTAATCCAAGCGAAAGTCAGTGGTACATAGGCTTAAAAGCGTATGAAAGTTTTGATAACTTAACCTTAAAGTACAGTTATTAATCTAGATTGAAATTGCACAGTTGTACTTCACCGTTATACTGTGCAATTTTTACTAATCTTTTGTAAAAGAACCTGGTTTAATCGCATTAGCCAAAGATTTAAAACCAATAAACCATAATCCAATTAATAAAAACAAATACATTTCTACGCCATCAGTTTGCAGCTCAACCATAGATTTCTTCATCTGTTTATACGGTAGTATTATCTTAGAATTAACCTCTAATTGATAAACATAACCCTCACTTTGCCAAATAGATACTTGGCTATATGTAGGTAACTCTTTTGCTAATTTCTGACAGCTAGTTTGGTCTATATTTATCGCAGAAAAAACATCAAAATTAAGGTCGTAATAGTAATAAGTACGATCTGTTTCACTATCTTCATATTCTTCAACATGACACTGTGCATTTGAAATATCTGTTTTATATTCTGTCATATCACTCAGAGATGGCGCAAAATATTTTGGAATCACAATCGCGATAACAATTAAGTGAATTAAAGCAAAAAAACTAATAAACCCCCTTCTTGACCATGACTTATGGCCTTTTGAAAATTCGATGATAAGTTCATCATCTTCTTCACTTTCATCTGTGCTAAAAGACTTTAAATAGGTGTGATATTCACCATTTGATTTTCTAAAGTTAATCTCTTCGCATAACAGTTGGTATCGTTCAGGGTGGGCTAGCTTATCTATATTATCTTGTACATCTAACAATTCGCTAACAGTGTATTTTGTATAATCAATTTTCAACTTTTTCTTCTCTATTGATTTTTTTATTACTTCGAATTAAGTAAAACAGATATAAATACCAAAGAGTGCTTAAACTGCCAATAATTACAGATTGAGTATAACTGCCTTTACTGCCGTAATAATCCCCCTCTTTGGTGATATAAACTTTTGTTAATTTACCTTTGAAATTATCTTTTACTCGGCCTCTTTTTTCACCACAATAAGAAATATCTCCAGGCTGATAGTCGCCAATTTCAATTACATTACCTGTATCTAATATTGTGTATTCAATTTCCATCCAACATGAATCACCACGTTCACCATAACTCGAATATGTTACTTTTGCTTTGAGTTCAGTTGCATCACTTGCCTGAAAAACCGCATAT
>Ga0209396_1003877_pt1 | contig 14771 bp, 13 predicted proteins | sample GOMGulsemesocosm_6_FD_184638 | JGI IMG/M metagenome (GOLD analysis project Ga0209396, IMG submission 184638) | Methane-oxidizing microbial communities from mesocosms in the Gulf of Mexico - GOM8C Gulf of Mexico (SPAdes) (version 2) | ecosystem: Environmental > Aquatic > Marine > Cold seeps...
AAACAAATTGATCCACGTTGCGGCACAGTTGAAGCTGTTGCTACAAAACACGGAACGATAGTTGGGCCGATTTTAACTGAGCTTGTTGGACACAAAGAACTCACACCTTTTAAAGGTGGTTGGTGTGGTAACGAAGGCTTTGTAAATGTGCTTGATAGCAAAGCCCGCACTAAGCTTGAGCGAATGGTTAAAAAGTTTGGTGAACGCCTTTATAAAGAAGGTTATAAAGGCACCTTTTGTATTGATTATTTAATTGATAAAAAAGATGGTCGCATGTATTTAGGTGAATTAAACCCTCGGATCAGTGGTGCATCTCCTATAACCAACCTCCTGACTCAAAAATATGGTGGCGTACCTTTATTGATGTTTCATTTACTTGAGCATATGGATATTGATTACGACATTGACATCAAAGATATTCAAAAACGCTGGCGTGACTTCGATACTTGGAGCCATGTTATATTTAAACACACTGGCGATGAAGTCAGAATGCTCAAACAAGTGCCTCGCTCAGGAATATGGAAAACCACCAGTAATAATGATGTTGAATTAATACGTCGTACTGCCGACTGGAGTAATGTTTCTGGCATGGATGAAGCATTTTTCTTACGAATTTTAGGTCCTGGAGAGTACATTTATAAAGGTGCTGACATGGGGGTATTATTAGTGCGAGGTCATATGCAAACTAAGTCAGACAAACTTACTCCTCGTGCTAAAAACTGGGTGAATGCTATGAGAGCACAGTTTCAATCTTTAAGTATAGGAACCGATGTACACCCTACTTTGAATGATGAAGATATTCTCACTAAAATCTTCTAGTTTTTACAACAAATAACAATAGTAGTCCTGAGCAAAGGAGGTTTTTTAGCCTCCTTTTTTAAAATACAATATATTTTTTTACTTCTATAATTATGTAATGATAAACACTCGGAAATGAATTTTTTGAAACGAAAGTATTTTATTTCTATCAGTACGTATTTAATCATAAATATGACTGCTTACGCTGAAACAATCACTTGGCAGGTTAATCATGCGCCTCCAGTTACAATTATCGAAGGGCAATACAAAGGACAAGGTTTCTTAGATTTGATTCTCAAAAAAATTATCAGTCAATTGCCTCAATACCAACATCATATACAGGTCAGTTCCATGGCAAGATCTATATTTGATTTAAAAAGTCACAAAAAGGTATGTTTACCCGCTTTATTCGCTACAGATAAAAGAAAGAAGTTTTCGTATTTCTCAAAATCATCTATTGCTCATCCTAGCCATCGAATTGTCTTTAACAGAAAACAACAACAGTCATCACAAAGTAGTTTATCTCTAGATGAATTATTAAAAAACAAAAATTATATTTTAGGCCTAGATTTAGAACGTTCATTCGGGAGTTACATAGATTCGATTATTAATAAAAATATTGGTAAAACTGATATTTATTTCAGAAGCTCTGAATCTCCTAATCAATTACTAGATATGGTAAAAATGGGAAGAATCAATTACACCGTAGTTTATCCATTTAAAGTATCTTATTATATTCAATATAATAATTTTAATGTTGAAGATTTTAATCTTTATAAAATTGAAGGAAATCACGAATTTGTCATAGGTCGAGTTGCCTGTCCTAAAACGGATTGGGGTAGAAAAGTAATTAAAGATGTAGATTCTGTTTTAAAAAAAATTAAACCGACACCTGAATATTTTAAAATTATGGGGAAATGGTGGTCAAAGGAAGCTAATTCACCAGAGTTCCTACTTTTTTATCAAAATAAGTTTCTTAAGAATTAATAAAATATAATCTGATAGTTACAAAACGTAAAATCATTTGAAGGAAATAATGTATTAATTTACTTGTAGAAGTGCAGTACTAAATGTTATTTTGCATACAATATCCCGAGTGTAGAGTGTATTATGAAAACAATAACAAACAAAACTAGAATAATATTTTTAGCAGTTTTAACAAGTCTGATCTCAATTATCTATATATTTTCACAAAGTAAAAGTAAAAGTGAAGTGTTATCGTTTGAGGAAAGTAAATTCACAATTACGAGCGATAAAAAGAAAATGATCATTACTTCTGATATTAAAAGGCAGGTAAATGACATTAAAATTACCAATAAAATCCAAGTTGCTATAAATAAAAATACAACAACTGAAAAACAAACAGATATAACTCAAAATAGAATATCAAAAGCCACCGGCAAGCAAAAGCTTGCTGCTGATGCTTTACCGCCACAACCACTTCCAGAAGGTCATGAAGTTCAAAATTCTCGTCAACATCAAAATATGCCTCCTCCAGCACCAGATAGTAAATATGCAATAAATCATCAACACACAAACAGACCTGATATAGGTGAAGTCGAAAAACACTAAATTTTTATAATCGGCTGCTTACACATTCTTCCTTATTCATTACACAGTTTTTGCACATTTGTTTGCAATTATGAAATTAAGTTAATGAATAAGAGAAGAATTGAATGCAAAGCAAATACCTTTTTACAAAAACACTAATCAGTTTATGTTTATCAAGTGCACTTGTTGCATGTGGCTCTTCCAGTGATAGCAACACGACACTTGATCCTGTCACTGATGTAAATAGTGCCCCTATCGCTAACGCTGGTAGTAATCAATCAGTAAAAATTAATGATGTTGTAACTTTATCTGCTTCACTAAGTTTAGACTCAGATGGAGATTCTCTTAACTTCAATTGGTCTTTTAATTCAGTTCCTACAGGAAGTAACGTCGAATTAATCAATGCTTCAAATGAAACGATTTCATTTACAGCTGATATAGCAGGAACTTATGTACTGGGATTAATTGTTAACGATGGCACAATTGACAGTTCAGAAGTGATTGTATCAATTACTGCAAGTGAGCAAGGCTCAGTGTCCTCTGATATCACTAATATTGAATTAACAAGTCAGGCAGGCTCGTGCTCAGAATATCTGGGTGATTTCTACTCAAATGTATCAGACGTCAAAAGAAATATGGCTTTTAATGGCAGTATTTCTATTAGCATGAATGGTTCTAAGTGTAATGTATCCGTCAATGAAATTCCTAATCATGATTTCAATGATGAAAGTGCCTCTTTTGCAACAAACGTATCTACACAAACTGGGGCTTATCAAATTGAAAGTGAGCCTTCAATGGAGACTAATGTGACAGATATCACATTAGGAACACGTAATGGCGTTTTTTTGAACGGAGTCATGGTCGATTTGCTCGCAGCCGCATGTTACGACATAGGCAATGAACCCCTAGGGCAAGAAAAGATAGGCTGTGGTCCAGATCAGATAAATAATCCGTGGCGATATGATCCGATGTCACCACTAAATGGGTTTGGGACAGATCAACATAATGCGCACACACAACCTGATGGTACATATCATTATCATGGAAACCCACTCGCCCTTTTTGATGTTGAATGTGAAGCTAATGCAACAGAGTCTCCCGTTATCGGTTTTGCAGCCGATGGCTATCCGATTTTTGGCCCTTGTATTAATGATAGCGGAGTAATAAGAGAAGCAAATTCTAGCTTCACTTTAAAAGCAGGCACCCGACAATCAGTAAATGGATATACAACACCTGTCGCTGGTGTAGGTGCTATAAACAGTAATAACTACGATGGTCAATTTACAGGTGATTATGAATATAGCGCAGCTTTTGGTGATTTAGATGAATGTAATGGAATGACAGTAAATGGCCAATATGGTTATTACATTACAAATGCTTTCCCATGGGTATTAAATTGTTTTAAAGGCACTCCAGATCCTAGTTTTACTGCAACGGGACCAGGCTTAACAAACCTAATGCATAGTCATGATGATGGTGAAATTCATAGCCATTAAACTCTATATTACTAGATAAATATAAATTAGAGTAAACCAATTTTTATCTAGGTTTACTCTAATTTTTGAGCATATATTCCAATTTATTTTCTGCTAACCTAACTATAATTGAGGATAGCAAAACAATGATCGCTGGAGTGATCATTGATAAAAATAATATTACAGCATTAGTCATTTATAAAAGGCTCAAACTAATAAATAGTATGAGCTGATTTTACATAAAAGAAACCGATCTGTCTACTTTGGTTTGACATCTACCTATAATAAGATCACTTTAGATTTAAGAGCTGTACCATATAAATTCAGCCTATTATAAAGACATTGCTTTTAAATAATCAGCTTGAGAATTACATGAACTACTGTTGTTAGCTGATGCACAAATAAACCTTGGATCAATCAGGGCTATATTTGTTGCATCATTAAATTCTGATTGGCTTAAGTAATTCACTTTAGATTCAATATTCGGTTGATTAGATAATTGAAGATTCTGAGTTAGTTTGTCATTACTGGTATATAAATAACCAATAACAAAACAACTTAGTATTGAAGCGGCTATACCATAAGGTAATAAATGCCATGAATTTTTAGATTTACTCTTAATTTTATGATGTAATTTAAGATCAAAGTGTTGGCTTAATTTAGATTTAGATTGATTAGCAAGTTGAGATTTTAATGATGTAATTAGATTAAGCCTATTTTCACACTTTGTACAATTTGAAATGTGAGTAATAACTCGTAATTGCTGTGTTTCAGATAATTGATTATCAACTAAGGCGTTTATTTCTAACTGACAGATATCACAATTCATCTTTATTCTCCTGTAAAGAAGATATCATTTTGTTTCTTACTGTATTGATCCTAGATCTTACCGTTCCCAACTTTATTCCCAATATTTCACTTATTTCTTGGTAAGTAAGTTGTTCATTATCACAAAAATATAATATCTGTTTTTCATCTAAGCTTAATAAATTAAAAGCTTTGATATAATGCTCTTTCCACTGACTGCTTGATAAGTCTTCTAAAAGGCATTGCTCACTCATAATTTCTTCGGTAATTTCCTCAGTTACATGGGTAAATTTTCGCTTATTTGACCTAAAGTAATTTAATACAATATTTCTTGCAATCGAGTAAAGAAAAGTCAAAAATTGTGATTCACCTCTATAATGATTTGGTTTATTGAATAATTCAATAAACACATCCTGAGTTAAATCTTCAGCGTCAGCAGAGTTTAATTTTATTTGATATAAAATAAATTGATAAATCTTTGTTTTATGTCGTTTTACTAAGAGCTCAAATGCAAGGCTGTTACCTTCCTTAAATTGAATTATAAGCTCTTCATCGTTAAACTTTTTTAAATTTTTATTTATTATAAAAGGCCATTTCAAGCCTTCTTTTAATCCTTTAATAGCAAGCAAGTTATTATTCCTGCTCAAAACTTAGATTGCTAGGTTTCTTTTTTTTTTGCTCTGATGTTACTGGTACTGATTTATCTACAACAGTGAAACTGAGGTTATCGAACCAAATATTACCATCACCCATTGTTAGCACCCCATAAGCCATTTGTGAAGCTTGTTCAGGCACATCTAATATGATTGAGTATTTTTTCCAATCCGTGCTACCTTTAATTGCACGATTTTGCATATTATCAAACGCTAGAGGCGCTTTACTATCTTTACCGTCAATTCTTAACCAAGCACCAGCCCAACCAGATATACTCTCTGTTTTGATACTTATACTCAGCTGAACTCTTTTACCCAAATAATCATCAACACTTGCTGTTTGCATCATAGTTGCAAAGCCCTCAACTTCTGGTTTTAAAGATTTGATATAAGCAGAGCGGCTTCCGTCAAAGCTAACTGTATCATCCATCCCCATTTCAAAATCAATTGTATTACTTCCTGCTTGTAACCAACCTTTGGGCATTGTTGATTCACCCAACGTTGAAAACGAACTTATTGAAAGGATAGCTGCAAATATTGTTGAATATGTTTTTGTCATGTTTATCTCCTAGTTTTTTTAATGAGTAACCGCTAATAATAATTAGTTCATTAAAAAACAAAAATAAATTTAGATCTTATCTTTAGCAGTAAGAGAAATTTAATAAAATTACTTGTTTGAAACTACTTGCTGGATAAAATTGTTTTTTAATTTATCTACAAATTTTCGTAAAACTAAAGGCAATTGATTTTGGTATGAATGTATCGCATAAACGTCACGGTTCTCCCCCTTAAACTCAGGCAATACTATTTGTAATTGACCTAATTCTAATGCCTGCTTTATAAATATTGAAGGTAATAAACCTATGCCAACACCATATTTAATACTATTGATTGCACTCGTTGAGGTATTTACTTTGATTAAACTAAGACTATCAAATTCTAAAAATTCAGATTTGTCATTACTCAAATTATTTTTTGATTGCCAAGGTAAAACAATAAGTGAATGCTCAGAAAAATTTTTACACGTTATTTGTTTCGCTTTTGCAATGTATTTAGGTGAAGCAACTAAAACACTATCAAGTTTACCGATTAAAATGGCTTTATAATTACTATCTTTTTGAGGACCAACTGATATCGCTAAATCTAAATTATGTTTGAGTATATCTAAACGCTCATCAGTATAAATTAGTTCAGGTGTTAGCTTTAAATATTCATCACATAAATCCGCAATAATAGGTGTAATAAAATTTGACTCAAAAGCGTGAGGTGCCGTAATTGCAATTCGTCCTACAGGTTCATTATTATGTGCATCTAAATCTTCTAAAGTATCACTGAGTAATTCTACTAATTGAGTACTTCTCTTTGCTAATAATACACCTGCTGACGTTAAGTTTAATGTCCTCGTGCTTCTATTTAACAAACGAACATCTAACGCCGTTTCTAGTTGCGTAATATATAAGCTGACTGCTGATTTAGTATGACCAAGAGATTGTGCTGCTAATGTAAAAGAACCCTTATTAACGACTTCATCAAATACTAACATCTGATATGACAACTTTCTTTGTTCAGTTTTAATGAACATACATTTCACTTTATGGTTGATTATCTTTCATTTAAATAACAATAAACTTTACATCATCAAATAACAAGGAAATACACCATGAGCCAATCAATTAGAAAAGATGTAATGAACGCAAGTCAAAACTGGATAAACAGCTTTAATAGTGGCGATATTCAGGCATGCATCAATAGATATTTGCCTGATGCATTTATGCAAGTACATCCTTTTGGTAAATTTAATTCAAAGCAAGAAATCTCTGATTTTTGGCAAAGCTTTGCTAAAAGTAATCCAAGTAACTTAGTTTATAAAAATGTACAAATAAAAATATTAAACGAAAGACAAGCTATTTTGTCAGCCAATTGGAGCATGAATATTGTAAGTGGCTTTATAAGCAAAGAGCTTTGGACTTTAGCTGATGATGGGCAATGGTATTTAGCAGAAGATGACTTCAGTGTGCTAACACAATTGACTGAACCATTAACTGATGAAAAACGTACAGCTTTAGTATTAGTTGATTTTCAGAATGATTATTTTGAAGGCGGAAAATTTGAGCTTGAAGCAACAGAACAAGCCGCGACTCAAGCAAGCAAATTGTTAAGTTATTTTAGAAAAAAAAATCAACCAGTCATCCATATTCAACATATCTTTAATGATGAAAAATCACAATTTTTTGCACCGAATTCATTAGGTATTGAAATTCACCCTAGTGTTTTTCCTGAAGAAAATGAAACCATTATTGTTAAACACCATATTGATAGTTTTACACAGACAGCATTAGAACAAACCTTAATCGAATTGGGTGTCCATAATTTAGTGATAGTAGGTGCTATGGCACAGGCCTGTGTGCAAACTATATGTCGTACCGCGACACATAAAGGATATGCATGTACTGTTGTTGAAGATGCCATAGCGGCACCAAAATTAGTTTATAAAGATGAAAGTTTTAGTGGAAAGCAAATGGTTGCAGCAAACTTATTATCTTTAACGTTTGGGGGCGCTGATATAAGCTCTGTAGATTCCTGGATTAATAATCAATAATCTTTATAAAATACAAAGTCAGCATAAAAACTCAAACTTCAGGGCATAGCATCCCCTCTATTGGTTTACAGCTTAAAAACTAGGGAGGTCATTAAACTGTAAACCGCACTACTACATCATCGAGTTTTCAATGATGTAAAAGACTTAAAACTTAATACTGGCACCTACAAAGTAGCGTGCACCAAATTCATCAACAGCATGCGTAATACCATGCTCGGGTAACTGAATAACACGTGCTTCGTTAAATAAATTTACAGCTTCAATCGATATATCTAAATTGCTCATTGCATGCCATACAATGGATGCGTCTACTTGACTGAATGAATCAGCCATACCTGTGATGCCATTATATGATTGTACAAATTCATCACGCGCGTTATAAGCAATACGTGCACTAAATAGGTCATTTTCATAATAACCAGCTACATTAAATGAATTTTCTGAAACGCCTTCCATGGCGGCATTTTCGCCATTAGATTTTGTTAACTCACTATCTGTATATGTATAATTTGCCTGAAATCCAAATCCATTTTCAAAGTTTTCTTGATATTGCAATTCGATACCACTCACTTTAGCAGTACCCGCATTTCTATAACGCGTTACTGAACAAGTACCACAGCCATCTAGCTGTTCTGTTGCTGTTGTTTTTTCAATATAATCACTAATATTTTTTTGAAAAAGCGTGCTACTTACTAAAGATGATTCATTGAAATACCATTCTAGGCCTACATCATATTGGTCAGATTTATAAGGTTCAATATCTGGAGAACCGACTTGAGCCAATCCTTGATGAATTTGAATGGTTGTTAGCATCTGCATTTGTGCATAATCAGGGCGAGAAACTGTTGAACCTGCTGCAAAACGAAGCAATACGTCATCTGTAACATCTGCGGCTAAATTAATACTCGGTAAATAATTAGTGTAAGTCTTCTCTCCTTTTAAAGCATCTCCTTGAGGTGTTCCATCTGACGTACCATTAGAGGTAACATCTGTTTCTACAACTCTTAAGCCGATGTTACCTCTAAAATATTCTCCTGAAAAATTACCTTTGATATAAGCTGACGTAATTTCTTCATCGATTGAGAATTGATTGCGAATTTGTAACTGCCCTTTATGTTGTTTTGCATAGTCCCATATGCCATTATTAATCACAGCAAATGAGCTTAATGTACCGGATCTCCCTTCTTTTTCATTTAATCCAGTGACAACACCACCATTAAAGTCAGCCATTGTTAAACCATCAGCCATTCCTTGTGCTAGTAAGCCATCATCATAATAATGTTGTGAGGCACCAAAATATTGCTCTTGTAATTTTAATCCTGCTTCAACTGTTGTAAAAATGCCTTTTTCTAAATTAAAAGCTGCGTCCACTTGATAATAGTTGATGTCATTATCACGCACGTTATTTAAATAACTAAATTCTTGGTATAAAGACTGCTGGCTATGATCGTTTAACATTTCAGGATGAGTAGGTATCATTTCTAGTGGGCCATCTACATCAAATGTAAATCCGGTTGTACTTTTATCTGATTGATTTCCCCACCAAGTACTTGTTTGTAACCCTCTTGATTCAGCCTCTGTTTGTCCAATTATGCCTTTAATACTCCAATCATCGGCTTCATAATTGAGCGTTAAATTAATCACATCAGAAATCATTTCAGGTTTGCGTAATACTGAGTTATTAAACATAGGTACTAGGGCACTATCTTGTGTGATAGCAGACACGGTTCCACGTGTTGTAACGCCATTACTATTAACGCTTGTAGAATCAGCATCAATAATCGCGTTATGATGCAAAAATGCAAATAGCGCAGTATTCGTATGTTCATTTTTCAATGCAAATCGGTTGTAATCCAGTGCCATTTCAAAATTATCATTTACTTGATATTGTAGGGTTAACTGCGAACTTTCTCGCTTGCGTTTTTCATCAAATACAATTGTTGCAAAACCTAATGGTACAACTGGAAACTCACCATTGGTATCTTGTACCATGACTCCATCAAAGTTCCACACTCCTGAATTTCCAAAAGTACTTAAACTTTCACGCACTACAGATTGCTTTTCTAGTGAATGAGCAATGAGCACGCCAAAATTTTCGTTTTCATTTTTAAAACTATATAAGCCAGAGTATGAAGGACTCCATTCATCAGCGGTTTCACTGTAACTATTTTCTATTGAACCAAAAAAAGTATTAGCGGCTAAATCAAATGGCTTTCGTGTTTTTAAATCAATTGTACCGCCTAGGGCACCTTCATTATTATGTGATTCAACAGATTTATATACATCTAAGCCTGCAACTTGCTCAGCCGAAACCATTTCAAAGTTGAAACTACGTCTAAAAGGGTCATTATCAAACCAACCAACGCTAGCAACATTTTGTCCGTTAAGAAGTAACATACTATGTTGTGGTGCAGTGCCTCTAATTGTAACGCCATCTACTTCACCATAACTTCTAGAAACGGTAACCCCAGGGATCCGTTGTAATGCATCCCCGATATTTTTATCTGGAAAATCACCTATGTCTTCTGCTGAAATAGAATCAATAACTGAATCAGAAAAACGTTTAGTATTTAATGCTTTAACTAAACTGCCACGAATTCCTTTTATTTCTATTGTTTCCATTTGTTGATCTGACACTATTTTATTTTTATCTTCAGCTGCAACAACCGAACCATGTAATGCTGATAAAATACAAAGTGTTAAATAACTCGTTATTTTTTGATTCATCATATCTTCCCTTGTTTCCTGTTGTGGTTTTCTTGCCTTTTGGCTAGTTCTAGTTTTAAATATTAATTAGTAAATTATTTTTACTAATTATTTATAAATCATTTTGACTAAATATCAAGCGATATATTATTTTTTGGCTAATTAATTTTGTATCAATAGAGTCGCTATCGCTTGCGCACTAACTATTCGACTGGAATATGCACAAATATATGTATTTAAATTAGGGTATTTTTTAAGTTCGTAATCAGATCGCATTCCTATGACAATTACTTGCCCTAACCAATTATTCACTGCACAGTTAACAATGTCACTTTGAATATCAATATCAAAACTCTCCCCTGGTAGTGGGTAATCTTCAGTGATAATGACTAAAGGATCACTTGATATAAGTAACGTTTTGTTATCTAACATCTTTTGAAATTCTTTATATGAGATATGACTGTAATGACTATTACTTACCTCCAAATTGGATAAGATAGTATCTTTTGCGCTTCGTGGATCATTTGGTCCAATTCCACGACTATTGACGATTTTTTCATACTCATTGGGGTTAGCAGCAAAAGTGATGTTAAAATGAGCACTTTTAAAAGGCCAAACGCACTGCTCATTTTTTAAGGTTTTAATTGCTTGAAGTGCACTAAATTTTGATATCAGGGTACATTCTTGTTTGGATAACGGCACTTGTTGTTGCTGTGAAAAAATATTGTTATATTTATAACAAAGTACATGGCTCAGCGCTGAATTTATAATATTTACATCTAATTCACCTTTCTTTACAGCCTCTATTACGCCATTAATCGTTTGTTTCTGTATGTTTTTATAATCAGTAATCCCATTTTCATAATGCTCTTCACTTAACATTATTAAATGTGCCCCTGCTTTTAATGCTAAAATAGCTGATTCATGCGGTAAGTAATTTTTTCGCATCGCCCACATATTCATGCTATCGGTAATTATCAAACCATTGAAATTCATTTGTTTTTTCAATAATTTTGTCAATATTTTATATGATAAAGTTGCTGGGTATTTGTCATCAATCTGAGGATATCTGATATGACTTGTCATAATCATGGAGACGTTTTCATCAATTGCCCTTTTAAATGGAATTAAATCTTGTTCCATGAGCTCATTATAAGATTTATCTACAATAGGCAAAGCTTGATGTGTATCGATATGTGTATCACCATGGCCAGGAAAATGTTTCGCACACGACAAACTTTCTCCTTGGGCTATGCCTTTGACTGCTGCAGCAACATGCTTCCCAACATGTTCAGCCTCTTCGCCAAAAGCACGTTGGCCAATAATTGGATTATCCGGTTCAGCATTTACATCGGCACATGGCGATAACAGCGTATTATAGCCAATGTCTTTCATTTGTTGTGCAAACACGCGATACATTTTTTGTGTTGTTTTAATATCATCAACTTTTCCTAAGGCTAGATTTCCCGGCCCTAAATCTGTTTCTTTAGTTAATATACCCCATGCGCCCTCTTGATCTACGCCAAGTATCAATGGTGCGTTACAGGCTCTTAAAACAGCTTGTTGCTGTAATGCATGTGCCAGTTTTGTTGCATCTTTTTTATTATGCGCATTATCATCTGTAATATAAAAACCACCTACATGCATTTTTTTTATTAATTCAAATGCATACTCTTTATCCTCACCAGAAAAAGCCAGTACAAATAGCTGTCCGACCTTTTCTTCAATTGATAAAGAGTGTATTAATTGTGCTACTTTTTTATTGGTATACATGGTTTTCCTTAAATTTTGGCCGCACAAAGCCAGACCTTATAATAAGGCCTAATTTTTATTGCGAATTTAATTTATGCGGCTTGCGTTTTTGCGCCAGTGATTAGAGCAACAAGATCTTCTTTAGTGACCTCAGATACTGCAACATCTGCTACCGACTCTCCTTGATATAAGACAACTGCGCGATCACATGTTTCTACAACATGCTGCATATTATGGCTTATCAACAACACGGCAACACCTTGTGAACTGATCACTTTTATTAGCTCATTGACTTGTGCACTTTGCTCTACACCTAATGCTGCAGTTGGTTCATCCATAATTACGATATCAGCTCCCCAGTTCACTGCGCGAGCGATAGCAACAGCTTGTCTTTGACCACCAGATAAGTTATGGATTTGTGCATCAAAAGATGGAATTCGGCTATTTAATCTGTTTAATGCTTTTTTTGAACGTCTCTCCATCGCATTTTTGTCAAGCCAACCTAGCCATTTTAAAATGGGGTTTTTGTGTTTTATTTCACGATTTAAAAACAAATTTTCTGTGATATTGAATTCAGGCACCATGGCTAAATCTTGAAATACGGTTTCAATACCGACAAGACGTGCATCTAGAGGAGATGAAATTCTTACAAGATTACCATTTACCAATACTTCACCATTATCCGGTTCATGTATCCCTGAAATACACCGCACAAGTGTAGATTTACCGGCGCCATTATCACCTAACAAACCAACCACTTCACCCTTGTTAATCTTAAAACTGACATTTTTAAGTGCTTTTACACCACCAAAACTTTTTTGTATTGATTTAAGCTCTATTGCTGTTTGATCTAAAGAAGTTCTAACCATTTTTAAGCTCCTTAACACCAATAGCAACTGCAACAATTAAAATGACACCGCGCGCTATCATTTGCTCATTTGTTGAAAATCCAGATAATATTAGACCATTATTTATCATACCCATTAACCAAGATCCTAAGATAGCACCTATGATACATGCCCTACCTCCGAATAAACTGGTTCCGCCAATTGCAACGGCTGCGATAACTGTCAATAAATCAGCTTCACCTAAAGTATATCTAGCACCATGTAGTCGGCCAGCATAAAGTAAACCAGCTAAAGACGCGGCCATTGATGAAATTACTAATGCATATAATCTAATGCGAGTTACTTTTATGCCCATAGCAAGGGCTGACTTAGGGCTACCGCCTACCGCCAGTAAATGACGTCCAAAAGCAAGTTTTTGCATCACAATATAGCCAATAGCCGCGATTGCGAGTGTCCAAATTAATAATACTGGTATTCCAAAAATGTCACCTGCACCAAAAATAAAGGTAAAATCTTTATTTATAATTGGTACAGATTCCAAATTTGTAATTTGACGCGCTATTCCTGTTACAACACCCATAGTACCAAGCGTAATCAGTAAAGATGACACTTGCATACGTTCTATTAATATTCCATTTATTAACCCGATAACTGCACCAACTAATAATGCGCCAGCTACTGCCATTGGAATACCTGTATATTGCAATAACAGTGCCCCTACTAGAGCGGATAAGGCAACTACAGCACCAATAGACAAATCAATGTGACCTACTGATAATGCAAAAGTTAATCCAACAGCCATCACAGTCACTGGTGCCATTTGCCTCACAATATTCATAAAGTTAGAGGTCGTCAAAAAAGCAGTATCATGCAAAAATACGGCGAATAAGGTTAATACTAAAATAAATATATAATATATAAACGCTTCACGCTTGAACGCAAATTGCTTGAATGATTCTAAATGAATGTTGCTCGCAATCATCGGGGAACTCCTTGTTATTATTAGCGAGGTTTAATTACTGTTTTAGAGCTAAATCAAGCATTTTTGGCAATTTTTCTTTAAATGCTTGTGCCCATATTTCTTTAATATTATTTCTTTTTACTTTATCAAATGGGACAACAGTGAACGGCGCGGCTTTTAAGCCTAGTGTGGCACCAGCCCCTAATCGAGCCATCGTTTGTCCAATATCGTATGGTCTGTCAGATATCGTTCCATAAAGGTTTCCATCCATAGCCATGTCCACTAAATTATTTACCCCTAGATCATGGGTGATCACTTTAATATCATTTCGCCCTAAAGATCGAAGCGATTCAATGACACCTTCCGCTGCTGCATCCCAAGATACATATATCGCTTGTAGATCTGGATTTTGAAGCACCATAGCTGCAGCGATACTGCTCGTTTCATGTTCCTTAACAAAGCCTTTTCTAGCGGTAATCTTGATATTGTTATATTGTGACAAATTATCTTTAAATGCACGGTCCCTATTATTGGTTATGAAATACTTAGCATCATGAAATATCATTCCTATGTTGCCACTATTGTTGATTGACTCTGCTAATAATTCAGCTGCAGCCTTAC
>Ga0209396_1003878_pt1 | contig 14767 bp, 13 predicted proteins | sample GOMGulsemesocosm_6_FD_184638 | JGI IMG/M metagenome (GOLD analysis project Ga0209396, IMG submission 184638) | Methane-oxidizing microbial communities from mesocosms in the Gulf of Mexico - GOM8C Gulf of Mexico (SPAdes) (version 2) | ecosystem: Environmental > Aquatic > Marine > Cold seeps...
AATTGGGTCATAGGTTGAATCATTTCAGGAAACAGTGTTATCACTCCAAACCACATGGTTTCACCACACTAACAGGCTTAATTAAAAGTCTGCTTCCCAATCAACCTGCATTTCACCAGCATCCAGGTCAATCTTGCCAACCACTGTTCCAACATAAGGGATCAGACGTTCTTGCTGGTCAAGACTGCCTTCATATCCCTTTACGCTCATCACATCGTGAGGTGCGCCAGAGTTGAATAAATGATCGATTTTACCTAACAACTCGCCGTTTTTATTAACGACGATCAAACCAACAAGCTGAGACCAATAAAATTCGTCTTCTGCTAGTTGTGGCAAGTCAGAGGATCGTACTGCGATGTCTGATTGGCTTAATGCCAAGGCCAGATCACGGTCGTCGATACCGTCAAACTTTGCAACTATGCCTTTACCTTGAGGCTTGGCTTCTTTCACTTTATAAAAACGCCACTGACCTTTTACTTTCAGTAACCAGTTTTTATAATCCAGAAGGCCGTTCATAGGATCGGTAAAAGAATGAATCTTTACCCAACCCTTAATACCAAAAGCAGTCGTCACCTTTCCGACGATAGTTACGTCAGAATCGCTAATCGATGTGGATTGCTGTGATGATGCCATGATATTCCCCGGTGAAAGCAAGATTACGCTTGTGCTTTAGCGTTATCTTTTAACAACTTAGCTACACGGCTTGTAGGCTGTGCACCTTTACCAATCCAGTATTCAACACGTTCAGCGTTGATACGTAGAGCTTCTTCAGAACCACGTGCTACAGGGTTGAAGAAACCAACGCGTTCGATAAATCGACCGTCACGTGGGTTCCGCGCATCTGCAACAGAAAGATGATAAAAAGGACGCTTTTTCGAGCCACTACGGGCCAGACGGATAACTACCATAAAGTATTTCGCTCCGATCGTTTTAAAGAGGTAAGTTTTAGAATTGCCTACCATAAAATTTTTTAAAGTATCTAATTTGTAAACAATTCAGATACTTTAACTTGACCCAATATTTCAGGGGTCGCGCATTTTACACCAATTCCCTAATAATTCCAACAACTTGCAGCGATTCAATGGAGAGGGTAATGTGACACTCAAATAACCTTCTATAATAAGAACAAACTGGAATAACTCTATGTTTCAAACGTTAACCCAGGTGGCACTCCCTATCGCCATCATCTTAATCATGACAGGGGTCGGCTTAAGCCTTGCACCTGTTGACTTTCAGCGCGTATTTAAACAACCGAAAGCTTTTTTACTGGGTGCTTTCTGCCAGATGCTGATCCTGCCTTTGATTGCTATTGCGGTCATTGCACTAACAGGGTTAACAGGTGAACTGGCCATCGGTTTATTTATTCTTTCCCTCTGCCCAGGTGGCGCTACCTCCAACCTATACAGCTACCTAGCTAAGGCCGATGTAGGTTTATCGGTTTCATTAACGGCAGTCATTGGTTTCATCACTCCCTTTACTATTCCTCTACTTGCCGTTTGGGCGATTAATTTTTATGGCAGTGAAGGCGAACAGTTCGATCTTCCTATTATCAGTACCTGGATCAAACTTATGGCAGTTACAGTAGTCCCAGTATTGATCGGTATGGGAATTAGAGCTAAGTGGAGTGCCTTTGCTAAGCGCTCAGAAACCTATGTCAGTTGGTTTTCGATGGCTGTATTAGCTTTTGTGATCATTAGCATTTGCATCAACCTGGGTGAAAAGTTAATCGACTTCGCGATGGCTACAGGCCCTGCCGTGATTCTACTCAACTTAAGCACCATGACTTTAGGCTATTTTGCCGGTCGCTTCTTATTACATAAGGAGGCCCAATCTCGTACCATCACCTTAGAAGTCGGCATGCAAAATGGAACGCTTGCGCTACTGATAACCACAGGAATTTTAGAAAGCGGAGCTATGTCGATTGCGCCAAGCATCTACAGCCTATTTATGTTCGTCAGTGCTTCGGCCTTTACTTACATCGTTTTGAAGCGTGATAAGACAAGCGCTTAAATGTTAATAGCTTAGTCAGTCTAATAGCTAATCCAATAGCCTAGCCGGCATAACGGCTAGGCTGCCCTGCAAATAAGAACATCTCTTTTTATTCCAGTTAAGTCTAAACAAATAGCAATAAATTACATTCAATTGCGCCAAGCTTACTAGGCTCTAATTAATACAATGAATAAGTGTTAATTAGGAATTCCCCATGTTGTATGATTTAAACGCGCAATATATGAAGATGATTCGCCCTTGGCATGAAATGGCGAGCCTTAGCCGTCAGTTTTTTTCTGCTCCTATTAATCCTTTCGCTGATCATTTTTATTTTCGTACAGCTTCTGCTTCACTAGAATTATTTGAACGTTTAACGGCGGATTACGAAGAGCCTGAATGGGAATTAGACAGCACTACCATCAACAACAAAAAAGTTAAAGTCACCCAACAAGTGGTTTATCAAAAACCTTTTTGCAACCTGTTGCACTTTAAACGCGGAAGAAAAGTAACCGACCAACCCAAAGTATTGTTAATCGCCCCACTATCCGGTCATTTCGCAACACTACTGCGCTCGACGGTCACAGAGTTCTTACCCGATCATGAAACCTACATTACCGACTGGCGTAATGTGCGTGATGTGCCCTTAAGCGCTGGCAGTTTTAGTTTTGATGATTACGTTACTTACCTAATGGAGTTCATCACCTTCTTAGGCCCCGATACTCATCTTATTGCTGTCTGCCAGCCCTGTGTACCCGCGATGGTAGCGCTCTCAGTAATGCATCAAGAAAAAGATCGCAACTTGCCGAAATCACTCACTCTAATGGGTGGTCCTATCGATGTCCGCATCAACCCGACGGAAGTGAATGATTATGCTGGCGGCAAAGATCTTGAGTGGTTCGAGAAAAATGTAATTTGCACAGTACCCTCAGGGTTTGAAGGTAAAGGACAGTCGGTATATCCAGGTTTTATTCAGCTCTCTGGATTCCTCAGCATGAATATGGATAGCCACATTAATAAACACTTTAAATTTTTTAATGATCTTATTAAAGGTGATGGTGGTAGCGCTGAAGATCATCGTCAATTTTATAACGAATATCTGGCGGTGATGGATATGCCAGCGGACTATTATCTCGATACCATTCGTAAAGTTTTTCTCGAACATAAATTGCCTAACGGCACGATGGAGTATAAAGGCAAGAATATTGATCTTGGCAATATTACTGAAACCGCATTATTAACCATCGAAGGTGAAAAGGACGACATTACAGGTCGCGGGCAAACTTCTGCGGCATTGGGCTTGTGTAAAAATTTAGCCGACGATAAAAAGAAACATTACGAGCAAGAGGGGGTTGGCCATTATGGTATTTTCAATGGTCGAAAATATCGAGACACCATAGCGCCATTAATTAAAAGCTTTATCCAGCAGCATGGTTAATAATATTAAAAGCGGCTCACCACAGAGGCTCGGTGAACTCTGTGGTAAATAGGCTCTCTTACTAATCTTTCTCTAATAAATAATTATAATACTCATCCCGCAGAGTACGTTTCTGCAACTTCCCTGTAGCAGTATGCGGTAATTGCTCAACAAAGATTATGTCATCTGGCATCCACCATTTGGCGATTTTATCCACCAAAAATTGATACACAGTTTCTTTCTCCAGCAACTCTGACTGAAGTCCCGCTGTTTTATCACGCACAATAAATAACAATGGCCTCTCGTCCCATTTTAAATGTTTCACCCCTATCACACAGGCCTCAACCACACCGTCACAACCTTGGGCAGCATTTTCCAAGTCAATCGAGCTGATCCATTCACCACCCGACTTCACCACATCTTTGGCACGATCAACTATGCGCAAATAACTTTGTGAATCTATGGTGGCAATATCCCCAGTATCAAACCAGGTATTACCTTCAGAGTCTTGAATAAAACAATCGCTTTTATCTGATTTATAATAACTACTTAATACCCAAGGGCCTCGCACTCTTAATAACCCTCGCGTTGCACCATCGTGCATGAGTCGTGCATTTGTTTGTGCATCAAAAATCTCAATTTCAATACCAAACATAGGCTTGCCTGCCGAGGTCTGAACGGCATAACGCTCATTATCAGGCAGTGTTTCTAATTGCTTACTTCTTGCACCCAAGGTCGCTAACGGACTGGTTTCTGTCATCCCCCAAATAGGTAATAAATAAATACCATAATCTTTATCTAGGGTTTCAACCAATACCTTAGGTGAAGCAGCCCCTCCGACTCCGACCGTTTTTACTGAAGGAATCGACAAGTCATTTTGCTTTAAATAATCAAGCAGCCCTAACCAGACAGTGGGCACCCCTAACATTAGATCGACCTTAGCATGATCGATCAAACGATAAAGATCTTCTCCCGCCATACCATTTCCAGGCAATACTAGAGTCGCCCCCGACATAGGAGCAATATAAGGTAGCCCCCAAGCACACACGTGATACATGGGTACCACAGGCATTACGACGGTATCACTAGAGATATTTAAAGCATCGGGATTCCGGCTAGCAAAGGCATGCAGCACAGTTGATTGATGTGAATATAAAACGCCTTTTGGATTTCCGGTTGTACCCGAAGTATAACAAAGGCAAGCAGCGCTATCAGGATCCAGCTTTGGCCATTGATATTGCTCTGACTGCTCACTCAGTAATTGTTCGTAGTTAACGACATTCGCTAGCGATGCATTAGGCATCTGATCATGATCAATCATAACGACAATACCCTTGACCGAAGTCAGTCGATCAGAGATCGGCTCTAACAGCGGTAAAAAACAAGCGTCTACGAATAAGTAGCTGTCTTCAGCATGCTGAATAATATATTCAATTTGCTCACTAAAAAGCCGAGGGTTAATGGTATGACAAATAGCCCCTATACCGGAGATACCGTAATAACATTCAAAATGGCGATAACCATTCCATGCTAACGTACCAACTCGATCTCCCTGCTGAACTCCCAATGCCAATAATGCATTAGCCAACTGCTTACAACGCTTAAGCGTATCAGCATAGGTGCAATGATGAATATCACCTTCCATGCGCAGACTGATGATTTCTTGCTGACCATAATGTCGAGCAGCATATTCTATTAAATCGGAGATCAATAACGGCTGGGCCATCATCTGACCTGAGGTTGTGTTGTCCTGCTGATTCATGGTCAATCCTTTGAAATATTTTTATAATAGTAAAGCGTATTTTTCATAAGCTGTCAGGCTAAATCTAAACTCATACGCCTTATTACAAATTATTTATAACACTCGCTAGATACAACCAAAAAATATAAAAAAGAAGCCTGAAACCGCAGCAATAGAAAATACCTCGCCTAACATTAAAACACCGATCAATAATTGCCTTATTCCATAGGAGCTTCACATGCAAGACCAAATTACCGACTCAATTTCAGAATCTGTAAAACAGATAAATAATCTTTGGCTCACCAGTTTTGAGAATAGCATCAACCTGCAAATGGAGGCTTTTAATCACTATGCACTCATAGGACTTGAGCAGGTAAAAAAGGTAATCGAGATTAAAAACATGGAAGACTTACAAGCACTTGCAAGCGAACAATCAAATCTAACGGAGTCAATCAACAAGCAACTCATTGATGATAGCAATGCAATCTCCGATTTAACTCAAGAGTTCATTAAGAATTCGGAAAGGGTTTGGCAGATGCTATAGAACACCTGCTGACCAATACAGAATGGCCAAGGAAGGCATTCAAGGCTGACGCGCAAATTAGTACGACTTAGTCTAAGGTGGTTAAAAGATCAGGTTCATAATCTGATGTACTAATAACAAACCCAAGGCTTTCTAACTTATCGTCAAGCTGTTGAATTTTTTCATTTAACTCATCCATTGTTAAAGTATTGTTATCTAACTCATAGACCTGCTTAGATGCTTGTAGATTGAAATAACTGATAATCAGTGCCGTTTTATTATCATCATCAACCCCAGCCTGAACCTTCTTAGAATGTCGATAAATACGATTCATCTCTTGCTTTAATTGGCGGACATAATTAACTTCAAACATAAATGGCTTACTAACAAAAACCTTAAATAAGCTCATAACAATGAGCAGGCCGACAACAACTCCTGATATATTCCACAAGAGATTATCACCATCCACATCACTACCGAACAGCGCAATTAATATATTTGAGATACTTAAAGAGCTCACCAATAAAACCGTGATTGAAATAGCGATCAATATATTCAGACGTTTACGATAAAGTACTTTGTCTATTTGCTGCAGTTCCATGAAAAGCATCCATTAAAATAAGAAAAATAATTATAACGGTTATCTTCAGAGATAGAGAGTACTCAGACAGTTTCTTACAGTTTTTTTGAAAGTCCACCAAAGTGAATACTACACTTCCTTGATTAATCCCTATAATTCGGGATGAGCAACAGATAGCTAAAGACTAGGCGGTTACATTTATTCACCGTCAATGCCATACCATCAACATAATACCCCTTGTAGGTATTCATTCAATTCAACCTGCAAAGGTAAACCCATTTCATTTACAATGGTCACCTGCGAGCCTGGAACAAGAGACTAAAGCTTAATGTACTATTTCTGCTCTAAATTCATATTCATCCGCCTCACAGCTAATCCTATCGTGCTCTTGCCCAGCCATAAGCTGCATAAATGCACCTTTATCAACTTTAACAAGATTTTCGTGATCCCCTCCTTCAAAGAAGACATTATCCATATGAGAAAAAGCGGAATCCCAAATCACAGGAAATCCATATACCTGACCCAAAGCGGGAACAGCACCGATTTCACAGTCGGCAAATAAATCAGCTAACTCCTGCTCCATAACTAAACGGAAGTGACCATTCATATGCTCATTGAGCCATGATAGAACTAAGCGGTGAGTAGAAGGGATTAAGCAAAGTCGGTACGTATCACCATCATGAGTCATGACCGCTTTTGCTACCTGTTTCGCTGCAACATGAGCTACTCGAGCTGTTTGCAGGCTATTACTAGAATGGGGATGTGGTATCAGGCTGAAATCAATACCTGTCTTCCCCAAATGAGTTTCAATACTGGGAGCCATTGACATGATAAATCCTCCTAAAAGCCACGACACCCTGTAAGAATATGCCTCGATTTAATAGGGCGCAAAGAAAAGCTCAACAAAGAACCTATACGTTTAAGTAATCGATTCAATACATCTATTTGGAATATATTATTATTTGGCGACCGACTTAGGACTATAAATCACAGCCATCAAAATAGCCGATAAAAATAGCCGATAAAAACAGCCAGATACTCTTTAAGTCAGGATTTTGGAGCTAATCGCAGCTTAATAACAAAAGGTAATAGAACTAAGATAGCTAACCGCCTGACCAAGCTATGATCGATTTTAAATTATGCCATTCATTTAAGACTAGGAATTTATGGACTCATCTCGATTCAATACCCAGCAGCGTTCGTTATTTGTGAAACCAATTTGCTGGTAATAACTGTTGGCGGCTGGGGCTGCGATGAGAATCAGCTTACATTTTTGGCCAAGTTGATTTTGTGTCTGTACTTGTAGTTCTTTGCCTATGCCTTGGTTTTGATATTTTTGATCTACCGCTAGGTCGGATAGATAGCAGCAATAGTGGAAGTCTGTTACGCAGCGGGAAATACCGATTAGATTGTTTTCGTCCCACGCGCTGATGATTAGGTTGCTGTTATTGATCATGCCTTTTAAGCATTCTTGATCTTCTATTGGGCGACGCTCGCCTAGGGTGGAGTTTTTTAGTAGCTGGGTGAATTGGGCTGGGGTGATGTTTAGGTTGGTTTTTTTGTTTGAGTTGTGGATTTTGTAGGTTATGTTTTCGACTGGGTTATTCATTGTGATACTACTCTTTACAGACTCTTAAATTAAGAGATACTTCCTTGATTGGATCAACATAATAAATTACAGGCATAAAAAACCAATACGAAAGGTATTGGTTTTTTGACGAACGGGATAAAAACAAAATACGGCGTTGAAATATATTCAAGGGTACGTCCTTGTAGTGTCCGCCGGCCTGCCCCTCCATGGGCAGTCGAATAATCTAGCAGGAAGCGGAGCTTCCTAAGCGCTAGATTATTCCCATTCGATCGTAGCAGGAGGCTTAGAACTTACGTCGTATGCAACACGAGAGATGTGTTCAATCTCATTAATGATACGATTAGAAACTTTTTCTAATAGGTCATACGGAAGGTGTGCCCAACGCGCTGTCATAAAGTCGATGGTTTCAACTGCACGCAGAGAAACAACCCACTCATAACGACGACCATCGCCTACTACACCTACCGATTTAACTGGTAAGAAAACAACAAAGGCTTGCGACGTTTTATGGTACCAACCAAAGTTGTGTAGTTCTTCTAAGAAGATCGCATCAGCTTCGCGCAAGATATCGCAATATTCTTTTTTCACTTCGCCTAAAATACGCACACCAAGACCTGGCCCTGGAAATGGGTGACGGTAAACCATGTCGTATGGCAAACCTAGCTCAAGACCCATCTTACGTACTTCGTCTTTAAACAATTCACGCAATGGCTCAACCAGCTCCATCTTCATGTCGTCAGGTAAACCACCCACATTATGGTGTGACTTAATAACGTGCGCTTTACCCGTCTTAGACGCGGCTGATTCAATAACGTCTGGGTAAATAGTACCCTGCGCGAGGAAATCAACATCTTTAATTTTTGTCGCTTCTTCATCGAATACTTCGATAAAGGTATTACCAATCGCTTTACGCTTTAGCTCAGGATCAGAAATACCCTTTAGTTTACCTAAGAATAAATCGGCAGAATCAGAACGTATAACTTTGACGCCCATATTATCGGCAAACATATCCATAACCGCATCACCTTCGTTTTTACGAAGTAAGCCGTTATCAACAAATACACAGGTCAACTGATCGCCAATCGCTTTATGCAATAACGCAGCAACAACTGATGAATCAACACCACCGGAAAGACCTAATAGAACTTTCTTATTGCCAACTTGCGCACGTACGCGAGCAATCTGGTCTTCAATAATTTTTGCTGGAGTCCATAAAGATTCACAGCCACAGATTTCGTGAATGAAATGTCCGACTAAGCGTTCACCTTGAAGTGTATGAGTTACTTCTGGATGAAACTGTACGCCATAATAATTTTTCTCAGCATTGAACATGCCCGCAATTGGACAAGATTCTGTCGATGCTAAGATCTCAAAGCCTTCAGGCATTTGGGTAACTTTATCACCGTGGCTCATCCAAACATCTAAGAACTTTTCGCCATCTTCTACGTGATCAGAAATATCTTTCAATAAAGCGGAAGTACCTTCAGCTTTAATACGCGCATAACCAAACTCACGTAAATCAGAAGCCTCAACCTTGCCGCCTAATTGCTCGGCCATGGTTTGCATGCCGTAGCAAATACCCAATATCGGAACATTCAGATCGAATACTGCTTGCGGAGCGCGAGGAGAGTTTTCTTCGGTTACCGACTCAGGACCACCGGCGAGGATAATACCGTGCGGGGCGTAATCGATGATTTCCTGATCATCCATATCCCAAGCACGAATTTCAGAAAATACACCTAACTCACGAACACGACGTGCGATAAGCTGAGTATATTGAGAACCAAAGTCTAAAATTAAAATACGTTGAGCGTGAATGTCAGTCATAACCATCTCTTTCTAAAATGAAAAAACCCGCAGACGAATCAGCAGGCTAAAATTTGTTTCTAAATTGATCGAAACATGATTGAGTATTTATTCCGCAAAACGGCGTTAATACGTCGCTTCGCTCTCCCTGTAGCCTTAGGCTCGGCTCCCTGCCTCCCATATTTGCTACATAAACACTCAATAATGCTTCTTCTATAATTCTACAATTATCGCCGTAACGAATAGGGGCTCTGATAAATATATTGAGCCCACATCCATGTACATCCGCCGGCCTACACATCCTTGTGCAGTCGTAAAACCTCACATGAAGCTGCGCTTCATAAGCTGTGAGGTTTTACCCCATTCTGTAGTTCGGGGCTTCTTTCGTAATCTGCACATCGTGTACGTGAGACTCTTTCATACCCGCATTGGTGATACGAACGAACTCAGGCTTAGTACGCATTTCGCCAATTGTTCCGCAACCGGTATAACCCATGGAAGCACGAACACCGCCCATCAACTGATGAACGATATTGGTCAAAGGACCCTTAACCGCGATACGACCTTCGATACCTTCAGGTACCAACTTGTCTACGCCGCTATTTTTATCTTGGAAGTAACGATCCGAAGAACCCTGGGTTTGACCCATAGCACCAATAGAACCCATTCCACGATAGCTCTTATAAGCACGACCTTGGAATAATTCAACTTCACCTGGCGCTTCATCAGTACCGGCAAGCATAGAGCCAACCATAATTACACTGGCACCAGCAACAATCGCCTTAGCGATATCACCAGAATAACGAATACCACCATCAGCAATAACCGGTACGCCGTATTTTTCCATCGCAGCCGAAACGTTGGCAACGGCTGACATCTGAGGAACACCAACACCCGCAACAATACGGGTAGTACAGATTGAACCTGGGCCGATGCCGACTTTAACGCCATCAGCACCTGCTTCAGCTAAAGCAATCGCTGCTTCGGCAGTAGCAATATTGCCAGCAATAATTTGTAGATCAGGGAAGTTGGCTTTCGCCCAACGTACACGATCAATAACACCGGTACCTGCTGGGTTACTAGTATGGCCGTGTGCCGTGTCTACAACAACAACATCAACTCCAGCTGCAACCAATGCTGCAATGCGCTCGTCAGTACCAAAACCTGTACCAACCGCAGCGCCAACACGTAAGCTTCCACGCTCATCTTTCGATGCTAGAGGGTAAGCTTGTGCTTTATTCATATCTTTTACAGTCATCATGCCCGCTAGCTTGCCAGCGTCATCAACAACTAAAACTTTTTCAATGCGGTGCGTATGCAATAAATCCTGCACTACATCGCGGCTTTCGCCTTCTTTTACGGTCACTAGCTTGGCTTTTGGCGTCATAACTGTCGATACCGCAGCATCTAGGTTCTTTTCAAAACGCACATCACGACTGGTCACAATACCAACCAAGTCATCGCCATCAACAACCGGAACACCGGAGATGTTGTGCTTATGAGTCAATTCTAATAATTCGCGAATAGTGGTTGTGCTAGCGGTAATGATAGGGTCTTTAACCACCCCACTTTCGTAGCGCTTAACTTTAAGCACTTCCGCAGCCTGCTCTTCAACAGTCATATTCTTGTGAATAATGCCTAGGCCACCATCTTGTGCGATTGCAATCGCCAAGCGGGCTTCAGTCACTGTATCCATAGCGGCAGAAATAAGGGGGATATTAAGCTCGATGCCTTTTGTAATGCGCGTTTTAAGCGACACTTGGTTCGGCAGAACTTCAGAATAACCGGGAACTAATAAGACATCATCGAATGTCAAAGCATCTTCAGCGATTCGCAACATATGAGGCAACCTGAAAGTAAGGTGGGTATAAACTTTGACGCGGCATTTTACTGATGAATGTGCTATTTGGCAAGTACTTCACGATTGGAGTCCTCCAAAAGAAGCATATTGCCGTAAGTTGACCATTAGATCAAGAATTTAAGTAAAATTTTTCGATACTCGTCAAAATTAAAACTCTGAATATGCCCACCTTGAGACTCCTGCCAAACCTTAGGTTGCTTAGCCTTGTTAAAAAGCTCTTGCCCTAACTCATAAGGTAGAATGCCATCGCCTCGACTATGCAACATCAAGATAGGTTTCGGTGAGATCTGATCGATATATTCAATTGGGTCCCACTGAGTTGGCAATAACCAAGTAAAAGGCCACATGATCCAAGTGATTGGTGAACTGAGTGCCACATGCTGGGCAATATCTCTATAACCGGTAAAACTCGCGTCTAATACCAAACCCGATACATCATACTCATCTTTAAACATCGCCATACTTGTAGTTGCGACGGCTGAACCAATACTTTGGCCAAAAATATAGACTCTTTTATTTGGAAATCGCTTTCGTAACCAAATTAAAGAAGCCTCTACATCTTGGAATATTGCTGGAATATAAGGTTCACCTTGAGAATGCCCATAGCCCCTATAATCCAATAGAAAAACATTCACACCTTGCTCGGGCAACCAATAAACACTGCCGATATGAGTGCTAATATTTTCTGCATTACCATGAAGAAATAAAACGATGGGAGAGTCATCTCCTTTACTCACTTCTGTTATCGCAGGTAAAAACCAAGAAACCAGCTCAGTGCCATCATACGCCTGCATCGTGACTTCTTCATAAGCGAGGTTAATATCAGTTGGCGTGCGTACGTATTGAGTTTGAGGATAAAAGAATAGACTGGTGAGATTACTACAGCCACTTAATAGCAAGAGTGAAATAAATAGTGATAATTTAGACGCTAAACTTTTCACGCTAGAAGTACCAATTTAAACCCAGTTTCATACTTTCACCATCAATATAATTTCCTTTATTCGACATCAGCTGACGTTTAGCTTCAATGCGCATCTGTAGATTTTTCGACAATTTAGCACCGAAGGAAACTACAGCATCTTGATAATCAAATGCATCCCCGGCGATAGAGGGCAAATAACTTGCGTAGGTATTCATTTGCCATTGCGAACCTTGATACAGCCAACCTAACTGAGTTCCTGCGGCTAATTGGTGATCATCCTCAAACTGTCCCGATGCTTTTAGCCGTGCTTCTAATAATCCATATACCTGTCCTAGGTACTGCTCAGCCAAGTTAAGATCATAACTGTAGCCACCGCCAACATCTAAATGAGCAAATAAATCACTACCCTCGAATTCAAAACGATCAAATCCTACATTTACCCGCCAAGAGATTGGTTGTTGAAAAAGGTCGCGGGCACCTAAGGATAAAATACTAATGATACTGAATTTTTGTAGCTGTAATTTTAGTTCAGAATTTTCATCTGAGCCTTCTTGCTTGATTCCTCGCAGAGTCCAAGAACCCATTTCAATTTGACCACCTTTAATAAAACCATCAGGTAAGTCCATTAATTCATGATAAGCCGTGCGAAATTGCAAATCGACAAATTCACTTTCGTTTTGCTTACCCAGATAAAAACTTGCTCTCCCAGTTAAATGGCCTTCATCATCACGAACTTCGGGCTCTTCTATCGGCAGGAAAACATCTTGCACAGGAAGTTTACTGCGAGCAGATAACAAGGCTAAAGAGCGCTTACGATTTTCCGCAGAATTTTGTTTTTTCTTAATCACTAAGTATCGTAAATAACTAATCGCAACCTCTAAAACTTGCGCTTTTTCAAGTTCTGAAAATTGTTGAAATTCATACTGTGATATTTTACTAGGGCCCAAGGCAATACGTTTAGCCCATTTCTTTTGATCATCTGTCATCTGCGCTTGCTGCTGATTTAGCATCACCCCAGATGATGGTCGATAATCAACACGTTCTACCCTACCGGTATCAATCAAACTACGTATTGTATCTACCGGCATAGCTTTTACAGAAAAATCTTTTGCCACGTCAATCCGTTCGCTTGATGCATCCAACAAGGCTAATAAACGGTAAGAGCAATTTTCATCAAAAAAGAAATAATCAAACTCCGTCCCTTTGGTCTCCCAAATATGATTCACAAATTGACCAACTTCCTTCGCAGTTAAGTTAAGCCGATACTCCCATACGTCTCTATGTTCGAGATGGCTGTATTCATTAACCTTGGCATAATAGGGCAAAACAGAAACGACTCCAGGATAACCTCCCGCTAAGCCTTTATAACTAAAAACCAACTCATTATCTGTTGGGTCAGCATTCGCAGCAAAGTTCACACTATAAGATAATAGTTTACTTTTAGTTTCATCCTTACGGTCAAGGCGAATTAATGTATGGCCATACATGGAAGAAGGTGAGTTCAAATAAGATGCTGGAAAAATTAAGGTTAAATAGTGAACATCAAGTTCAGATTTCCATTGCTCAAGTTCAGCGCAAGGTTGATCAACCCAAGCGGAAAAGAATTGTTTTAACCATTGGTACCGAGCGGGAAAACGACACTGCAAAGACTGATTGTCTTCTTGATCGAGCAATGAAAATAATTCAATTTCAGATTTCAGCTCTGAGAATGGATCAATTTTTCCTATTGGACTGATAAAAAATTCAGCACTATCATTTTCGCTTTGTAATTCAGCTAATAGTCCATGAGGCCGATAGTGTAATAGATGAAGCCATTGCTGATGCCAAGCAAGCGATGTTAAATTCGCCTCTGCACCCGCATTCTCGCTAACAATAATATCGGCACGTGCCGTTTGAAAAACCAACAAACAAGAGATAAAACAAATAACGAATAATCGTTTATTAATCACTGTGACTTCCAGTCTTTAAAATTTAATACACAGATTCAATAAGCATAAAAAAGGCGTGCTCTTGCACGCCCTTTCACAACTAGATTTTAATCTAACAGCTATATAAGCAAGCTAGAAATTAACCTAGGTATTTCTTTAATACAAGGTCAGACTGCATAGTATCTTTCATTGCTTGGTACGCAGTTTCAGACGTCGCTTCTGTAGAGAACATAGAATCGAAGCTAGCTTGTAGTTGTGTATTGAAAGTTGTTTGATCTGCAGCATCAACACCAATAATTTCAGCTAGAGCTGAAAGAGTTTCACCTTGGCCTTTAGCAACATCCATGGCAAGTTGATCCATGTTATTGTCCATAAAGGTTTGCACACCTGCCAAAGGACCATTCGCAGCTTC
>Ga0209396_1003881_pt1 | contig 14765 bp, 17 predicted proteins | sample GOMGulsemesocosm_6_FD_184638 | JGI IMG/M metagenome (GOLD analysis project Ga0209396, IMG submission 184638) | Methane-oxidizing microbial communities from mesocosms in the Gulf of Mexico - GOM8C Gulf of Mexico (SPAdes) (version 2) | ecosystem: Environmental > Aquatic > Marine > Cold seeps...
TTCTTAATGTATTGTTTACGCACAATGAGCCAGTGAAAATGTTAGGCTCACAGTGATTGTTAGTTTTATCGCGAATGTTGGCGCACTAAAAAACCATGAATCAATTTAAAGACTTAACGGCCACCACTGAACATAGCTATTGTTTAGATTTGCAGGATGTTTGTTTAGATATAGAAGGTAAGCGCTTACTGCACAATTTAACTGTGCAAACGTCCACTAAGCGCCTAGGTGTGATTGGCCGTAATGGTTCTGGTAAATCGACGCTTTCACGTGCAATTTCTGGCCTTATTGAAATCTCATCAGGCCAGCTGCAAATATCTGGAATTATTCCTTTTAAAGACCGTATCCGAGCGGTGCAAGAAATAGGCATATTGTTTCAAAACCCCGATCACCAAATTATTTTCCCGACCGTCATAGAAGAAATCGAATTCGGGCTTCGTCAGTTAGGGCTGTCAAAAGATGTTTCACGCACTAAAGCGTTAACAACGTTAGCAGACTTTGGAAAAACCCATTGGGAAAACGTGCATACTTCTGCTTTATCTCAAGGTCAAAAGCATTTGGTTTGTCTGATGGCAGTTGTCGCTATGGGGCCGAAATTAATTATTTTAGATGAGCCCTTTGCCGGTTTAGATATCCCTACAAAACGGCAATTGCAGCGTTATTTAGCGAAATTTAGTGGACGTTTGATCCATATTAGCCACGACCCCGTCGATCTTGAAGATTATGAAGAGTTACTTTGGCTTGAAGAGGGAAAAATAGTCGCTTTTGGTCGCTCGGATAAAATCCTTCCTGAGTATCTGATTGAAATGCACAAGCAGGGAGACACCGATGATATCTCTGACATCTCCCATTGAAACTAAGGCTCACAGTTGGAGCGCTGGGCTAAAGCTTGCACTACTTTGCCTGTCTACTTTTTTACTGTTTTTAATTGATGACTTAATCATTGCCGGTGCTGTTTTAGGGGGCGTTATCACGCTTTACGCATTACCTGGCAAAAAATTTATGCGCTATGGCTTGTTACAACTGCGTATTTTATGGCCATTTATATTAATTGTTCTGGTTTGGCATGCGTGGATTATCGAATTATCCCAAGGGGCGTTCATTGTATTTCGAATGGTGAGCGCGGTGGCTTTGGCTAACTTAGTGACAATGACCACTAAGCTCTCAGATATGGTTGATGTGGTACATTTTCTTGTTAGCCCCTTGCGGCGCTTCGGTCTGAATCCGCGAGCTCTCGAGCTTGCTATCGCACTCGTTGTTCGGTCTGAATCCGCGAGCCCTCGAGCTTGCTATCGCACTCGTTGTTCGTATGACACCGGTACTTTTGCAAAAAGGGCAGGGCTTAACAATGGCTTGGAGAGCCCGCTCGACTAAACGCAGTGGCTGGAAAATAATTTTACCTTTCACCCTTATTGCACTCGATGATGCAGACCACGTTGCCGAAGCGCTAAGAGCACGCGGTGGAATAGGAGCCTGTCCGAAAACAGACTAACCTACTGCGACCAAGCCTATTTTGTTAAAATCACCGCTAAAATGCGTTAAATAGCACGCTATTAGCCTCTTTTTATCGCTAATTTTTCTTAAAATAGTCTTAGTCTCACTACGGTCGCATTTCTCGGGCAGACTCCTAGGGAAATAAATTTATAAAGACTTTTTCTCGGACAGACTCCTAGGGAAATAAATTTATAAAGACTTTATGGCGAAGGCCTCAAATTAACTGACTACTTTGGAGAAAAACTAATGGAAAAAAATATCGCCTATATCGCACTCTTTGCCGCATTGATTGCAGCCCTTGGGTTAGTGCCAAAAATAACCTTGGCTTTTGGCGTGCCAATTACTGCCCAAAGTCTTGGCATCATGTTGTGTGGTACTGTGCTTGGTGCAAAACGTGGGGCACTGGCTGTACTGTTGTTTCTATTGTTAGTGGCTATTGGTTTACCACTGCTATCAGGTGGACGCGGCGGTTTAGGGGTGTTTGTATCAGCGACTGCGGGCTTTTTAGTGGGCTGGCCTATTGCCGCATTTGTAATCGGTACAATCGTCGAGAAGTGGCGCAGTGGTTCTCTTGCTATCGTCGCTTCAATCGCCTCAATTTTTGGCGGTATTGTAGTTATGTATCTGTTTGGTATTGCCGGTATGGCGATTGTGTTGGAAAAAACGTTACTCGAAGCGAGCGCTTTGATCACCGCATTTATCCCAGGAGATATTATTAAGGCGGTTATCGCAGGCTTACTAACCGCGGCAATCGCTAAAGCTCGTCCTGCTAGCTTGTTGTCTCAACCTACTCGTAAGCTAAATTAGCAATATGTTTTGATAACCTCTAATGCCTGGGCAGTCAGAGGTTCTTCTTAAGGGGCTGCAATGCGTGGTCTCATATATTCGTGGCGCTAATGCGACTATTCATCAGCTGTGGGTTTGCCCTGATTTCAAATGTCGAACGTTTTCCAAGAAGCTAGATGCTGGGTTAATAGCATTATAGAAAGTTAAGAGGATGCTTAAATTATGAGCTTATATTACACCTTAATGTTAATTATCAGCGCTAGCTACTATCTCGCTGCTTGTTTTTATACCTACAAAACATTGTCAGCGCAGGGCGTTAAAATAAATTTTTACTTAGTGACCACACCCGGTTACATGTATTTTCTTACGCGTAGTAATAACAGCAGTAGGGCAACCCGTATGATCGCTTTGAGCAGCCTTTGCGCCTTTTTATTGGTGCTGGTTGCGACAGGTAAAATTAATGGCTGATAGGGTCGTTTAGCTCTTTATTAAAGGCAGTTGATTAAAGAGCATTTTGGACTGTGTTGAGCCCGTAAGAGTGCTGTGTTAGCTATATTTTTGATGTATGAGGGCTATAAAGTGGATGTTTTACATTATTCTGTGTGCATAAGACACACTGTTTTCCTTGATCCTTCGCATTATAAAGCAGTGTATCCGCTTCCTGAATCGCAGCTTCTGCCGTTGAATTGTTATTTAAGCTGCTAATGCCTGCGCTAAAAGAAATGTGGATTTCCTTGCCATCAAAGAGCATTGGCTTATGCATTAAAGAGAATAAGGCCCGATCTAATACTTTTTTTGCATGGTCCGGTGGAGTGCCCACAAGCAATGCCAAAAACTCTTCACCTCCCCATCTCGCAATAAGATCTGTACCGCGTAAACAGTCTTGAAAATGTGCCGCCACATGTTGTAAAACTGCGTCGCCGCCGCCATGACCATACTTGTCATTAATCATTTTGAAATTATCGAGATCTATCATCGCGACACTGGTGTTGATTGATAACCGATCGCAGCGTTGGAATTCTGTTTCCACTTGCATTGTCATTGCTCGACGGTTAAGCAGTCTGGTTAAATAATCATTATGTGCCTGACGTTTTAGTAACAGTGTTCTTTGATAAATTATAATCCCCATAAAGAACGCACTGAAAAATAAGGCAATAGAATTGACCAGCTCTGTATAAAAATGCCAAGCATGATTTGAATATTCTGCCTCTGAATAGCCGACTGCTAAATAAATGACCACAACAGCAGCATTAATCGCTAAAGAGAGTTTAAAACTAGTGTACGAGAATAAGAAAATTAACACCATCATTGAGCAGATAAGCGTCACACTGCGCATGTCAGCCATGAAAAATGACCAGAACGAAAATAAACATAACCAATTAGCGATCTGATAAATGAATATTTTATGTGCAAGAGATAGTGTCAAGTTAGCGGGTTTTAAGAAGGCGTAAGCAAATAGAATACTACTCATGTAAATGAATAATAATAGATAAACGAACGGGCTATATGAAAAAGCTATTAAATCCAAGTAGACACATACCAAGCTGATCGATACCGCTATATGGTAAGCCGCCAGAGAATAAAATAAATTACGCATGGTCAGCTTCTTTATTTTATCTAGCGCGTTGTAACGCTGCACTAAGCCGCTGTTTTTCAGGGCCGTTATAAAATTATTATGTTTAATAATGCACCACTTCAGTCCTTAAATGGATTTAACAGCTTACTGTTATTAGTGCAACGCATTATATGATCATGGCCTTATATTAAACAGTCATATTCTACAAAAAATAAACTGTTGTTTGATTTTTGATCATTATCAAGTAACTAGTTTCTCCAGTAGACTTAACCTGAATGCGTTTTTACAAGTGAGAACAGAGTGTCAGATATGGATTTTACAGTGGAATAGAAATGTTTTATGCACCCTTAGGTTCAGTGGGTACTTTTCTAACCGCTGTGGAATCAATAGCTTGCGCTATGTGGTGCTGTGAAGTCGCTGATTCAGATTAAAATCAAAGAAAGCCATTAAAGGGTGGGAGGTTGTTTTTAAAATTCAGGCTTAAAGCCTCGACGAATAAATGCTGCTCTTGGTTTATGCACAATAATTGCGCGCTGCGATAGCTTTCTAGCTTCAAATTCAAAACCCAAAAACTCCAAGCTGATCATACCGGTTGTACCGTTGACCAGGAAGTTAAGCACATGACCGCGTCTCACTAATCCGCTAGCCGTTAAATCCATGGCATCCCAGTCAAGTGTTTCGCCAGTAACGCCAGTATAAGGCGGCTGATAACCCCCTTCAGTTTTATCCATTTCTTTGATGTCTAGGTAAAGTGCAACACCCAGTAAAATAACGGTTAGGAAACCTATAAATGAAAATGATCTCAATAAAATGCGCATCTAATTACCTCTGGTGTTTATTAGTACTGCCTGCGTTTAAAGTGTGATATTAAATGCGAAATCAAAATTTGATTAAAAATTAAACGCAAGGTTTTGTTAGTCGAGTATCGAGCGCTAAACGATCTCAAGACCGATTGTCGATGAAAGCGAAGTTATACCAGCTTCTAGCTTTGGCCCACAACATCATAAAAAACGGGTTTAACTTCTTCATACATATCCATTAACCTTTCTGGAATCGGCTCTCCTGGTCTAGCAGGCCCTAAAATATCAAATAATTGTGCAATATGGATATCCAAAGCTTGCTGACTTTCCCATTGTTCATAGAGTACAAACTCAGTGGGAATTTCTCGGTTTTGATTAAAGGCGTAAGAAATGCAGCCCTTTTTGGATGTTTGCTTTACCAATAACGCTATTAAACCTAAGAACTCTGCAAGTTTTTCTTTCTTAATTTTTGCGTGAATCATTACCGTGAGCATCTAAAATTCCCCGATCTTATAGGATATGTGATTTTAAGTAGTATTGTTTTAAACTGCCGAATCAAGATTTAAGCTTGGCTAAGCACTAATCTTCACTCTCAGCCTGCCATTGTTCAATCGCTTCTTTTGCCGCTCTAAAAGCTTCTATACCCGCTGGCATGCCACAGTAAACCGTTGAATGTAATAATACTTCTTGAATTTCTGCAACAGAGCATCCATTGCGCAAAGCTCCGCGTACATGACCTTTTAACTCTGTAGGTGCCTTCAATGCTGCAAGAGTCGCAATGGTAATTAAACTACGCGTCTGTTTGCTTATTCCATCCCTTGTCCACACTTCTCCCCAAGCATTTTTTGTGACGAGTTCTTGCAGAGGCTGAGTAAAATCAGTGGCGCAATCCAGTGCTTTATCCACATAGCTGTCACCCATTACTTCACGTCTGATTGCTAGTCCTTGTTGGTATTGATCATTATCCATTATTGATTCAACCTCTTATGTTTTTATAGTGATGTGATTAAGATGAACATATTCCAAACTTATTAAAGGGCATAAAAAAGGTACGTACCACCACCTAAATTAAAAAAGGTACGTACCACCACCTAAATACGCTCTTTGGTACTTAGAATTTGTCTGGAACAAAATTCTGCCATACCGCTTACGTTTACCGTATATCCTGTACATAAAAAAGCCAGCAATTGCTGGCTTTTTAAATCACTTAAAAGTCATTTATAAAGGTGATTTAGGCGGCGCCTAATTCGCCTTGATTAACGTACTTTAACCAGTGAGAATTTGTTGTCCTTGATTTCTAACTGACGGTAAGTACCAAATACTTCACCAACATCACTAAACTCAATGTTAGTCGCGCCAACGTAATCAACTTCACCACCTGATGCTAAAATCTCAAGTGCTTTTTTAAGCTCACCCGGGTAAATTTTAGTGCCTGGTGCGTTAGCAACGCCCATCATGCTCGCTTGGATTGTACTACGATCAGCTGAGCCGCCCGCTTGGATAGCAAGCGCAATCAATGCGCCCGCATCGTAAGACGTTCCATCGTATGGGCCTTCGCCGCCGATTTTGTTGTCTTTAGCCATCTTGACGAAATTGGTCATCGCATCGCTAGTTCCACCAGGAGAAGTCGCAATAGTATCAACCATATCATTGCCAAAAGCATCTACCAGAGACTGGCCGATCATGCCATCACCTAATGCAAAAGTATCAAATGCACCGGTATCGATTGATGCTTGGATGATACCCTTACCCCCTTGATCTAGGTAGCCTAATACGGCTAATTTGTCAGCACCAGCTGCCGCAAGTGCTGCCACTTCAGCAGAGTAATCCGCTTTGCCATCTTCGTGTGCTGCAACGATAGCGACTTTACCGCCAAGGGCCTTGTAAGCTGATACAAAAGCGTCAGAAAGACCTTTTCCGTAGTCGTTGTTAGTATAAGTAACTGCAATAGTTTTAGTACCAGATTCAAATACGGCATCCGCTAATACTTGACCTTGGCGAGCATCTGAAGGTGCGGTACGAAAGAAAAAACCTTTATCTTCAATGCTAGTGAGTGCAGGAGTGGTTGCAGAAGGTGAAACCATCACAACGCCGTTTGGAATAGCCACAGAGTTAGCGATGGCTGTTGTTACACCAGAACAGTCAGCACCCATGATAGCGGCTACTTTGTCAGAGGTGATTAAACGCTCAGCAGCGGCTGTTGCAGCAGATGCATCAACACAAGTTGAGTCAGCGCGTATTGAAATGATTTTACTGCCTGAAAGTAACATGCCTGAATCTGAAGCTTCTTTAAACGCAAGTTCAGCAGAGGCTGCCATGTCTGGTGTCAATGATTCGATTGGACCTGTATAACCTAAGATTACGCCAACTTTGATATCGGCTGCATGGGCTAAACTTGTTGTTGCCATTGCCGCTGTTAACGCAATACTTAATAAGTGCTTCTTCATCAGATGGTCTCCAATATAGTGTGGTTGGCTAAATTTTTTAGCCCATTTTTAATTATTCTACGCTATCGAGTTTTACATAGACTGTGTTGAAATTACAGGGGTAATGATAAATTCCTGCTTTTATTTAAAACTTTACAGCTTTTGCATTCGCTGTAAAGTTGAGCGAAGCAGCGAACAAGTCCCAGACGGCCCTGGCGCACAGGCTAGTTCGTGATTGAGGCAATGGTTTACCCAAAGGGCACGATGACAGGCGGGCTGGTTGCCAACACGGATATTGGTACTTAGACTTTGCCTGGAGCTAAAAGTCTGTGTCCGGCGAAAACCATTAACAAAGAGCACGAACTATCCTGTACACCCCGAAGGGTGCTTACGTTTTAAAAGAAGCTAAGCGGCCAACAGAGATGAAATCTTGTTTCATCTATTCAGAGATGAAATCTTGTTTCATCTATTTCCTTTGTCAGAACGCTTATAAAGGACTCGCCATTCACGTCCATTCTTCCGCGGATTTAACCGCTTAGTGATCCATAGGGAATATCTGAGGACTAATTCGCTACTTCCTTAGTACAAAATCTCTCAATACTATTTGTGTCCAGATCGCTCCGGTAATATACCGCTTGGACTAAAGCGAAGGACTAATAAGAGCACCCCTCCCATCACCATCAAACGCATATACTGGGCGCTGCCAATTAAGTGAGCACGCAGCTCACTCGCGGGATCTAATCCTGAAGTGACAACACTCATCATCCAGTTACCGAGAGGCTCGGCCTCAATCCAGATAAACCAGACAAGGAAACCGCCAAGGATAGAACCTAAGTTGTTTCCAGAACCCCCGACGATTACCATCACCCAGATAAGGAAAGTATAGCGTAAAGGGTTATAGGTGCCCGGCGTAAATTGACCATCTAAAGTGGTCATCATGGCACCGGCAATACCGACTACGGCAGAGCCAATCACAAAGATCTGTAAGTGGCGGGCTTTAATGGTCATCATGGCACCGGCAATACCGACTACGGCAGAGCCAATCACAAAGATCTGTAAGTGGCGGGCTTTAACATCTTTACCCATGGCACCTGCAGCGGTTTCGTTGTCGCGAATGGCGCGTACCATACGCCCCCAAGGGGAGTTTAATGCCAGTTGTGCTAGTGCAAAAAGAATCAGCAGTACGCTGGTGAAAAGCAGTGCATAGCATAGCTTAACGGTGATGCCAGAGGCGTCCATGACCAATGTTTTCAATAGAGCAGTGCGCTCATCGCCGGCAAGCGCTGTTAAAGCGTCAGCGTTAAATCTAGCGATAAGATCGATAAACCAGCTCGTTTGCTGTAAATCGACTTCAAAAGGCACGGGGCGCGGTAAACCGGTGACATTTTTAGCACCACGCGTTAGCCATTCTTCGTTCTTAAGCAATGCGACGATAATTTCGGCGATACCTAAAGTGGCAATGGCTAAGTAGTCAGTACGCAGGCCTAAAGTTTCGGCGATACCTAAAGTGGCAATGGCCAAGTAGTCAGTACGCAGGCCTAAAGTCACTTTACCTATCAGCCATGCAGCGCCTGCGGCAAATAAACCACCGACCAACCACGAGAAGATAATCGGTAAACCAAGCCCGCCTAAAAAGCCGGTTTTGGCGGGGTTTACCGCTTCAATTGCCGCGCTTGCTGGATCGTAAAAGTGCCTGGCGAGAAAGTACACACCCAGTGCTGCTATAAAAGTGATCAAACCACGCAGCGGACGTTTACCCCAAAACTTGTGCAGCATGTAAACAAAACAGCTACCGCCCACTAAGCTCAGTAACGCCAGTGCCATGCCAGTGCCGCCAGCAGATTGTGCATCAACGACAGGATCACTTGATACCAACACCGCCGCCGCCCCCCCTAAGGCACAAAAACCCATAATGCCGACATTAAATAACCCTGCATAACCCCATTGGATGTTTACACCTAAGGTCATAATGGCTGAGATAATGCACATGTTAATAATAGTGAGAGAGACACCCCAAGACTGAGTAGTACCGACAAAAATCAGTAGCGCCGCCATGATGCCAAAGACAGTGTACGGGCGCAGAGTAGGGTTCGTTAATGGATTCATACGACTTTCCCCTTAAACAATCCCGTCGGTTTTACCAGGAGTACTAACACTAAAATCACGAAAGAAACGGCGAATTTATATTCAGTGGCCAACAGCTGAACAAGGCTGTCCGGTTCCATATCCGTCGGTAGTAGATAGATTAAAAACTTCTTATACACATAGGTAATGGCCACTTCTGAGAAGGCGATAACAAAGCCACCGGCAATCGCACCAATAGGTTTACCTAGACCACCAACAATGGCAGCGGCAAATATAGGCAGCAGTAATTGGAAGTAAACAAAAGGTTTGAAGCTCTTATCCAAGCCGTAGAGAACGCCTGCGACGGTTGCTAGTATCGCTGCCAGTATCCAAGTGATACGCACGATTTTATCGGGGTCTATACCCGATAGCAGCGCGAGGTTTTCGTTGTCCGAAAATGCGCGCATCGCCTTGCCGGTTTTGGTCTTTTGTAAGAACCAGAACAGCGCAGCGACTAAGGCGACCGCTATGACAATAGTGATTACTTGTGAGCTGCGCAGAGCTAGCCCTTCAGATAACCCGCTCCACTCTTTGAACTCACGCGCTTTAAAGATAAAGCGTACGCCGTCGGCAAAGCGCTGATCTGATGGACCAATAATAAAGCGCACTAGGCCGTTCATGATAAACATCACGCCAACGGATACCATCACAATAGTGATAGGTTTTGCACCGATACCGCGATAGTGTTTATAGACAAATTTATCGGTTCCCAATACAAACAATGCTGTCACTGCAATACCCAAAGGTAGTGCTAGCAAGGCGGTCGGTAACGGCCCAAAAGAGACACCCATCGATTGAAACCACCAAGTCACTAAAATAGTGGCCATGGCGCCAAAGGCCATCGTATCGCCGTGGGCGAAGTTAGAAAAACGCAGTATGGCGAACACTAAAGTGACGCCTAGCGCCCCGAGTGCAAGCTGCGATCCGTAGGTAAGCGCTGGTAAGATAACGTAGTTTGTCATCAATACGAGGGCGTTTAATAAGTCGATTAACTCAGGCATCAATTAGCCCCCCAAAAATGATTTGCGAACATCTGCATCGGACAGTAGTTCTTGGCCCGTGCCAGTAAAGCGGTTTTCGCCCATAACAAGTACATAACCTTTATCGGCGATTTCTAGTGCCTGGCGAGCATTCTGCTCCACCATCAGCACGGCCACACCTTTAGATTTCACTTCTAAGATACGATCAAACAACTCATCCATGACAATCGGTGAGACACCTGCGGTAGGCTCATCGAGCATCAACACGCTCGGACGTGTCATCATCGCGCGTCCAACAGCCACTTGCTGGCGCTGTCCGCCGGATAACTCGCCCGCCGCTTGTAAGCGCTTTTGCTTTAAAATGGGGAATAGCTCATAAATCTCTTCAATGGTGTCGGCTATATCATCATCGCGGATGAAGGCGCCCATCTCTAAGTTTTCTTCAACACTCATGCCCGTAAATACATTGTGCGTTTGTGGTACAAAGCCGATGCCTTGGCGTACACGTTCCTGCGGTGTTAAGTGGATAATATCTTCACCCCCTAACGTGATGCTACCGCCGGTCATTTGCAACATGCCTAAAAAGGCTTTCATGGCGGTGGATTTGCCGGCGCCGTTAGGGCCAACGATCACCGCGACTTCACCTTTATCAACTTCGATGTTGCAGCCTTTTAAGATGTCTGGGCCACCGTAACCACCGGATAAACTCTTGCCGACTAAAAAGCTCATGCTGGGCCTCCCGTGTTGAGACCTTTGTTCTTTAGACCTGTGCCGAGATAAGCTTCAATCACAGTTTCATTACTGGTCACTTCATCTGCGGTGCCCTGCGCCAATAATTTACCATCGGCCATCACAATCACGGGATCGCAAAGCCTAGCGATGAAATCCATATCGTGCTCAATCATACAGAAAGTATAACCGCGCTCTTTATTCAGCTTGATAATAGCGTCGCCAATCTCACCGAGAAGTGTGCGGTTAACACCCGCGCCCACTTCATCGAGGAGTACCACTTTGGCATCAACCATCATAGTGCGGCCCAGCTCAATCAATTTTTTTTGACCGCCTGATAAATTACCGGCAAGCTCGTAAGCGACGTGGTCGATTTTGAGGAACTCGATCACTTCTTCCGCTTTTTGACGAATTTTTTGTTCTTGCTGTTTAATCGCAGCGCGTCTAAACCAAGTATTGGCGAGAGATTCACCTAACTGATGAGGGGGGACCATCATCAGGTTTTCAATCACGGTCATGGTTGAGAATTCATGAGCGAGTTGAAAAGTACGCAGTAAGCCTTTGGCAAATAGCTGGTGCGGTTCTAATCCGCTGATGTCTTGGCCATCGAGTACGATGCGACCATGGGTGGGTTTATGAAGGCCGGCAATGGTATTAAACATGGTGGTTTTGCCAGCACCGTTAGGGCCTATTAAACCGGTAATGGAGCCTTTTTTTATTTCAAAGCTCACATTATCGATCGCCCGAACGCCGCCAAAATGCTTGGAAATAGCATCGACTTTGATCAAGGGTATTCTCCTCGGAGGTTATTCTATTTAGTTTTTATTATTTTTTATCGTTAACAATATATAATCTATTGATAAACAATGGTATTTCTTATTATTAATTGCATAATACCGTCTAAGGGTTCGTTTTTCAGGGTTATAGGTGAATTTACAACACAACCGGCCTATTTCATTGCCTTAGTAAGGTTAAGTGCGACATCTTCAATCATGTCTTCTTGACCGCCAACGGTTTTCATTCTTCCTAGCTCCATCAGAATATCCTCGCTTGCTACACCGTATTTTTTTGCTGCTCTTTGAGCATGTAGAAGGAAAGAGGAATAGACGCCTGCATAACCTAACACGAGAGAGTCACGATCCACTCGGATCGGTTGATCCATCATTGGCACGACTATTTCCTCAGCGATGGCCATTAACTTAAACACATTTGCATTGGTTTTTGCACCCATTCGAGTAACAACTGCATTAAAGACTTCTAGAGGTGTATTACCTGCACCTGCCCCTAGTCCCGCGGCGGAACCGTCGATGCGATCAGCTCCAGAGGCGACTGCAGTCAAAGAATTAGCAACACCTAAAGCCATGTTGTGATGACCATGAAAGCCAATTTCGGTGTCAGGGCTTAATCCTTCGCGCAATGTTTCGATACGACTGCGTACATCGTCCTGCAGCATATAACCGGCTGAATCAGTGCAGTAGATACAATTTGCACCATAGCTTTCCATCAACTTGGCCTGTTTGAGCAATGCCTTGGGCTCTAACATATGAGACATCATTAAAAAACCAACGGTATCTAACCCCAGTTGTCGAGACAGATTTATATGCTGCTCTGTTACATCAGCTTCTGTGCATTGCGCAGCCACTCTTACAGTATGCACTCCATAGGAATGTGCCATACGTAAATGATCAACGGTACCTATTCCAGGCAACAACAGTACTGATACTTTTGCCTGTTTCATTTTGGGGATGACGGCTTGCAGATACTCCTCATCTGTATGTGCTGCAAACCCGTAGTTAACTGACGCTCCGCCTAATCCATCACCATGGGCGATTTCTATTCGCTCTACGCCGGCTTCATCTAATGCAGTGGATAAACGGACCATTTCGTCAATTGATATTTGATGACGCTTGGCATGCATTCCATCGCGTAAACACATGTCATGAAGTTGAATTTTTCGACCTTGCAGATTCATTTAGTCTCTCCCGTTGACTGCATCTTTTGAGCTAACATTTCTGCGGTACGTAAAGCTGAGGCGGTCATGATGTCCAAGTTACCTGCATAGGTAGGCAGATAATCGCCAAGCCCTGCCACTTCGAGAAAAACCGACACACGATTGCCATCAAACACAGGCCCGTTTTTCAAGCGATAACCAGGCACATAGGCCTGAACTTTTTCAATCATTCTCAGAATTGATTGAGTTATAGCCGCTTGATCCGGCTCATCTTCCGTTAGGCAGTGCACGGTATCGCGCATCATTAAAGGAGGCTCGGCGGGATTAAGTACAATGATCGCTTTTCCTTTCTTTGCTTTGCCCACTGACTCGATGGCACTTGCTGTGGTACGGGTAAACTCGTCGATATTTTTACGAGTTCCAGGGCCTGCTGATTTTGATGCGATAGTTGCAACAATTTCACCATAGGCAACAGGTTGCACTTGGCTTATGGCGGCTATGATAGGAATGGTTGCTTGGCCACCACAAGTCACCATATTTACATTGGGCTCGTCAGCTTCAAGGTGCGCTTCAAGATTTACTGGCGGTACACAAAAAGGACCGATCGCAGCAGGCGTTAAATCTATAACGGTCACGCCATGGTCCGCAAGTTTGGTATTATTCTCAGCGTGCACATATGCCGAAGTCGCATCGAAAGCTATTTTAATGTTGTCTGCTGCAATATGAGCTAATAGGCCGTCTATACCACCTGCCGTGGTCTTAAGTCCCGCCGCTTTTGCTCTCATTAACCCATCAGAATTTTCGTCAATACCGACCATCCATACTGGATTAATGTACTGGCTACGCAATGCTTTAATCACTAGATCAGTACCAATGTTTCCTGAGCCAATTAATGCGACATTAACTTTTTTTGTCATTTTATTGCTCCGCTACGAATTTAAATTCAGCGCTGCCCACACCTTCGATCTCAACACGTAGTTCATCATCAGCTTTACAGGGAATCATTGCGGCTAACGAGCCAGATAAAATAATATCTCCAGCGTTTAGAGGAATGTCATATTCACTTAAAGTGTTGGCTAACCACGCCACGCAGTTTAACGGGGAACCCAAGGCTGCGCTGCCTTTCCCTGTTGCTACTACCTCACCTTTATTTTTAATGGTCATAGTGCAATTTTCAAAATCGACAGTATTAGGATCGACACCGTGCTCGCTCATCACAAAAATACCGCACGAAGCGTTATCTGCAATCGTATCCTGAATCTTGATTTGCCAATTTTCAATCCGTGAATCGACAATTTCAAAACAGGCGAATACCTTTTCAGTTGCCGCTAAAACGTCTTTAGCGGTGATATTGGGTCCCACTAAATCATGTTTTAGCTTAAAGGCAATCTCCCCTTCAGATTTCGCTTGAATAAGCTCTTTTTTCAGCTCGATTTCTGCGCCTGATGGATAGTACATTTTATCGGTTAGGAAACCAAAATCAGGCTGATGTACACCTAACATTTGTTGCACTACTTCGCTGGTTAAACCGATTTTTTTACCGATTACTCTTTCGCCCTTGTCTAAGCGAATACGTACCGATTTTTTTACCTATTACTCTTTCGCCCTTGTCTAAGCGAATGCGTAGAAATGCTAACGAAATGGCATAGGCTTGATCGATCGTCAATTCAGGATATTGGGTGGTCAGCGGAATATGTGGTGTGCGTTCATCCATTGCTTTATTTAAATTGCGAGCACATTGTTCAATCTGTGATGCTTTCATTAGTAAGGACCCTAAGCCTGAGGAAGTAATTAAAATTGCAATTGACACTTTACTTGAGTCAGTTAAATAACAATAATTGAATATATTTTATAATTTGATTCAAAATTTGTATCAATAATTGAGGCGTTAGATGTGGG
>Ga0209396_1003882_pt1 | contig 14762 bp, 14 predicted proteins | sample GOMGulsemesocosm_6_FD_184638 | JGI IMG/M metagenome (GOLD analysis project Ga0209396, IMG submission 184638) | Methane-oxidizing microbial communities from mesocosms in the Gulf of Mexico - GOM8C Gulf of Mexico (SPAdes) (version 2) | ecosystem: Environmental > Aquatic > Marine > Cold seeps...
CAATTTGTTCATACCCAAGCATAAAGATCTGTATAAAAAATAGGGCATCGTCCATGGATTCATGTTTTGCATTAGCTTCAATGATCAGTTGGCCTGAAAGTGCTAAATTTTGATTAGTCTCTAGATTTCCGTTCTCCCTATAGCTCCAACTAAACTCAGGATCATATTCACTAAGGAATTCCATCCGCGAGTGGTCTTGAGCTTCAGGACTGTAAGTGGGTTGAAGCTGTTCATCATTAAGCTTCCAGCTGGCAGGGAGCTTAATATCGTCATCAATTGCCGTTAAGCTATTAAGACCATTAATAGGGGAGTAATAACCACAACCAGCGCTGAGCCTGAATTCATTATCCACCTCAGTTGGTTTAATCGTTACTAGTTGACGTACGAAATATTGATTATTCAGCTCTCTTTGTTTATCAGGGGAGTTTGAATCTTCCGTAACATTAATATCCATGTGAAATAACCAAATACCAACCGGAGACTCAGTGGACAAATTGGAATTGATAGTAGGTAAGGTTAAGCTAGAGTTTTTATCATCTTGAAGGCAAGCAGATAGGGCAAAACAGAGGAGTAGTAGCAAGATCCATTGCTTGTTCATTATTTGCTTCCTGCAAATAAAAAAGGCCTACATTTCTGTAAGCCTTTTAGAATAAGTGGTGCCCGGAGACAGAATCGAACTGCCGACACGAGGATTTTCAATCCTCTGCTCTACCGACTGAGCTATCCGGGCGACTCAGTGAACTTGGTGCTTACTAGCAAGTAAGTGTTCGTTGAGTGCGCGCATTAAACCGTTTATCTAGACCTTGGTCAAGCACTTTTTATAAATAACTTATACTTTATTGTTTGTTTTCAGGAACATAGCCATCGGCTTTGTCGAACTCTTCACCACTTAAGAACTTGCTACGCTGTTCAATGAGGTATTTACGCGCTTGCAAATCTATCATGTTTAAGTGTTTTTCGTTGATTAGACGGGTCTGGTGCTCTGTCCATTCAGCCCAAGCTTGCTGAGAAACATTCTTTAGAATGTCTTCGCCCGCAGGGCCAGGGAAAGGCGCAGACGTTAGGCCAGGAAGCTCTTTGTTGTATTTACGGCAATGTACTGTGCGTGACATGGGGTACCTATAGCTCTGATAGAGGCTTATATACTGTGCTTATTTAGACTTTGCTTAGCAGGGTTTTTACTGGCGCCGCTAAGCCTAACTCTGAGGGTTGCTTTGGATTGTACCAGTGCTGAGCGGATTCCCCTATGGCATCCGGTCTTTTGCTCAGACGGATCAGTACAGGATTAATGTGTAGGTGATAGTGGCTAAACGTATGGCGAAAACTGGGCCAGGTTTGTTGTTCAATTACCAAATCGCCGAATAAGGCTTGGCTGCGTTTTAGAGCATCTTCTTCTAAAGGAAGTTCAGGGAAGCTCCAGAGTCCTCCCCAGATACCTTGCTGCGGTCTTTGTTCAAGCAGCATATTACCTTCAGGGTCTTGCAGCATTACAAGTTGAACGTGCTTCTCGGGCTTGTCTTTTTTCGGTTTAGAGTTAGGGTAATCTTTTGGGTTGCCTTGAGCATTGGCTTGGCAGTCGGGTGCCAATGGACAAATACCGCATTGAGGTTTGCTGCGGCTGCACAAAGTCGCGCCCATATCCATCATGGCTTGGGTGTAGTGGTTACAGCGCTCATTCGGGGTTAACCGTTCAGCGATGGTCCACAGTTCCTTTTGTACGGCAGTCGTCCCAGGCCAGCCTTCAACCGCGTAATAGCGGCACAATACTCGTTTTACATTGCCATCTAAAATCGCGGCGTTAATCCCCATGCTGATAGAGGCAATGGCTCCTGCGGTCGAGCGGCCGATCCCCGGAAGGTCCGATAAACCCTCAACGGATTGTGGAAATTCTCCGCCTAAGTCAGTGCTTACTTTTTTTGCGCAGGTGTGAAGGTTACGGGCGCGGGCGTAATAACCGAGCCCCGTCCAAAGATGTAATACCTTGTCTTGTTCGGCATTAGCGAGGTCGTGAACCGTAGGGAATTCTTGCATGAAACGTTCGAAATACGGAATCACAGTCGCAACCTGGGTCTGTTGCAGCATGACTTCTGAAATCCATACTTTGTAGGGGGTAATGTCTTGCTGCCAGGGTAGATGCTTTCGCCCATGAACGTCATACCAGTCTAGAACGGCTCGACTGAACAACTCTTGGTTTGATATTGGACTTTGGGAAGGTTTTTTTGCAGCAGCAGGCATGGTGGAGTCTGGCTAAAATGAACAGGCCACTAGTATAAAGCGGCCTTGTGTAACAACCAAGAGCTGGGCGTTATTATGCTCCTTTTTGTTTAATAACTTGCTTTTGATTACTCACTAAGAAATGGTGCAGCTGTGGCAGTGTTAAGGGGCGGCTCAGTAGATACCCTTGGGCATCATCGCAATTATTCTCTCGTAAAAAATCAAACTGGGCCTGAGTTTCAATACCTTCTGCCACAACTCGCATACTGAGCTTATGAGCCATGGCGATAACGGCAGAAGTAATTGCCATATCGGTTTTATCTTCTGGGATATCTTTGACGAAAGAACGATCGACTTTTAATACGTCAATTGGGAAACGTTTTAAATAGGCTAATGAAGAGTAACCAGTACCAAAATCATCAATCGCTAGATGGATGCCCTTGGCTTTAATCGCTTCCATGATCTGAATCGCAGCTTCTACATCATCCATAATGATGCTTTCGGTGATTTCTAACTCAAGGTTGAGTGGGTCAATTTTTGACTGTACTAGAATGTCTAAAACTGTTTTTAGCAGGCCAGGGTCGGAGAATTGTTTGGCGGATAGGTTTACCGCAACCTTGGAATCTTCGGGCATAAGACCCTCGCGAATCAGGGCACCCATTTCATGACAGCTATGCTCTAAAACCCAAGCGCCGATTTTGATGATCTGACCTGTTTCTTCGGCAATGGGGATGAAATTATCCGGTGGAATAATCCCTTTTTCTGGATGACGCCAGCGCACTAAGGTTTCTACCCCGGTAATTGAATTATCGGCCATACGTATTTTAGGCTGATACATCAAAATAAACTGGTTGCGTTTAATGGCTAGGTTTAATTCTTTTTCAATTTCTAGGTTGTGCAAGATTGCGGTATTCATATCTTCAGAGAAGAACTGGAAGTTATTACGCCCGAGTTCTTTGGCACGATACATGGCCAGATCCGCATTCTTCATCAGGGTATTAGGATCAATGGAGTCTTCCGGCGTCATTGTGATACCGATGCTCACGGTACTGATAATATCTTGGCCGTTTAGCATGAAAGGACGAGATAAAGACTGCAAAATCTTTTGCGCAACAATACGCACGTCGTTGGTATTATTTACGTCGGTAAGCAGTATGGTGAATTCATCGCCGCCGATGCGTGAGACTGTATCGTTTTCTCTTACGTTATGATCTAAGCGTCGGGCGATTTCTTTTAACAAAGCATCACCGATGTCGTGGCCTAAGGTATCGTTAACCCGCTTAAACTGGTCGAGGTCGAGAAATAGAAGAGCGATAGAGGTATCGTTACGCTGTACGCTCTTTACCGCTTTTGCCAGACGGTTTTTGAATAATCGGCGGTTTGCTAGGCCGGTAAGCGGGTCGTAAAAAGCCAAGTTTTCCATTTGAATTTGAGCTTTTTTTAGCTCGGAAATATCAGAGACTGAACCTAAGAAACCCAGTAACTTACCATCTTTTGAATGCAAAGAGGTCGCTTGTATATAAACCCAAGAAATGCTGCCATTTTTGGCGATTAAGCGTACTTCACTGGCCATATCTTCATGTTCAGTTACCAGTCTATGCCAGAGTTTATTGAGCGGTAACGAATCATCTGGGTGTAAATTTGAGAACCAGACTTGTAAATTAGGTTCTTGGTGTTTGATATTATTGATTTCACGCCAGCGTTGATTTACGTAAGTAATCTCACCTTCTGGGTTGATTTGAAAAATGCCAACAGGAGAGAGAGAGGTGAGTTTTCTAAACTTCTCTTCACTACTTTTAAGTGAGCTGTGCTCGCTTTCAATTTTACTTAATAATTCGTTGAATATATCGGCAAGGTGACCGAGTTCATCATCGTGCTGTTTGTTGGCGCGAATAGAGAAATCATTGCGTTGAATTATGTTACTAATGGTTGTGGCTAATAATCTCAATGGACTGGTGACTATGCGTTGTAATTTTGTTGCCAATAGCAGAGCGATAATAACCGCGCTGATAAGGATGATGATTGCAAAAAGGCTGACTTGCTTAAAACGCGAAATAATATCGTTATCATGACAAGCAATATAAAGGGTACCAATAATTTGGTTATCCAGCTTGATCGGAAAATATTGTTCTACATAAGGTGATTCATTGGTTTTTAAAGTCGCCATCATCTGAGGGCATTTTTGACGATCTTGAGTCATTAGATGGCTGGCTATGAGCACTTTTTCTTCATCGTAAATACAGCTTTTGACTACGCTGCTATCGGCTTCTAAAGATTCAAGATTGGTTTTTAATAAACGTTCATCGCGAAAAGTGAGGGCCGCGGTTGAGCGCTCAGCAATCACTTGGCCCAGTACTGAGAGTTTTTTATTTAAATCCTGATGGCCAAAATAAAGCTCTAAAGACAGAAAGGCGACAGTGGTTAATAACAGAATAAGTGTACTGGTGGTGACGGCAATAATCACAAGTTTGGCGCGTACGGTTTGTGAATGTAATAGTTTCATTAACTAGGATTGCCTTTGGTAATAAACTTTTGATGCTATTTCAATCAAGTTTGCATTCACTTGAATTTCAGCATCCTTTGCAGCTTGAAGGTTTATCTCAATAGCTATTTTATTGTCCTTGAGAGTAAATTGTAAAATACCTCCGCTGAGGGCAAAGCCAGACTGTTGCCCTATGGTAAGAATCTTATGCTTAGAGAAAGTAGCGTATTGTTTTTTCAAGAAGTCATTGGGAATCTTACTATGCATAAATAGAATATTACAGGTAGAAAGAGGCGCCTCTTGGTTAATGTAGAGCACTCGTATTTCTCGTCCCTGTACTTGGCGTAAGTCAATATTTAGCAGGGCGTCACGTGCAGGATCGGATTCGAATGCACATAAATAGAGAGTATTATGTTGCATGGGATCAACACTGGGCCAGTTAATAAACTTGGCTAGCTGATATAGGTGGGTTGCTGTCACTGCATATTCACTCGGGTGTTCGCGAGCCTCAGCATTGATTGCAGATATAAGTGAAAATAAGATCCATGTAGGTAAAAAGCTAACTTTCATTGTTAGGCAACATCAAACTCTAAAACAGGAAATCAATTAATTTGTAATGAGTTTAGCTGCTTTATGATTGAATTGGTTGGGTTTTCTAGAAAATTACAAAAAAAACCCCGTTTGGAAAACGGGGTAGAAGGAAAGGTGTCGGTACCGTCAGCTTTTAGCGTTGAGCGGTTTGAATTTGACCACGCATGCTGGTGATGATTTCATCGAGACTCTTGCGCTGTAATTGCTGGCTCAATTGCTGGCGATAGGTCTTAACCATGCCAAGCCCAGCAATAACCGCGTCGTAAATTTTCCACTCCTGCTGTTTGTTTACATACAGTTTGAAATCAAGCGGAATACGTTGCCCAGAAGGCTGAGTCATATAGCCTTTAACAATGGCCTTATTTCCTGACTTATTAAATCTAGCGGCTTTGAATTCAAATTTTTGGCCGCTGAAAGCTTTAAAAGCACCGGTATAGGTACGAACCTGTAGGTCACGGAAAGTCTCGATGAAGGCGATTTTCTGGCCTTTAGAGGCTTTTTTCCAATGCTTCCCTAGGGCCAGCTTGGCTATGCGCTGCTGGTCAATGGCAGGAAGAATATAGCTTTCAACCAAGCGTTGAACCTCGGTGGAATTACGTTCAGCGACAGGTATCTTCTGAAGTTCGCTAATGACAATGCTCGTTGCGTATTCAACAGTAGCTGTTGGGCTGGCACTTTGAGCTGTATTGATAAAGCCTAAAAATGCAATCAGTAAGGTCGTTATAAACTTCATAGTATCTACCCCTCTGTCTAAATTAATCTTAGCAGTTGTTTTTAATGTATGTCTTTAGTGTGAACAGAGTATGGCGGATAAATATGACAAGTTTTAGAGGGGTAAAGGGCAACTGATTGTTCCGTATTACGAACAATCCCAAATAATTACTTGGGATTGCGTACGAAATCGTTATCTTTTTCGATAAAATCTCGCCTTTTCAAGGCATTAGCCAATTCATCAGGAAGGTCTTTCGCTACTAGGGTATAGCCGTTTTGGTCTGCCCAGGTGCCCATGTGATGCAGCATTTGATGAGCAACACCGCGATTAATTGTGATTTTACGCACGCAGAAGTTGCGCAGAAGGATATTATTGCCGTCTTTTTCAGCTTGCATAGCCCCTAATAGGCGAGCATTGAAGCGACCAGCGATCAACCAAATGTCATCAGCCAGCAGTTTCTCTAAAGAGGCCTTAATATCTTGGGGGTCTGATAGCCATACCTGCGGCGCATCTGAGTATATTTTGCCAAGATCAATCCAATCTTGTTCAGTCGGCTGGCTAATGTGCTCTAAATGTACAGGCATAAGATTCTCTATTATTCGTAGCTTATTGGTAGTCGCTTAGCTTTGCTTTATAATGGCTTTTTTCCCGTTTGGCGAGATCTTTTTGGAGTCTTCCATGGCAGATGCCAGCCGCAAGGCAGTTGTAGAGCGTAATACCTCAGAAACAAAAATTAAAGTCAGCATCAATCTAGATGGTACTGGTGAAGCGAAATTTGATACCGGAGTGCCTTTTTTAGAGCACATGATGGATCAGATTGCCCGTCATGGCCTGATTGACCTCGACATTTATTGTGATGGCGATACTCATATTGATGATCACCATACGGTAGAAGATATCGGCATTACCTTAGGCCAGGCGTTTGCTCAAGCCGTTGGCGATAAGCGTGGCATCGTACGTTATGGCCACTCTTATGTTCCGCTAGATGAAGCTTTATCTCGTGTAGTCATCGATTTCTCTGGTCGTCCGAGCTTAGATTTTAAGTGTGATTTCACTCGTGGCAACATTGGTCGTTTTGATACTCAGCTATTTTGGGAGTTTTTCCATGGCTTTGTGAATCATGCTGGCGTGAGTATGCACATCGATAACCTGAAGGGTTTCAATGCTCATCACCAAGCGGAAACCATCTTTAAGGCCTTCGGTCGTGCTTTACGCATGGCACTTGAGTTTGATCCTCGTATGGCTGGAAAAATGCCATCGACTAAGGGCGTTTTATAAGCCATGGCAATGGATAAAGTAACTAGTAAAACCTGTGCGGTCATTGATTACGGCATGGGTAACTTGCACAGTGCTCATGGCGCTTTGCAAAAGGTTGCCCCTGATTGCAATATTTTAGTGACCTCAGATCCTGCGCAAATCTTAGCTGCCGACCACGTGGTATTACCCGGTGTTGGCGCTATTCGAGATTGCATGAGTGAAATCCTACGCCAAGAAATAGATCAGGTCGTGGCTGAAGTCGCCAAGACCAAGCCGCTATTAGGTATTTGTGTGGGCTTGCAAGCGATGATGACCCGTTCTGAAGAGAACGGCGGCATTGATTGCATGGATATGTTTCCTGGCCAAGTTCGCTATTTTGGTGACAACTTATTAGGTGACGAGCAGCTTGATGGCACCAGCGGGCGCTTAAAAGTACCGCACATGGGTTGGAATCAGGTTGAGCAGGTTGCTCACCCATTATGGCAAGATATTAAAGATCAGAGTCGTTTCTATTTTGTGCATTCTTATTTTGTTAGCGCTGATGATCAGAGCCAGATAAAAGGCCGTGGTCATTACGGCAAGCCATTCGCTGCGGCGATGGGGCAAGATAATGTCTTTGCGGTGCAGTTTCACCCAGAGAAGAGTCACAAAAACGGCCTGCAGTTATTGCAGAACTTTTTGAGCTGGGATGGTCAGGCTTAGAACATATGAATGGTGAGTAGTTAAGGCTAGATCGTTGGTACGGAAGCATAATGGTGTTTTTGTGCCACGCAACGTCGTGAATACTTCCTTGTAGACTTGGGTTCGGCTTCCATGCCTCGCACATGCGTTCTACAAATACACCATGATGCTACCTTTGAAACATTGTTCCTAGCTCACTATCTACGATGCAATGTTGCTCTCGAGGTAATCGAGAAAGCTAATAGTTGGTAAATGAAATGGCACTAGCAAAACGAATTATCCCCTGTCTCGATGTAGACCAAGGGCGAGTAGTAAAAGGCGTCAACTTTGTCGGTATTCGTGATGCAGGAGATCCGGTTGAGGTCGCTAAGCGTTACGATCAACAAGGCGCCGATGAAATCACCTTTCTAGATATCACTGCGACACATGAAGCTCGTGGTACGACGGTGAAGATGGTAGAAGCCATTGCTGAACACGTTTTCATTCCGCTGACGGTTGGTGGTGGTATTCGTGAAATTGAAGACATTCGCCGCATGTTGAATGCCGGTGCGGATAAAGTATCAATCAACTCTGCTGCTGTGACTAACCCTGAGTTCGTGCGCGAAGCATCAGAGAAGTTTGGTGCTCAATGCATCGTAGTGGCGATTGATGCAAAACGTGTTGCCGGTTCTGGTGAGCTAGGCGATGTGGATAATAAATGGGAAATCTTTACTCACGGCGGTCGTAAGCCAACTGGGATTGATGCGGTTGAGTGGGCGATTAAGATGGCTGACTTTGGCGCTGGTGAAATCTTATTAACCAGTATGGATCGTGACGGCGTGAAAACCGGTTTTGATCTAGGTGTTACTCGCGCTATCAGTGACGCGGTGAATATTCCGGTGATCGCTTCTGGTGGTGTTGGTAATCTTGAGCATTTGGTTGAAGGCGTTCAGCTGGGTCATGCGGATGCTGTTTTGGCTGCCAGTATTTTTCACTTTGGTGAATATACAGTGCAAGAAGCGAAACAGCATATGAGTGATGCGGGAATTGAGATGCGTTTGGATTAATCTCTAGTATTACTCGATCATAGCGTTATAAAAAAGCTCTGAATTTCTATTGTGAAATCAGGGCTTTTTTTTTGACTATGGAGTTCAGGATAACAATCTTAACGTATCTTCCGCGCTGGCATTTGCTTGGCTTTGCACCGCAAGTTGAGCTTGTTGCTTCACCCTTTCAATAACCATCTGGCTAACGAGCTCAGCTATGTCGGCATCTTCTACGCGACTGCGAGCGGATTGAATTTGTTCTTCTTCATTAGCGAGTTGATTAATACTGCTATCGATACGATTGCTGACGGCCCCCAGTTCTGAGCGTCGTTCGGTTACTACCTGCTGAATAGAGTCGAGCGCAGTTAGATTATCGCTAGGATCACTAGACGAAAAATCAAGTTGGCTTAAGCCTTCTTTAATCGGATCGGCGGTAATATTTGCGGTCAGAGCGACTACCTCACCCGCTTTATCTCCCAGCTGAAAATTTAGTTCGCTGGCACTGCCACTGCTTTGAAATAAATCTTTACCGTTGAAAGAACTTTGCTCGATGACCTGATTAATATGCTCAGTGATTTGGGAAGCTTCTTTATTCAGCGCTGCACGATCGGAGTCGTTCAGAATGCCATTACCCTGCTGAACGGCTAATTCCTGTAAGCGTTGAATGCCAGAGGAAATCTGGCCTAAAGCACCATCTTCGGTTTCGATTAAAGATTTGGCATCCAGACCATTACGCTGAGCTTGCTGTGTTCCTGATACTTGGCTAGAGAACCGTGTCGCAATAGCCAAGCCCGCAGCATCATCAGCCGCGCTATTAATGCGCTTACCGCTACTAATCTGGCTCAATGTTCTGTTGAGATCGTTACTGGAACTGACGAAGTTACTAGTGCTATTAATGGAAGTCATACGGCTCCTCCACGGTCTAAGGCTTTATGCTAAATTACCAAGTCCTTTGTCATATTACCGTGAAGTAAGCCTTGAACTTGTTCGTTATTTACTCAGTGCTGTCTTGATAGTCCCATAAGACATGTAAGGGTTGCGGCTTTTGATGATAAATCCTACGACGCAGGCCCAAAGGAAGCCTGCTAATACATCGGCACCATAGTGATAGCGTAAGTACATAGTCGAGAGAGTGATAGAGCAGGCCATGATTAGCATGATGAAGCGCATAAAGGGTGTGTGCCAAGACCAAGTTACAAAGAGCACTGCCCAAGGGAGTGCGGTATGCAAGCTTGGGAAGCAGTCATAAGCAAAACGAAAGCTATTAACGGCCTCATATACAATTTCATGACCTGCATTGAGGGGGATACTGAATTGATCGCTGATGTAAACAATAGGGCCTTTTACTGGAAGCATAAAATAACCGAAATAACCGCCAACCTGAATGTAGATGATGGCTTTACGTACCTGCATATAGAGTTGATCTTGCTGCAGCCAATAGAAGTAGAGCAGCGATCCTATCGGTAGTAAATAATAGAAATGCAGGTAGGCAGTTTCCATCAATAGGGTAAATATTGGGCTAATCCAGTGTTGGATATAGAGGGGAATAGGTTGGCCAAAAATCAGTGTATCGAACTGGATCATTAGTTGATCCCGCTGAGGGATAGAGAAAAGCTCTATGGCCAGCTCGAGGCGTAATACTCGCATTAATAAATAAGAAACTAAAATAGCAAGAATTGGCCAGAACTCGCGTACAAACCATTCACCTCTGGGGGTGAAAACGCGCTTGTTTAATAAAATTCTAAATGAAATAACTAAGGCGAAAAATAAACCAATGCAGAAGATAGCCGCATGATTACCGCTGATTTCTAGCTGGTTTAAAGAGCCAGAAAATAATGCGGTTAGGATAACCAGAGTCGGAAAGATAACGACGAGTTGTTTGTCAAAAGGCCAGTTTCTAATGGCCTTTAATACTGACGTTTTGTGATACAAGGACTTCATGATCTTGTTGTCTAGCTCGGTTATTATTATTTGTCCGCGAGGGATCAACCCAACCTTGTATTAAGTAACGGTTTTGATCGTCTTGGCTATCTTGCGGGCTCACAGCAAATGCTTGCCATGCTTGCTGTAATAATAAAGTGGAAGCAGGTACTAGCTCAATGCCTTGTGCTGCCAATTTTGGCAGCTGTTTGGCGAGAAAAGCATGGGACTCTTTATAAGGGTGGCCAATTATGATGGCTTGGCCATATTGCTTCGCGATGCGTAATGCTTTCCCCCACTGTTTTTTAAGAGACTTTGAGCTTTTATTGTTGTCGAGAAAGATATGTCTTTTTAAGCTCGGCAGGCCATGGATCTTGGCTTGCTGAAAAGCGACAGATTTTGGTGAGGTTAGACTATCAACAAAATACAGTTGCTCTTGTTGTAATGTTTCCATGACCCATTGCATCGCTAGTGAATCTTGAGTTAATGCGCTGCCCATATGATTATTAATGCCTTGAATATGAGGTATCGCGGCTATGGATTCTTTTAGCGTCTGTTTGAATTTACTTTCCGATAGCTCGAGAGTTAATGCGCCGGGCCCAAGAGGGGCTGCTACAGAATTCTCCATTGGAGCATGCAGTATGACTTCTTTATCACGTAGGTGTGCCTTGTGTGCAAGCTTCTCGGCATAGGGCGTATGAGGTAAAAAGGCCAATGTCAGAGGTCCATCAAGCTCAACCATGGCATTGCCTAATGCATGATTATTGCCAATGTCGTCGATGATGATAACCAGCTGCGCGCTGTGAGCTTGGGGCAATATGCCTAGCCCCAAGCAGATTAAAAAGGTTGTAAAAAAAATGTTAATCATCAGTGCGTAGACGTCTTCTCTTGCATACTATCGTTGTTCTTAAGTGCGCTTGTCGGCTGGTAGTGATGCTGAAAAACGTTCCAACCTTTTAATAGCGTATACGCTTGGTATAGCTGAAAGTCCTTGCTTAAAAGGTCATCTGAAACTTGATGGTCTTCTTCTGTTTCGACTTCGTCAGCGCCATTCGATAAATGTCCCGGTAAATCACTTTCTTTGTAATAACTCTGCTCGTAAGCTGTGACTTCACTTTGTTCAACAAAGACATCAGGTTGAATTCCTTGGGCTTGGATAGAGCGGCCTTTGGGTGTGAAGTAGCGTGCCGTTGTCAGCTTAATCGCTTTATTGCCTGCGATTGGTAGCACACTTTGCACAGATCCTTTGCCAAAGGACTTAGTTCCCACAACGACCGCGCGTTTATGGTCTTGCAGTGCACCCGCAACGATTTCGGAAGCGGAAGCTGAGCCTCCATTAATTAGTACAATCAGCGGAATATCTTTGGCAATGGTTGTTTCAGTGGCTGAATAGCGGAAATCAGAATCGCTAATACGGCCTTCGGTATAAACAATTAACCCTGAGTTTAAAAAGGCATCCGAAACTTCAACGGCGGCGTCTAATACCCCACCTGGATTATTACGCAGATCTAAGACGAGGCCATTAAGTTGCTCTGCTTGTTCCGCTGCGTTGTTTTGTAGTTTGGTGATGGCTTCAATCAGTTCTACACCACTTTTATCTTGGAATTGGGTAATGCGTAAATAACCAATGCCGTCTCCGAGCTCTTCACCCCGTACGCTTGCGACTTTAATTTCTGCTCGAGTCAGTACAAACTCTAATAATTCGGACTCGCCTTGGCGACGAATGCTGAGTTCGATGTCGGTACCGGGTTCGCCGCGCATTTTATCGATAGCATTGGTGAGTGACATTTCACGCACAGGTTCACCATCAAGTGAAACAATAAAGTCACCGGCTTTAATACCGGCTTTTTCTGCTGGGGTATCATCGATAGGGGATACGACTTTAATCAGCCCTTCTTCTATACCCACTTCGATCCCTAAGCCACCAAATTTACCTGTGGTATGTTCTTGTAGTTCGCTAAAGTCTTCCGGTAATAAATAATCTGAATGTGGATCAAGATTGCTCAACATGCCATCAATGGCGTATTGCAATAACGTCTTATCGTCCACCGGTTCAACATAGGAGTTGCGGATACGATCAAATATCTCAGTAAAATTACGCAACTCTTGTAATGGCAAATGGCTTTCTTGCATTGGCGAAGGATCGCTTGTCGAGCTTTGTTCTTCCGTAGCAGCCATGGCATGAGTGCTTAATAGATGACCACTGATAAGCAGTGTGCTGATGGCGAGCTGTTTGAACATGCTAATTCCCATGTTGATTCTCATATTAAGCTAATTCCTTTACTGAATACTGGCCTTATTTACGCTTTAACCACGCCGCTGGATCTTGTGGAATTCCCTTGTGTCTGATTTCAAAATACAGACGAGGTTCCTTGAAACCACCAGAAGCGCCTAAAGTCGCAATATTCTCTCCCTGGTAAACCCAATCACCAACGGATTTTAATAAGCTTTGATTGCGGGCGTATAACGTTAAATAACCATCGCCGTGATCAATAATTAATAATAGCCCAAAACCCCGCAGCCAGTCGCTAAATACAATGCGGCCATGATGGACGGCGGTAATTGCCGAACCTTCATAGCCCTTCATCAACCAACCTTGCCACTTATTGCGGGCTTTTGCATTATAGTTACCGAAGGCTTTAGCTATTCGGCCCTTGGTTGGACGGGGTAGCTTGCCTTTTAACGAGCGAATAGGGCGGGCATCTTGCTTACGCACACTGTTATCGAGCAGGGTTGCGACTTCGGTTATTAGATTCTGTAACCGCTTTTGATCTTTTTGTTTCTGGCTTAGATCGTTATTTTTTTGCTGACGACGGGCATCTAAACTCGCCAATAACTTTTTATGCTGTTTCTTTTCGGTATTTAATAGCTTGTTCTTTTTTAATAGAGAACTTTCAGTTTTTATCAGTTTGTTGCGCTGAGTGAGAATTTCACTTTCAATGTTATTTAAACGTTTTAAGTTAGTAATAAGCGTTTGAATACTATCCATACGAGCATGATTGAAATACTCGTAATATTTCAGCATACGGCTGATTTGTTGCGGGTCATCTTGATTTAGCAGCACCTTAATAGTGCCTTGGTTGCCTAATTTTTGCGCACCATTGAGCTGTTTCGCCAGTTGCTGTTTTTGTTCGGCTTTAAGGAAGCGGAGTTGGGACTGCTCCGCTTGTAGCTTTTTTAAGCGGGCACGCTCCTCATTGAGCTGGGTTCGCGTGGCATCAATTTTTTTGGCGATGGCACCAATTTTTTCATCGGACTGGCGCAACTGTTGATTGAGCTTGTCATGTTCCGATTCGGTTTCTTTTAACCATAGCTGCAGCTTATTAATATCTTGCTGCAGTTTGGCAAGGTCTGCTTGTTCATCAGCCCAACTCACTTGTGTGAGCTGGCTAATAACGAGACTGAAAAGAAAGACGATCCGTATCATGGTTGGTAGCTACTCTATCTTATTTCTTAATGAGACTGGTGCCCGACATTTCAGCAGGCTGCTCTAGCTTCATTATGTTTAACAGCGTTGGTGAAACATCACATAGGCGACCTGGATTAATCGCGCGGCCATCATCATGGCTATGCACATAAACCAAGTTAACAGGGCCCGTGGTATGAGAAGTCAGTGGTCCGCCCGTTTCTGGGTTAATCATCTGCTCGGCATTACCATGGTCGGCTGTGATTAGGCATTCACCCTTCACTTCTAGAATAGCATCAGTAATGCGCTTTAAGCATTCATCAATACACTCGGCGGCTTTCACCGCAGCGGAGTAAACCCCTGTATGACCGACCATGTCACCGTTGGCATAATTACAAATGATCAGATCGTGCTTACCACTTTTAATCGCGGCAACCAGTTTATCGGTTAATTCAGGGGCATTCATTTCTGGCT
>Ga0209396_1003885_pt1 | contig 14756 bp, 11 predicted proteins | sample GOMGulsemesocosm_6_FD_184638 | JGI IMG/M metagenome (GOLD analysis project Ga0209396, IMG submission 184638) | Methane-oxidizing microbial communities from mesocosms in the Gulf of Mexico - GOM8C Gulf of Mexico (SPAdes) (version 2) | ecosystem: Environmental > Aquatic > Marine > Cold seeps...
GTCCAGACTTTGTCGTGGTGGTAAAAAATACCGTTGGGGTATCAAGACGGGCGGGCTTCTTAACCGCGTTTGGTATTGCCACTGCAATTTGGGTACATATATTTTATTCGATTGTCGCCGTTCAATTTGTGGCAACGCAATCGGAGTTGATTTTCGAGGTAATAAGACTACTCGGGGCAACGTATCTATTCTGGCTGGGGTGGAAATCATTGACGTCTACATCCCAGTCTCTGGAAACAGACATTGATAAAATTAAAAAATCTGCTTTTTGGAAACAAGGCTTTATTAATAACCTGCTGAATCCTAAAGCAACGCTGTTCTTTATCAGTATTTTTAGCCAAGTGGTCTCACCCAATACCCCGATCGTGCTTCAGGTCGGATATGGCGTGGTCATCACGATGATCTGCTTTTCTTGGCTTTGCTTCATCTCAATCATGTTAACAACAGGTAGTATGAAGCCTTATGTAAATAAAATCGTGCAGCCCGTAGAAAAGATCGCTGGTATTATTTTTGTCTCATACGCATCAATGGAGATTTATAACAGTTATAGTCTCCATTTTTTATAATTATTTAGCGCTCTTATAAATACATATCTCTCAGCCGGATAGTAAAAGTACTGCCTTCACCAGGCTCAGATGCAAGTGATAGCGTTCCGCCGATATTACTTAACATCGCCGAAGCCAGTGACAGTCCCAGCCCGTATCCGTTGGTATTACTACGGCTGGGGTCCACTCGATAAAGGCGTTTGAACACTAACTCCTGATGTTCGCAGGCAATACCGATACCTGTATCAATCACCTGTATTTCCACACAACCATCCTGGTTCACCGCAGACGTAAGCGTGATCTCGCCACTAGCGTCGGTATACTTAAGCGCATTATCGAGCAGATTAACCAAAACCTGAGTCAGCTTATCCGCATCGGAGTTGACTATGGTTCCAGACTGAGTGACACAGCGCATGGTAATGGATTTCTCCTCGGCAATGCCCTCATACCAATGTACTACGCGTGTAATAACCTCACTGACATCAGTCGGTATGCATTGTATCTGGCGTTTACCTGTTAATTCATCATTCAACTTCATCAGTGCGGTCAGCATATTGCTTGCCTGCTCGGCATACTCAGCGCAATCACTCAGTGCACTTTCCATATCCACCTTTTTTTTACCTTGATGAACGCTGAGTAAGGCGCTTTCCGAAGCAAGAGCAATACGGGACAATGGTGTTCTTATATCATGGGCAATGGCATCAACAGTGGTATCCATGGTCGCGATAACATGATGTAATCTGGATATCGCCAGATGCACGCTGTGATTAATAACGTCCAATCCATCTCTTTTTTCGTGATCACTGGGCTCTGAAAACGAATCCAGCGCACCTTGACTCAGTTTATCCAACTGTTCCCCTAAGTTAACCAAGGGCGACATGGTATTGTTAATTAAACGCCGAATAAACACTGAGGTAACCAGTACCAGTATGATCAACGCAAAGAAGGTCATCAGCCACTGTCGTATCGCACTCGGGTAGCGGGCTTTATTATCCAGTACCAAGCCAAAGTCCAGCGTCTTTCCTTGCATTTTTATCGCCATATACGGCTCAATAATAAACGCCGAGAACCAAACCTTGTCATTGGGTAAATATGTGGAAAAATTCAGGTCTGAAGGTAGGTTAGTGTCGCCCGCGATAAATTGAGCGGGCTGAGATGGCGAGACAGAAAATGCCGCAATATTGTTGTCAATCAGCCGCTGTGGATTGGCTGTCAGTACGTGGATAAGTTTTTCATCAGACTCAAACTTGAGGATACGTTGATACTCAACCGATAATGTATTAAGGATCTTTTTTTCAACCCGATAAAGGTCATAAAAAAAGATAGCGCCCACAGCAACTTCAATCAGTACCAGACACAGTAGCAGTATCGCCATGAACCGGAAAAACAGATGACGCTGAGTGCTCTGTAAAGCCTCTTCAACATTCTGATTTGAGGACATAACCTACTCCTCTTATGGTGTGGATCAATGGCTGTTCAAAGTCTTTATCTACCTTGCCCCGCAATCGGCATACCAGCACATCCACGACATTGGTTTGCGGATCAAACTGATAACCCCACACCTGTTCCAGAATAGCGGTTTTGGATAATACCGTTTCTGGGTTTTGTAGTAACAATTGGATGAGTGAAAATTCACGCTGATTCAGGTTAATCAATTGACTTGAGCGGTGCAGAGTACGCTTTAGCTGGTCCAGTTCCAGCTCATGATAACAAAGCTGGTGAGCCGGTGCAGCCTGCATTCTGTCTCTACGGGCTAAGATCTGGCAACGGGCAGACAGTTCAGAAAAAGAAAAAGGTTTAACCAGATAATCATCTGCACCAGATTTAAGCCCGAGAACGCGTTCTTCTACTGAATGCTTGGCACTGAGAATGATGACAGGTGTGGTGTGGCCTAACCCTCTCAATTCGGATAATACTGCGAGTCCGTCTTTTTTCGGCAGCATGATATCCAGAACAATGACATCGTAATGTTCTGTCGTCGCCAAATGAAGACCATCAATACCGTCACCAGCATGCATCACGGTATAGCCCTCCTGACGGAAGCCCTGAGTAAGAAAACGGGTAATATGGAGATCATCTTCAATCAGTAAAATGTTCACGTAACCCCTAAATTTTGCTGCGAAAAACATAGTCACTCTAGCAGTTTTTTATCTGGGTTTCACAAACATTACAATCATGTAATGTTTGTGAAAGTATTGAGCAATGGTGTTTGCGTTAATCTAAGCTCAACTCACTACCGACAAGTATAATGGAGCACAACATGAAAACGCTTAAACACAGTGTAATGACTCTCGCTATTGCAGGCCTAATGACTTCCTCTTTTGCTGCAGCTGCAACATCAGTCAATAGTCCGAAAACCATTTCAGTAACACAGATATCGTCGCAATCCGCATTTGAACTGGCAAAAGAAGCCGTACAACAATGTGAACAGAAAGGTTACAAGGTAACAGCAACAGTCGTTGATGTAACAGGTAATGTGATTGCCCAGCTACGTTCGGATAATGCAGGCAGACATACTTTAGAAAGCTCTCGCCAGAAAGCATTTACAGCGGCAAGCATGAAACAACCAACAGCAAATCTGATGAAATTGATCGCTGATAAGCCATTCCTGCAACCATTAAAAGATATGGATGATAATTTACTGCTGTTAGCGGGAGGTATTCCACTAACTGTAGATAAAGCCATCGTTGGTGCTATCGGTGTGGGTGGTGCTCCGGGCGGTCATCTTGATGTGCAATGTGCCGAAGCCGCCATCGCAAAAGTACTGTAAAGTTGAAAGCTGTCGTCGTGAAGGCGTGATGTCTATGGTGATATAAACACCATAGACATCACTACGAATTACTTATGCTCTGGTTGGTTATCTCACTTGGAATTTATTTAACCAACTGGCTAAATCATCCGTTAATCTGACCAAAGTTTGCGAACTTTGCGCGCCGCTAGCAACAGTACTTGATAACTGACAACTACTCTCTTCAATCATGTTCACCTGCATGGCAATATCTTCGCCCACAACTTTTTGCTCCGCAGCTGCAGTCGCGATCTCATGACTCATTGATGAAATAGTTTCTAACGCCGTTACAATCTGTGCCAGCGCTTCAGATGCATGTTGTGATTCTTTCACCGTATTGGCACTGGTTTCCGCACACACATCCATGGTTGAAATGGCATTACGTGAACCCGTTTGTAAGTTGGTGACCATCTGCTGAATTTCTTTGGTACAGTTCTGTGTTCGTCCTGCAAGGTTACGAACTTCATCAGCAACCACCGCAAAACCGCGACCTTGTTCACCTGCACGCGCGGCTTCAATGGCAGCATTTAGCGCGAGTAAGTTGGTTTGCTCGGCAATATCACCAATCACATCCAAGATCTTGGTAATGTTATTTACATCGCCATCCAATGAAGAGACTGCAGAGCTCGCCGTATGCAGCTGGTCAGCAAGGCCTTGGATATTGTTTACCGTAGAATTAATTAAATTATGCGTATCAACACTTTGTTTATCCGCGTCGAGGGTATGCTGCGCCGTTGCTTTTGCAGAGTCTGCAACACCATTAGCCGATGACGCCATTTCAGTCATCGCGGTAGCAATCATCGCGGTAGACTGTTGCTGTGTCTCCGTTAACTGACTCACCTGTGTTGAGCGTGAATCGACATCGTTTAATTCGCTGCTTAACGCATTCATCGCTTGGCTAAGATGCTGAACCAACTCACCTAATGAAATATTCATTGTTTGCACCGCACCGTAAATACTGTCTTTTGGCGCATAGTCACTAAATGATGTAGTAATTTTACCATCCGCAACTGACTGGATCGCCGACAACACATCTTGAGGCTCACCACCGAGGATCGCAATCATACGTTTAATCGACGTCAGTAGTAGCCCGAAGATTAAACTCGCGACCACAAAACATAAACCAAACTGCCATTTAGCACTAGACCAAAAACGGGCATTTACTTCATTCTCACCAATACCAGTACCTACGATCCAACCCCAGCGTGCGGTTTTTTCGGCAATTGAGTGCTTTTCTTCAACCGAACCATCAGGCAATCGCAGCGTCCAAGTATAATCCGCAATTTGATTCGGCTGACGAGCAACTGCATTCATTAAGATCTGGCCGACACTTTGACCTTTACTGTCTCTAAAGTCGTTAAAGCTAGTACCATGTAATTGAGGATCGAGCGGCGCAGCCAGGAAGATCAGGTTTTCGTCTGCTACGTAGACATATTCATTATCTTTATAGATATTATTTCTCAATACCTGAATAGCGATCTGTTTGGCTTTAGCTTCTTCTAATTCTCCAGCTGCCACCATTTTTTCCATATCATTAATGAAATTATAAGTGGTTTGAAAAACTTCTGTGACGCGTGATTTATTATCCGCTGAACTTGATGTTTTAAGCGTCCACAGTCCCACAACTGTAATCGCGACAAGCGCTGACAATATAATGCCAGCAAGTAAATAAGATTGTGTTTTCAAGTTCATAGCTATTACTTCTTTCAACAAATAAAAGGGATAAAGGTTTATCGGCAAAATTGAGACAAACTTTACGACATGTCGTAATTAAAACACATGCAGAACTAAACGTTTGTGAGCAGATCAACTTTAACGCTTAAAACCACCCAGTATTGAGTATTATAATGACATTTATTATGGACAACGACTTAGAAGGTTGGTTTTATTACGAACATTTGACCCGTTTCCGTCTTGAGTGAGGCCATGATAAACACAACATTAGTTAAAATATGAATCGTTCCAAAATGACAGAAAACGGTTTTAAATTAAAATACAACGAATGACTCTTAATCATACTTAGTTACACATTATTACACTTAATGCTTATATACCCCTAAGCGTCATCATGGTACTAATAACTGGCTATCTCCGATGGAATTCGACAAGCAGTATGACGAAAACCTAAAAAGCGTCGAATAACGTCGGGAGGGAAAGGAGCATAATTACCCGTAACCATGAGCAAGGACAGGCGTAGCGGCCTTGAATAATTAAATGTTGAAAGAATTAAAAACATCAAGAGTCATACAACTGATCTTTGCCGTCTCAATCGCGCTATCTATTATTACGATTTACACTATTCATAGTTTCAAACATCAGCAACAACGCTTAGCCGTGCAAAATTTATCTCACAGTTATGTCAACCTCATTGAGAGTAATATCAATCAGGCATTATCGGCCACATTCCCACTTGCTGCCTTGGTCCAAAATCAACACCTTGATGAAGTTAGCTTTAGCCGATTCGCAACTGAAATGTTGCCTTTCTATCCTGGTATCGCGGCACTGCAACTTGCTCCTAATGGTATTATCCAATATATCGCGCCATTAGCAGGGAATGAAAAGGCAATTGGACATAACTTACTTACCTCTCCGAGCAGGAATAAAGAGGCTTTTGCAGCCAGAGATAGCGGTAAATTGACCCTGGCAGGACCGTTTAATTTAGTCCAAGGAGGCTATGGTGCCGCTGGACGATTACCTATCTATTTGGATCGCCCAAACGGTGAATCATATTTTTGGGGCTTCGTAACTGTTTTAATACGTTTCCCACAAGTACTCAACGCTTCAAAACTACCTGACCTGATTGAGGCAGGTTTCGCATATCAGTTATCACGTATTCATCCAGATACCGGCAAGATCCAAGTTTTATCAAACTCACCAGAATCATTATTAGCGAATCCTGTCGCAAATAGTATAAAAATTGCAAACGTGACTTGGACGTTAAAAATATCCCCTGTTCATGGCTGGATCCACGACATTTCAATTCTAGTAATGTCTCTGTTTGGCATGATCTTTACGCTCTTAGCCACCTTTTCTGCCATATTAATCATGCGAATAAAGGATAACCAAAAGTCGCTTGAAAATATTGTCTGTGAACGTACTAAACAATTAGGTGATAATTTAAAGCGCTTAAATTTGGCGCTAATGTCAACAGGTCAAGTGTGGTTTGAGTTAAACATACAAAGCGGTGAAATTTTATTTGGTGGCCAAAACGAACAACTAACGGATGTTAATCCATCCGATATTCAAACGATCTTTGAACAATGGCTCGAAAATATTCATCCCGATGACTTTGAATCTGCCTCCAATCGATATAAAAAATCCTTGATATCAGGTATGCCATTTGAACTTGAATATCGAAGAAAAACCAAAGATGGAAATTGGTTATGGATCCACACAGCCTGTGAATTTACAGCGTGGGATGAGGCTCACAAACCTATCTGGTGTACCGGCGTTCATACCGATATATCGCAGCGAAAACAGATAGAGCTGCGTGATAACGCTCGCAACGCGGTGTTAGAGAAACTATTAAAAGGCGATCCATTAAAAATAATTTTGGAACACATAGTTAACTTTATCGAACAGGAACAAGCAGGTGCACTGTGTTCCGTGCTATTGACCAATGCACAAGGCACGCATCTTAACTCTGGATTCTCATCATCAGGCATTCCTAATTATTATAATGAAGCCATTGATGGTACTGAAATTGGGGATGGTGTGGGCAGTTGTGGCACCGCTGCTTTCACCAAAAAAAGAGTGATTGTCGAGGATATTCAAACTCACTCCTATTGGACACAGGCTAAAGAGTTAACCGCCAAAGCGCAATTAGCCTCTTGTTGGTCTGAGCCGATTATCGGTGCAAACAACAAACTGCTTGGCACCTTTGCAATTTATCATCGCCAACCGAGTACGCCAACCGATGACGATTTTAAATTGCTCGAATTCGCTGTACAACTCAGTGTGATCGCGATTGAACGATATTTGTCAGATAAAAAGCTGCAGCTTTCCTCCCGGGTATTTAACGATACGAATGAGGGACTGATGATCACCGATGTGACAGGGAAGATTATTGATGTCAATCCAGCGTTCACTCAAACCACCGGTTACAGTCGGAGCGAAGTATTAGGTAAAAAACCCAGTATCCTCGCTTCCGACAAGCAGAGTCCGGCTTTCTTTATTGAAATGTGGCAAAACCTCATGGAGCAAGGTGACTGGCATGGTGAAGTCTGGAATAAAAAGAAAAACGGTGAACTCTTTGCGGCGCGACTTTCTATTTCGTCACTCACTAATGATGATGGTAAAACCTTGCACTACGTGGGTTTATTCTCTGATATAACCGAGACTAAGCAACAGCAACAAAAGCTAGAATTGATGGCGCATTATGACATGCTCACCAAGTTACCCAACCGCTCACTGCTTGCTAAGCGTTTTAGGGCTGGCATTACCCATAGCCAGCGAACTGACACTATGCTTGGTGTTTGTTTTCTCGATTTGGATAATTTCAAACCCGTCAATGATAGCTATGGCCATGACGTAGGCGACCAATTACTCATCGCAGTAGCCCAACGCCTCCAAAGCAATATCAGGGATGCCGATACTGCTTCACGCCAAGGTGGCGATGAGTTTGTCCTGTTGCTGGGTGATATTGAATCACTTGAGCACTGTAACGAAATACTACAACGGATTAATTATTTTCTGGCCCAACCTTATATCATTGCTGGGCATACTTTTAATATCAGTGTCTCAATTGGCGTAACGCTATATCCAGGTGATAATGCCGACCTGGATACCTTATTACGTCACGCAGATTATTCGATGTATCAAGCAAAATTAACCGGAAAGAATCGCTTTCATCTGTTTAATCCAGAGCGAGATCAACAAAAAATTCAAAAACACCAACAACTTGATGAGATAAAGAAAGCCTTATCAAATAACGAATTTGCTTTGTATTACCAACCGAAAATAAATATGAAGACCGGGAAGGTATTTGGTGCAGAAGCGCTAATTCGTTGGTTTCACCCAGAGAAAGGATTGATCCCGCCACTTGATTTTTTACCTGTTATTGAGGGTTCAAAACTAGAAAACCAGATCGGTGACTGGGTTATTAACCAAGCACTGAAACAAATTGTGGAATGGCAAAAGCAGGGCATCTTTATGGAAGTGAGTGTTAATATCGCGTCCTATCACTTACTGTCAGCAGAATTTTTAACCCTGCTTGAAAGTGCGTTGGCAAGTCATCCCAGTTTAAATGCCAAATATTTACAATTAGAAATATTAGAAAGCAGCGCACTGGGTGATCTCAACACCATCCGTAATATTCTCAATACCTGTCGGGATGGATTAGGCGTGAATATCGCTCTGGATGATTTTGGTACGGGTTACTCCTCACTTACCCACCTAAAGAACTTACCTGCTAATACCATCAAAATTGACCAGAATTTTGTAAAAAATATGCTCGACGATCCTGATGATTATGCCATTATCAAGGGCGTGCTTGCGCTAGCAGACTCCTTTAATCGTGAAGTCATTGCGGAAGGTGTTGAAACCACTGAACACGGCTTGATGTTACTTGCAATGGGTTGCTATGCGGCACAGGGTTATGGCATTGCCCGGCCCATGCCAGCATCTGACATCCCCAATTGGCTACATAACTATATCCCAAACCAACAATGGCTCGATTGTGGCAGCTTAGTGCATACAGCAAAGTGAAGATAGACGAAGCATCAGCACGCACAGTCTCGGATATTTACAAAAGAGTTCAATACATCGTTTGCGTTATGGCGACAGCATTTATGTCTGATCCAGTCACAGTCTCTGTTAGAGTCCGAGCTTTCAATACAAAGCGTGGCACATCAAGTGAGTTATCAAAATGATTCATCTTATATCAAAACCTTTAAAGCACGTTTTGCTATGACACCACAGCAATTGCGCCCCCAGAAACCATCGAAATTATGTCGAATAAGCTCAGTAATAAAATTAGTTTTACTGTAGTATATTTAGGGTCTTTCTTATATGAGCGCTTTCAATGTCTAATACCTGTCAAGATCAGTCAATTGCCAACATCTCTCTCGCACAATTAGCACAACCACTCGATGCGATGCACATTGCCCAATTAACCTCATTTGCTTATGGCCTGCCGCCACTGTACTTTTGCCGTGAATATTTAGATCAAGACGAGCAGACTGCGATTGGTAATTGCTTACAACGTTTAGCAAATGGCATGAGCAATCAAGAGTTCACATTAGAAAAGTTGACGATGTTATTAGCAGAAAGAGATTATTACGACGACTATGAAGCGCGTCTACGTTTAGGGCCAGAGTTAGTATAAACTTCACCCTACTCGATATTAAACTACACCTTTTCGATTTCCATCGGGATACTATGGCGAGCGGCGAAGATACTCTTTATTGATAAGAGCTGCTCCCTTCTTGTATCTTTAAGCATACCTGTTGACATATCACGCCTTCAAAAAAACCTCTGAGACCAATCATCACCAAATAGATTAAGAACTTATACTTCCAATCTAGATGTGCATGATGCTCCAAAGATACAACCAATAATAATATATACAGAACTTAGTTGTTAGATAAAACTTTCTAAATTGTAAGCGTACAATTCTATTTATACCTTAGTGAGTAAATTGAATGAGGGACGCCAATTTCGCTTAAGGATTAATTTTCATCATACTTAGTTGTAGAGAGTTATGATCATGAACATTAAACATATTACACCTACTGATAGATCTCCAAAATCAACGCTAATAGGTTCATATTCTGTCGCCTCCAATTATATTGAAACATTTATCGCAGCTAAACATGGCAATAGTCAGGCACAATACAATCTAGGTTTTATGTATGCCAATGGAAAAGGTTTCCTTAAAAATAATCATAAAGCAGTAAGCTGGTATCGAAAATCGGCTGAACAGGGGTGTGCATTAGCACAATCCACTTTGGCTTATATGCATGGTAGTGGTAAAGGTACTTATCAAAGTGATCAAGAAGCCGCAATGTGGTGTCATAAAGCAGCTGAACAAAATATTGCTTTAGCGCAATTAATGCTTAGTGTCATGTATGCCAATGGTCGAGGTGTTGCTCAGAATGATAGCGAGGCTGTACTGTGGTGCCGAAAAGCAGCTGAACAAGATTATGCAAGAGCCCAATATAACCTAGGCTTTATGTATACGAAAGGGAAAGGGGTTGCTCAGAGTTATAAAATCGCAGTTAGCTGGTTTAAAAAAGCCAGTGAACAAGGTTATGCTAGAGCACAGTCTAATCTTGGCTACATGTACAGCAAAGGAATCGGCATACTCAAAAACGATGAGTTAGCAGCCTACTGGTTTAGAAAAGCCGGAGAACAAGGTAATGCCAAGGCACAGTATTGCCTAAGTGTTATGTATTACAAAGGCCATGGTGTCCCTCGTTGTGACAAGCATGCTTATGCTTGGGTCTCACTAGCGCTCATTAATGGTTATGAAAATGCGCATAAAAGTCAGGCGTTTTTAGTCAAAAAAATGACCCCAAATACATTATCCCAAGCAAAATATTTAGCTGCAAAGCTTTTAGACGACATGACAATATGAAGTATGGAAGGAACCGTCTTATGAATATAATATTCTTTATGCTAGGTTATATAAGCCAAGAAAGCTCCTCTGCAATAACAAGGAGCAAAACATGATCGAAAACATAGAGCGTATAATCAAAGAATTTCTATTACTCAACGATATAGAACAACATCAAGTTTATTACATTATAAAAGTGTTAGAAACCGGAAATGAAAGTGAAAAACGCATAATCTGTGAGTCTATCGGTTTAGAAAAACTAATTGTTTAATGTTAGATACGATACTTATCTAAGATACTACCCTATGACTGTGATGCTTATAAAGCTATTGAATACCGGTAATTGACGCCTGTGTTGAAGCAAATAGCACGCTTGATTGCGAGCGAATATTAGGTAACACTTATTCGCGTATGGGGCATAAAGATAAATGCCATCATAAGAACTAACATCAATAAATCATTAAAAAAAATTATCATTTATATTAAAAATGATAATTTTACCTAATTCAAAACAATCCATATACTTGCTTCATTAAAACAAACAACGCATGAATTAGTTAATTTTTTGGAGCATATTATGAAAATGAATCACATTGGTTTTTCCTAATATCGATATTTCAGCCCTAACCTTATCAATGTACTCTCTATACTCATGCTAAAAAGCGAAGTGATGTACTGTTCCTTATGAGTTGTATTCTGCGGTTGGTACTATACCCTTTCACCTTTATCTCACCATATTGATTCCCATCTAAATAAGAAAGTGATTAAAACTCATATTCACTTTTTGACAATAAATATTCATTTTTTAAAATAATGTCGTTTATAATTTCGGATTCGATTGAATTTGAAGGATAACTTTGACTAACTCAAAATGCCCATCAGCTTAGAGTCCTTACTCTGTCATAATATGTGCATATCGATTTGCCATATATCTCCTCATGTGAGGAATTGGAATGATTTGTCATATCACAAACACAACGATGATCGGGTTTAGTTATGGTCGTTAGCTACGTGCATAGAATTATTTTTGGTGGGCGTTAGTTCGCTAGATTTGATGTAGCGAACTAACGCCCACAAATAATCCTTTCAGGAATGAAGCTGACGACCATCAAACATCACTATGAAATTATCAGCTATAACAACTAATAAATATTACTAAGTAATATTTATTGCCATTACTCAAGCCTGTTTCATTTAAATCAAATGTACATTTCGATGAATACTCCTAGATTTTCAAACCCGAACATCGTTGATGCGAATAACAAAAGTTATGGTTAAGTTAGAATGAGTACGTCAATTAGATACCTACATTTACACGGCCAAATATAATGTGTATTAGTATCGACTAGTACAATGACTCTGAACCATTTATGCCCCATATCGTGTTAGAGCTGTTACTCACTCATAATATGAAAATATCAATTTACCATACATTTTATCATGCAAAATTTACCAACTAAGTTTATCCTACTTATGTGTAATGAAAAGGCTCTGTTCCAAAACACTGTTGGTGACTTTATTGTATCCGCCTAAAGCTTTATAAGTAGAGAGATCACAGTGAACCCCATGTTTTTATAACACGTTGTAATTAAAAGCATTGCAACGACGACAACAGTTAAATGGAACAGAGCCAATGAAAAAGACTAGACAAGCTGATTTTATACAGTGTTATTGGTATTTCGGTGAACGCAGTCTCAATTTGTCAAAAGGCAGTCAGGTTTATCTTGTAGCCTAGAATTAATGTCAATATAATCAATTACATAGCTAGCCTTGTATATAACTTATAAGACTAAATCAATAATTTACAGGACGGCTCGTTTTTCCATAAACATGTAATTAATAAATTTGAAGTATAATCTTATTTTTCAATTGATTAATCTACTTTTATTGAGATGAATGAATTTGGTAAATCGAGAGTCCTGTTATACAAATGTTAGAAATACAAATTAAATACTTGAGATAGATTATGATACTTAATAGAGGGAGATTTCAAGCCCAAGGTGAAAAACTAGAGAAATCAGTGCCTTGGAGTAAGTCTTTGCCGTTTTATGATATTGATGGGCATGCTTGTATGGATGATTTAGTGACCATGCTCAATAAAAAACAAAATGCAATTAGAGCTAAAGCCTTTGATGATGCTAGATCATACATCGATAGGTGTAGTTCTAACGGGGGAGTTCGATCCTCTGACGTTAAGAAGTCAAAATCATTTAGGGTAAAAAGCACTATGCATGAAAGAGTTGATATCGAGGTAAATAGCGGGACCGCTTTTGAACCACAGCTTACCTTAAATGAGGATAGCGAATGAATAATGAAAAATTTTTTCCTGATTTTTCAGAAAACTCTGATCAATTAAAAGAAGCTCAAGAATTTTGGAAAAACCTGATTTTTGTTGAATTACGAAAAGAACATAGATTAACGAACAAGCATTTAATACATTCAGAGGTTGAGTGGGATTCAGATGGTAACCCAATTTATTCTCTAGATTTTTATTTTTTAAAAAAGTCATTGAGGATAATTCAAGAAATCCCAGAGTCTGAAGACATACAAATTGGTGCATGGTTCGAAGGAAGAGATGAATCTCGTATATATGATGAACTAGTTATTTCTTTGGAGTTAACAGGACAAACGGCAAAAATTGCTAAAAAATTAATTGAAGCTTGGTTATTCACACCTGTAGATAATAAAAAGAAATTGACACGAAGAGGTGTGTATTTTAAAAAAATAAATATCAAAAATGTTATTTCTCATGATGAATATAATTTCTAACAAGGCGTTTAAACGGAACTAAAACAGTGGGTTACGTTTCGCTTCGCTACACATTTTAACCCACAATTTTAGTCCGCTTAACGCGGCGTTAGGTAACTTATGGGTACTCCAAGAATTCCTCCAGAGTTTAGATTCACAGATAAGATTCTGAAAGACTTATCTACGGTCTCTCTGGAAAATGCAGAGCAATTAATCAAAGAAGCAAAGCTTCTACTTAGCCAAAATTTTTTACCTAGAGCTTATTTTTTATCTGTTGCCGCGATAGAAGAGATTGGAAAGGCATACCTTTGCTTTGAATCTAGTACACGAAATTTAAATGACTCAGCGGTAACTTCCAAGATAATTAAATCAATAGAAAATCATTCAAATAAAATTAATGCTGCGTTCCATACATCGATTATCACATCTAAAGATCCTAGAGATGCAATTCAAAAAGCAGTGGATTTAATGCTTGCACTTAAAAAGGGTAGAGAGCCATCGATGTATACGGACATCAATTACATCGATTCAAAAATTTATGTACCTAATTCAGTAATTAGGGATGTTACAGCAAAAGATTCGGTTAGGCTCTCTGAGCACTGTTACTCTACAACCCTTAATTATATTAATAATTCGGATCCATCAAAAAAATCAAAAGTTGATGATGCTGTTTTTGGGCTCAAATCCAAAACGTTTAATAAAATTATGGAGCAAGAAGATTTTTGGTGGTATTTAATAGATAATCAGGAAAAGAATAAGCTGTTCAAAGCTCCATAGGTCGAATAACGTTACCTAATAAGAACTTCAAACGGAAAAAATACAGTTGGCTTTTTCACTCTGTTCAATATTTTAGCCAACTATATTTTTCCGCTTAAGTAGGCGTTAATCTCAACTTCGTTATACTTTCAGTAATGCGAATAGTCCCGTTTAAAGCATAAGAACTAAGCCTCTTTTGTCCAGTTCTGGCTTAGTGCTATAACGCTAAGCCGTTTCTGCCCCTTTCTGCGTTAGAGCAGTTACTCACTCACGATGTTTTCATATCGATTTGCCATACATTTTATCATGTGAGGAATCTGTCATATCACAACAGTACACGCGAACTCTATTGCGAGTTAAATTG